>Ga0315904_10005640_pt1 | contig 17327 bp, 8 predicted proteins | sample LakEriMetagenome_6_FD_203529 | JGI IMG/M metagenome (GOLD analysis project Ga0315904, IMG submission 203529) | Freshwater fungal communities from buoy surface, Lake Erie, Ohio, United States - Buoy 12 MA120 | ecosystem: Environmental > Aquatic > Freshwater > Lake | place: USA: Lake Erie, Ohio...
AAGGCATGGGGCGACTGGATCTACCTGGAATGCTACAACACGGTCATCAGCATCGAATGCAACCGCGGCCTCAGCAGTTCGGCCACCATCGAACACGGCGACGGCGAGGAAGAAGGCGAACCGGTGGTCTCCATCCTGCGCGCCTTCGGCAAACTCGGCTGGCACGGCATCGATGACGACGGCGAATTTCCGCTGGTATGATCCCGCCGTCCAAGCCAACGAGATGCCTGTAGCGGCCGTCTACGACCGTCGAAGCCAACGAGATGTTTGAACGCACCAGGCTTTCGCGCTGATTCACCGGCATCGACGCTCGCAGAGCGCCGCTACATTCCGCGCATGGACTGATGGAAACCGCCCTCCAGCTTTTCGAGAACTCCTTTCGCAACCTCCCCGGCAATCGGCGTAGCCTCGTGCATCAGGATGATGTCTCCGGGACAGAGTTTTCCCAACATCCGCTCCAGCACCTTACCGGCTTCCTTTTCCACCGCATCGTAGCCCCGGCAACTCCAGGCGACGACTTCCAATCCGAGATCGCCGCAGACCGGATGGGTGAACCAGTTGCGGTGACCCACCGGCGCGCGGAACCACTTGGGCTCGAAACCGGTGGCTTCGAAAATCGTCCGCTGGCACTCCGAGATTTCGCGGCGCGTGCGCCACGGCCCCGAGCACCAGAACGATGCCTGAGGATGCGTCATCGTATGGTTTCCAATCAGGTGCCCCCGTCTCAGAACCTCGCGCGCGAGTTCCGGATACGCCGCCACTTTCTCACCGATCATGAAAAACACCGCCTTGCGGCCGTAGCGGTCGAGCAGGTCCAGGAGCATCGGCGTGTCCCTTGGATCGGGGCCATCGTCAATCGTCAGCAGGATCGAGTTGTCACCGGTGTCGGTTTTCACCGGACCGAGCCACTGGCCCGCCGGACGCAGCACCGCAAGGCAATAGAACGCGGCGATCAACGCCCCTCCGGCGAGCACCCATGGCCAGCCGTAGTGGAAGCCGATACCGATCGCGGCCAAATGCGTGACTAACAGAATCATGCCGCGCCAGACGACTCCGCCTGTCTCATTCCATCTCATGGTCCGCAGCCAACCCAGCCAAACGAATCCGGCGATGTTGGCTGCACCCATGGCCAGCCAAATCCATGAGAAAACCCCTGAGATGCCGCCAGCATCGCGATGAAACCACGCCCACAACAAACCGGCAGCGAGCCAGAGGCGCCAGTGCCATGCCGGACTCTTCGCGACCAGCACAAACGGCAGCACATGACATAACACCAATGCGCCGGGAATCGCCAGCAGCCAGCCCACCAGCGGGCCAAACAACGGCACCATCATTGAAGCCGCCACCACTGCTGCCGCCAGAGGAATCCACAGTGTGAAGAACAAACGCTCCGCCCGGTGCGTGCCCCGCGCTTCGGCGTTGATCACGACATCGGCCACCACGCGCGGTCCGCTGCCACCAAAGGCGCGAAACAGGGCGCTCACCGCGCGGTTGTCGGTCGCTTCGGCCATGGAATCAAAACGCGTTGCCGATGGCGAAATGGAAGGTTCCCGAGGGTTCGCCATCGTCGCGGGTCAGGTTGTATCCGTATTCCAGACGAACCGGTCCGATCGGCAGGTTGAGCCGCAGCCCGAGTCCGGTCGCGAGTTCGACATCCGTCGACCACATGTCCTCGTGGTTTCTTGCCAACGATCCGGCATCGAAGAACAAGACACCCTTCACCGGCCCGGCAATCTCGCGGGTCAGCTCGAGATTGCTGTTCCACATCGCCTCGCCGCCCACCGCATAGCCATCGATCAGGGGACCGAGTTCGCGTTCGGGAAAACTCCTCACGCTGCGCGCACCGCCATTGAACAGCCTGATGTCGATCGGCAGATCCGCGCCATCTCCACCGGGAACCAGCACACCCCACTCGCCGCCGAGACCGATCTGATATTTCTTCCCGATGTCGCGAAACCATCCGCCACTCAGTCCGGCGCTGACATAGGTGGTGGAAGCCCCGCCGACCGCCGCACCGATTTCCAAGGGGTTTTCCAGGTGCCAACCGGATGTCGGGAGCACCGGGCTGTCACGATACTCCAGCGACTGGGTGGCGCGGATTCGTGGGCGCGTGTAGATCGTTTCGCCGAGCGCCGAGGTCGGCAAACCGTCGCCCTGTGTGACCACCACCGAGTTTCCGGCCAGCAGTTCGACAGTGTAATGGTCGCCGAAGCGCCAGCGCGCGCTGGCTTCCAGCCCCGTGTCATAACTGTAATATCCCTCGCGGTTGTAGATCAGTGCGTAGCCCCGCAGCGAGGCGGAGACATCGCTGCCGAAAATCCACGGATCGGTCACCCGCACATCGCCTAACAGACCGCGTGAACTGAGTTCGAAGCCAGAGGTAAGGCCCCACAGCTTGCCGAAGAGGTTGCGATTGGCGTAGGTGAAACGGCCAATCACTCCCTCGTAAGAGCCGAACCCAAGCGCGACGCTCACTTCGCGGGCCTTGGCCTCGGAGAAATGCAACGTGGCGTCCACCAGCCTGTCACCCGCCGGTGTGGTCTCGATGTTGGCGGAGGCGAACGCCCCGGTGGCGAGCATCTCTCGCACCCGCTTGCGCATCTCCGCCTCGTCATACCAATCGCCCTCCAGCGGCTTGAAGCGGCGCTCGACGCGATCCGGCAGCGTGAGATTGAGACCCTCAACGCTGAGACCGCGCAGCCGCACGCGGGTGCCGAGATTGATGTCGAACTCCGGATCGAAGGAATCGGCATCCGGTCCGCGGCTCATCCGCAGCACCGCATCGGGATAGCCCCGGCTCACGGCGATTTCCTCGGCGGCGAGGCGCATGGCGTTGAGGTTCTTCGTGGTGGCGACCTTGCCGGCGAAGGGAGAAACCGCGGCGGTGACCAGCTTCACGCCGCGGCCGTCCACGCTGCGGACCACCGGGTTTCCGATCTTGAGCTTCGGCCCGGGCTTCACTTCGATCACGAGGTTCACCCCGCCGGTTTTCGGATCGGTCTCGCGCGAGACCACCGCCGCCTCAGCCGACCAATGGGCCCGGGAGTTGAGTTCCTGCGTGATGAAGCCGAGCCCGGTATCCACATCGCCTTCGCGAAACGGCGCACCACCTAACAGAACCGGACGGTTCTTCTCCGCCGGCGTGGCGAACAGCTTGGCGAAACGCTTGGCATCGTCCTCGTCGTCCACTCCGGTGACCGTGACACGCCCGAGCGACAACCGCTGGCCCTCGCGCACGGTCAGCACGATGTGGTCGCTCTCGGCAATGCGCCAGTCCACTTCGGCGGCGGCGTAGCCATCCTTGCGCAACACCTGCCGGACGAGAAACGCGGCGTCATCCGCCAGATGCGGCGCGGCATCCGAGGATTTCACATGTTCCAATCTGCCGCCCATGAGTTCCATGACATGATACCCGCCGCGTCCCTTCATGCCCTCGATGCTCACGCGGGTCGCCGCCGTGGCGGACGCGGCGCAAACCAGCAACAGCAGTGGTGAGCGGAGTATCATCGGAACGTGAGACGCCAGATGGCGAAGGCGCGGGTGCCGCCCTCCTCGCCCATGCCGGCGGAAAGGAACCATCGGTCTGTGAGAGCGAGCGTGGCGGTGGAATACTTCTCGCTGGTGTAGGGATCGGCGGCGCCGACGCTGAAGTCCACGCGATCCGCCATCGCGAGCAGCGGACGGAGCTGTTTGCCCACTGCAAAGCGGCCGCGCCGCATCTCCTCGGCGAGCAACTGCATCGCACGCGACGAGGCGGCCTGCGGATCCTCAAGCCCGGTGGTGGTGGTACCGGTGGCGAGCAAGGTCATGATTTCATTCTCAGGAAGCGGCGGACTCGAGGTCAGCAGCAGTTGGGGATTGGATGCCTTGCCATAAACATAGGCGTTCACCCGATAGGGACGCGGTTCGGCGGTGCCGCGAATCTCCAGCACCGGATCGAAACCATTCGCCGGATTGAAACGAACGAAACCGGATTTCACCTGGAGGGTGCTGAAGGGCAGCGCCGCGCGGAAATCCGAGATCTTCACCTCGCCGTCCGGCAGGGGATTGCCTAGCGTGCCGCCGATGCGCAGGTCCGCCACCACCCGGCCGGTGGCGATATTGCCGCGGATCAGAAACGGATTCCCGGTGCGCGCTCGGACGTCGATCCTCCAATCGCGGAACGGCAGCGGCATGGATGCGCCCGCAGGACCGGAAGGAGCGTCCAGTTTCGGCAAGGCCGCCGCCGAGGGCGCGGTGAAGGGCGAACCGATGGGCAACAATTCGATATCGCGGTAAAACAGGCTGTCCACCACCGCCACGGAACCTGTTAGAGCGGCGGCCTCCCACGTTCCCGCCAGTCGGAGGTCGGCATTGGCGCGCACGATGAGCGATTCATCGCGCCTCACCGGCAGATGGCGTCCGGTCAGACGGAACTCCAGCGATCCGGGTTTGCCCTCGCGGATTTCAAGGAAACCTCCGCCTTGCAAGCTGCCGCTCGAAAGCGACGCCTTGAACTCGCGCAGGGTGATCCGTTCGAGATTGAGGTCCACGCCAGCCGACATCGCGGTGACGGGAGGCAACGACCTGTCCTTCAGCTCGATGCCCGCGTTGGCGAGATCGATACGGCCCTTGATGGCGGGCTTGCCAAGCTTGCCGCCCACTTCGACGTTGCCGGTCACGACTCCACTGAGCTTCTCCGCCGCCGCGACAAGCGAGCCAAAGCGCGAGATGTCCACGCGCGGCAGGTCCACCCGGGCGGAAACGGGTTCATCGGTGAGGGTTTCCGGTTTCTCCGCCCAGTCGGCCGGGCGGAACGGCATCGAGGCTGTTAGAACGGCGGGCGCGAAGTCCGGAGCGAGCGCCTGGCCCTCCACGGCGAGGCGACCGTCCTTGCCGATGAGGGAAACCGTCAGGTCGGCGGGCGGCAGTTTGGGTTGTTCCGGCGAACGGAGTTCCTTCAACTCGATGCGGGCGTCGATCTCGGGCTTGGCGAAGGTTCCGGCGACCTTCAGTGAAAGGCGACCCGTTGATTTCGCATCTAGCTTCGCGGCAGCGGGCAGCCAATCCTTGAGCGAGGCCAGCGGCAGCGTTTGGGATTCTACCGTCACCGCGAGCGGCTGCGTGTTGTCGGCGAGCAATTCGCGCCACTTCGAGAAATCCTCCGGCACCGGCAGTTTCGCCGATCCTCCGGCCATCTCGCGGCCCTTGTCCATCCAGCGCAGGCCCTTGAGTTCGAGCCAGCGGTCGGCGAGCTTCAAATCGGCGGCGATGCTTTGGCCATTGCTTTCCACCACCAGGCCGCGGGTGGAAACCGCAGCCGGCCAGTCATAGTCCACGCCGCCCGCCGCCTTGAGCGCGGGCATGTCGGGACGCAGCAATTCGAGTCCCGCCAGATCCAGCGTGCCGCGATGGGCAGCGGTTGTTAGATCACCGGAACCCTTCCACTGGCCCTTGAGTTGGACACCCACACCCGGAGCGACGCGGAAGGTTTCCAACCACGCGGCGATGCGCTCATACCGGAAATCATCGAAGCCGGAGACCCCTTCGTAGTTTTGCTTCCGGAGATCATAGCGGGCGCTCAGGTTCAAGCCTTCTGTGATCACTTCGGCACTGATGGGTTGATCGCGATTCCATCCGCCTTTCACCATCAGCGATGCTACCTGCTTCGCGTCCGCTGGCTTGAGCACCAGTTCGCAGGACGCGGATATCGGCTGGTTTTCCTCAAGTCCGATCCTGAACGAGCCATCAAGCATCGAGGGCGGAAGGGGCTTCTGCGGATCAATGGCCTTCACCCTGTCCGCCAGCGCCGCAACCAGTCGGGAAACATCCGTCACGTTGAAAGTGCCGCGGGTTTCGCCAAGGCGGAAACCATCACGGCTCACCGGGGCTTCCGCCTGCAGGGAAAATCCGGTATCCAGGGCGTTGCCACTTGCCGCAAGTCGCGCGTTCGCCTCGTCCAGTCCGAGGTCCAGACTCAGCTCCGGCACCGACCAGCCATCCACCGTCACGTTCTCTAACAGAATCCTGACATCACCGGTGGCTGCCAGCGGATCGGGCAGCACTTGATCCGCATTCACCGCAAACGAAGTGATGGTGGCATCCGCCGGCACTTCGACGCCGAAACGCTTCAGCAAGTCGGACACCCGGAGCGAACCCTCGCGGAGGTCGATGTTCAGCGAGCGGAAACCCGGCGAGGACTCGATGAAAAGCACCGAGTCATCCAGACGCAGCGAGGTTTCGGCCGACGCTTCACCGGATTGCGGCAAACGCATGACCAGGTCCCGAATCCCAAGGCCTGGCAACGGATCGAGCCGGTCCAGCGTGAGTTCCTCCGACCCCCAGGTAAGAGTGGATTCCTGCCCCGGCCAGACGCGGCCCGTGGCGTCGGTGATCTCACCGAGAGCAATCCGCAATCCCGGTTCTCCCGGACGGTGCTCGAAGCGGCTCGGGGCCACTGTTAGAAACGGCTTGCCGTTATTGGTGGCATCCACACTGATGCGATCAAGTCGGAGATCAAGTGGCAGCACCTTCGCACGCACCTCCGCAAGCGTGGCGGACAGGCCGCTGAGGTCAATCGGCCCGCTTTCACCGGATGTCGCTTCGGTTTCATCATCCGGCCCGGCATCGAGGCGGAGATCCGCGTGCAAGTCCTCGACGACCAGCCCGCCGAAACGGCCGCCTAACAGATCGGGAATTCGATAGAGCGGCGTGATCCGCTTCACCGTCAGGTTTCCGAGCACGGCATCGCTCCGCAGGGTGACATCGCGGATCGAAAGGCCGCCGGTGATGCTGCCATCCACCGCCAGTCCACCGCGCAGTCCCGCCTTGCCAATAAAATGGGCCGCCACCTTCGGCCCCAGCCAGCGCAGCCCCGGCCCATTCAGCCACACCAGCGCGGCGATCAGGACCAACACCAGCCCGAGCAGCACCTTCGGCCACCTGCGACGCCGGCGTGCGACTCCCCTCCCCCCTTGCGTGTCGGCTGCGTTTTCCAATCCACCGGTAGTCTCGACAGTCCCGCGGCTCCGGTCAACCGCCGGATGCACGACGGGGATTGCAAATTCCCGCCACCCCGCGGATAAACCCGGCCGTGGAACCCATTCTCTTCACCCCCCTCTACATGCAGCGCGTCTGGGGCGGACGCGAACTGGAGCGCGTCTATCACCGCCAGCTTTCCGATCCCGATCTCCCCTACGGCGAGTCATGGGAAATCAGCGACCGCGAGAACGAACAATCCGTCGTCGCCAACGGCCCGCTTGCCGGGAAAACCCTGCACGAACTCTGGACCAGCCGCCGCGAGGAACTCTTCGGCGCGGGATACGATCCGCATCCGCGCTTTCCCATCCTCATCAAGGTGCTCGACGCCCGCGACGACCTCTCCATCCAGGTCCATCCACCCGTCCAACTCGCCGCCTCGCTCGGTGGCGAACCCAAGACCGAGATGTGGTTCATCGCCGACTGCGATCCCGGCGCGAAACTTTATGTCGGACTGAAACACGGAGTCACCCGCGCGGCCTTCGAGCAAGCCATCGCCGATGGCAGCGTGGCCTCGCTGGTCCACTCCGTCCCGCCACAGCCCGGCGACTCGATTTTCATCCCTTCCGGCCGCCTTCACGCCATCGGCGCGGGTTTCCTCATTCACGAAATCCAGCAGAACTCGGACACCACCTACCGCGTCTTCGACTGGAATCGCCCCGGCCTCGATGGCAAACCGCGCGAACTCCATGTCGAGCAATCAATGGCCAGCATCGACTTCGATGACTTCGAGCCGTCCATGGACACTCCCGATGGCGACACCCTCGCAAGCTGCGCCTACTTCGAGACAAAACGCAAATCACTCGCCGCCGGAGAAACCATCACCAACCCCGAAGAGGACCGCTTTTCCATCATCTCCGTCGTGGACGGCTGCCTCGAGAGTGCGGGCGGACTTCACCTCAAAAAAGGCAGCTTCGCCCTGCTCCCACGCGGTGTCTCGCCACTCACGGGCTGCAAGGACAGTATCGTGCTGCAGGTGACGCTTCCCCGATAGAACGGGCCCATACTCCGCGTTACACTTTGCGCGAACCATGCGCCTGTTGTTTCTTCTTCTGTTGCTTTCCTGTGCGGCCCGCCTTCACGCTGCGGACGCTTGGCACACGTTCACCGACATCCGCGGCCGCAAGCTCGAAGCGAAGATCCTTCGCATCGAGAGCGATCATGTGGTGGTGGAACTCAAGTCCAACGGCAGGCAGATCCCGCTCGATTTCGAAAACCTCAGCGACGAGGATAACGAGTTCCTGAAGAACCACGACAGCGACGTCACCCCGCAGCCGGCATCCGCCGGAGGAGTGGAAGCCAGCGACAGTGCCGTGCCCGATGGCGATCCCGAGAAGTCGCGCCTCTATCCGAAGACCCGCGAGGAGATCCGCGCCGGCATCCGCGAGATCGAGCGCCGGGCAAAACCCGAAGACGTGACCCGCGAGGTCCACGAGGCCACCCAGAAGCTCAACATCTACCGTTTCCTCTGCGGCGTGCCGCATGAAGTCGAGGCGGACATGGGATTCTCCAAAAACGCCGAGGATGCCGCGCTCGCCTGCAAGAAACACGGATCGCTTTCCCACGGAATCGGCCACTCGACGGACAAGTGCAATCTCTCCACCGTCGGCAACATGACCACCAGCGTTTCGCAATACATCGAGGACTCCGGCGCCAACAACCGCGACGCGCGCGGCCACCGCGCGTGGTGCCTCAACCCGCCGATGGGCAAGGTCGGCTTCGGCTCGGGTGGCGACAGCTACTCGGCCATGTGGTGCATGGACGGCAGCGGCGAGGGCATTCGCGGCATCTGGACCTACCCCGGCTGCGGGTTGTTCCCCATCGAATACATGCACGGCAATGCCTGGTCGCTCTACGGTGCCGGAAAACCGGAGTCCGCCGACAAACTGAAGGTCGAGGTCTTCCGCCTCGCGAAGCGCCCGGACAAACCGCTGCCGCTCCACGGCGAGATCGACGGGCGTTCGATCAAGGTGAACCACGTCTCGCTCGGCTTCAACAGCGCGATCAACTTCGAGCCCGACGAGCCTAACAAACGCGGCGTTTACTGGGTGCGCGTCACCGGCGGCGGCATCCGCGAGGGCTATCTGGTCGAGTTGTTTTGAATCCGAAGCCTGCCCGCGCTTGCGCCCCGGCGGGAATTCGCGAGACTCCCGGTGTCCATGAATCCCGATTTCATCCGCGAGGCGCTCAAACAGGTTCGTTATCCCGGTTTTTCCCGGGACATTGTCTCATTCGGCCTGGTCAAGGACGTGCGTTGCGAACCGGGCCGCACGCTGGTGCGGATCGAGGTGCAGACGCGCGACCCGCAGGTGCCCGAACAGATTTTCCGCGCCTGCCACGAGGCGCTGGACGCGCTGCCGGACGTCGGCCAAGTGACGGTCGACATCGAGGTGAAGGATGCACCGGCCGCCGGTGGATCGACGGGCAAATCGTCGATTCCCGGCGTGAAACACATCGTCGCCGTGGCCTCCGGCAAGGGCGGCGTGGGGAAATCCACCGTCGCCGCAAACCTCGCCGTGGCGCTCGCCGCCACCGGAGCCCGGGTGGGTCTCTGCGACTGTGATCTTTACGGGCCCTCGGTCGCGCAGATGTTCGGCAGCCAGGAGCGGCCGATGGCCAACGACCGCGACGAGATCATCCCGATCACCGCGCACGGCATCCAACTGATGTCGATGGGTTTTCTGCTGGAAGACCGCTCGCCGGTCATCGTCCGCGGCCCGATGGCCACGCGCTACACCCAGCAGTTTCTTCGCCAGGTGGCATGGGAGGAACTCGACTATCTGGTGCTCGACCTGCCACCGGGCACGGGCGACATCCAACTGACCATCGTGCAGACCGTGGCGGTGGACGGCGCCATCATCGTCACCACGCCTCAGGAGGTCGCGCTGATCGACGCCCGCAAGGCGGTATCGATGTTTGAAAAAGTGAACGTGCCGATTCTCGGGCTGATCGAAAACATGTCATGGTTCGAATGCGACGCGGGTAAAAGATATCATCTCTTCGGTGAAGGCGGCGGCGTGCGCGAGGCGGAGGCGCTGCGCGTGCCCCTGCTCGGCCAAATCCCCATCGATGTCCCCACCCGTGAAGGTGGCGATGCCGGACGACCGGTGGCGCTGACGGATCCGTCCGCCAACAAGGTATCCGCGGCGTTTCACCAACTCGCGCGAACCTTGGTCGCCAAACTCGCCTAAGGGAGTTGGGCCTTACGGTTCGGAGATCCGGAATCGGAAAAAGGTCTTTCCACCGGGCGGAGGCGTGAAGGGGATATCAATCGGCTGGTCCGTCGTCCCGTAACCGGAATGGTTCTGTGGGATGCCCCATCGCTCCCATTGACTGAGGTCGTTGCTGGTTTCGATGGAATAGACGCGGTGGGCCTTGCGGAGGAAATGCAGAACCGGCCCGCTGCCGTCGGTGGCGATTTCGGCCTGCCATGAACCGGCACCGGTGAGCGGCGAACTGCCGCGCAGATACTCGTTGTAGTTGTCCATGCCATCGCCGTCCGGGTCATCGGTTCTGCCGCCAATGCCCGGATATCCGGCCGCCCATTCGTCATAAAGCGGGCGGTTCGGGAGTTCGTTGAGAATCCACTGGGTGATGAGTTGGATGTTTTCCGGATCCGTTTCCGAGCTTCCGAGCGGAGGCATGCGGCCGAAGCCATTCGTGGCGGCCATGCGGTGGAGCACGATGCTGTGAGTGGTATCGCCGGGCACGATGTAGCGGTTCAGCGGATCGCCGCCGTTGCTGACGGCGTGTCCGCGGATGAGGCCGGTTTGTTCGAGCGTCAAGTGCTCTCGTCCATCCCAGAAACCGCTGACACTGCCGCCGTCCTGATGGCAATAGGCACAGTTCACGTCGAAGTAGGATCGCGCGCGCTGTTCGAGCGGGTATCCGGTTTCATCCGGACGAACGTGGCGCGGCAGTGTGGAAACCGGGGCCGGAGTATTGTGGATGTATCCACCGGCGGCCAGCAGTTCGATCTGATTGCCGGTGAAACCGTTCATCGTTTCAATCCGGTTGAGTTGGCGGGTGTTGAATGAAAGCGGCTTGTCGCCATGGCAGGTGAGACAGCTTGAACGACCGGGGATCTGCCAGCGCTGCGTGTGCGGCATGCCGTGGTCGTCGATCTGGAGATCGAATTCGACACCGGCGTCCTCGACCAGATGGGCTTCGGTGCCCTCGTCGTTCCATCGGTAGCTGACACCGTAGGCACCGCTGTCGGTTTTCACAAGCACGCGCGTCTCAAGGCGTTTGTTGGTGGCCGGATTGCCGCGGCTCAGGGCGAGATCGAAATGTTTCACCCAGAGCATGCCTGTCGGATAGGCCCACGCGCCTTCCTGCTGCCACGTCATGCGGTTATTGCCATCCGGAATGGCGAACCAGCGTTTCTTCTCAGCGTAATCACTCCAGAACCTGAGGTTCGCCTCGACAGGCAACAACCCGGGAGCGGGCGAAAGATCCGAGAGGTCGGAAAACAGTCCGGTGGCGCTAAGCGTGGGGGGAAAACCATCATCGCCAATGCTGCCGGTGGTCAGGCGCATGATCTTGCCGTTGAGATACGCGCAAAACAGGAGGTCCTGATTGGACGGATCCACGCCTTGGGACGAGATGACTCCATACTGTCCGGGAAGCCCTGTCAGACGGGTGACCGCACCTGTCGCGGTGTCCATCCGCCAGACATGGCCCGACACCGAATCACTGAAGACATAACTTCCGAGAAGCGCGGGGAAACGTGTGCCGCGATAGACATAACCGCCGACGACCGAGTTTCCCTTGAAGGCGACATCGCCACCCGCGACACCGGCATGAACGTATTCGTAAAACGGATCGATGCTACTGAAGCCGACGGGAGCGCTGCCAAGCGCGCCGTTGAAGTCGTGGGCTCCCTCACGATAGGCCCAGCCGTAGTTTCCGCCTTTGGAGATCCGGTTGATTTCCTCGTAAGTGTTCTGCCCGACATCGCCCGCCCACAGGTCTCCGGTTTCCCGGTCGAACGACATGCGCCAGACATGGCGGAGCCCGGTGGCCCAGAACTCGGTCCGCACACTGCCGAGCGGAGTGATGGAAACCCCATGGTAAGTGCCGTCCCATGTGCCGCCCAGACTGGCGTGGACGAAGGGATTGTCCACCGGCACGGAGAAACGTGCGATTCCTCCGTCGGTGGGAATGGCAGCGTGGGGATTGGGCTCCAGGTTTCCGGGTTTCCTGTCCACATCGATGCGGAAGATGCCGCCGAAGAAATCACCGTTGATCTTCTGGCTATTGAGTTGGCCACGGCTGGAATTCTCCTCGTCGCCAGCGGCATAATAAAGATAGCCGTCGGGTCCGAATTGGATATCCCCGCCGTCGTGGTTCGAACCTTCGTCGAGTTGCTGGAGCAGGATGAGCTCGGAGGAGGGATCGGCCGTGTTCGGGTTTCCGGAGCTGGCACTGAATCGCGAGATCCGCTGATAGAAAGATCCGCCGTTGATGCGCACGGTATAGGCAACATACAAGTAGCCGTTGGCCGCGTAGTTCGGATGGAAGGCCAGGCCAAGCAAACCATGCTCGCCATTTCCACCGCCCTCAATGGCCTCGGTGGGGTTGCGTCCTGCGACGACCGACTGGAGATCGAGGAAAACATTCTTCGATGGCGAGCTCGCGGTGACGTCGGAAACCTGTTGGACCTTCGCCATGCGCTCGCACACAAACAGTCGGCGTTTGTCGCCGGGAATGGAGGCGATGCAAAGCGGCTCGTTGAAGGTGAGTCCGGGCAGCGCGTCCACGATCTGCCACGAACTGGCTGGAGGTGCCGCGGGCATGGCGAGCGCCGGATTCGGGATGCGGAGAGAGTTGGCAATCGTCACGGTGACGCTCGCCGTGTTGGAAACGCCGCCGACACCGGAAACCCGGTAGGTGAGCGCATCCGACGAGGCTCCACCTGCGTGAGCATAGAGGATGCTTCCATCGTTCACCGTGGCCGTGCCGTGGGATGGAGGTGTGACGATTTCCAGTGTCGCCACAAGCGGGCCGCCGGTGTCGTTCGCAAGCACATCCATGAGAACCTTCTGACCGGAGTGAATCGTCACGGAGTCTTCAACCGCAATGGGAGCCGGAAAGATGACGTTGGCACCGGCGGCGAACGAGGCGTTGATTTCCTGGCGGGTGATCGCGCGGTCGTAAACGCGAAGTTCGTTGATGGCCATGTGCGAGTTTTGGTCGGCCGACCAGTTGGATCGGCCGATCCAGTTGTTGACGTCCTCCATGTCCGCAAGCCGGTATGCCAGATCGACGGAACCGCGCAGGATGCTGTCGCGATACCATTTCACGCGGCAGCCGTTGATACCACCGGCTCCCACCTTGTCCTCGACGGTCATCACGAAGTGGTATTCGGAGTTCGTGGCGGTAACGGAGGAAAGGTCGGTATTGATACCGGTCTCGGCTCCGGCATTGAGTTTCCCGGCGATCCGGTGGCTGCCGAGGGTATTGTCGATGTTGAGGGAGAGGAACAGGTTGTCATTGGCCTGGAAACCGGCAGGCGCGGCGGCGGAGTCGATGATTTCGCCCGGCAGTGCATTCGCGCCGTGAGTGACAGTGCAGTTGCCGAAATCGAAGACACGCTGCCAGAACTTCGACGACAACGGCGTGACCCACGCTTCAAGGGACAGGTTCTTGCGTGCGGAGACGAAACCGTTCGGCAGTTCGAGATAGGCGGAGATGGCTGAGGCGGTCTGGGTGCCATTGGTTCCACCTGGGAGAACCAGTTGGCTGCCATTGGTAGTCGCGCCATTGCCCCGGACGGTGGCGGTTTCGCCAGTCGCGGCATCGAGAAACACGGTGCCGGAGCTTGCCGTACCTGCGGCGGTGTTGAAGTCCCACCGGCGGATTGGCACCGGTGGCGGCGCGGGTGGCTCGGGCGGTCCGACGGATGGATCCGGGCCGGCGGAGAAGCTGGCGACGATTTCCCCTTGGCTGATGGCGCGGCGGTAGATGCGGAGTTCGTTGAGTGCGAGATTGGAGTTTGAGTCTCCTCCATACATCGAACGACCGATCCAGTTGTTGACGTCCTCCATGTCGGTGAGACGAAAGTTGAAATCGTCGGAGTTCTGGAACACTCCGTTGCGATACCATGTCGCGCGGCAGCCATTGGAACCAAATTCACCCACGCCGTCCTGAACAGTCAGCACGTAGTGATACTCGGTTCCCGCGGTGGTGGCGGCGGCCGTCGATGTGTAAACCGGACCATTGTTATCATATTCCCCTTCGAGTTGCTGGGCGTTGAGATCCGCACCGTTGTTGAGTGTGAGGCTGAGATTGTCCCAGGCGGAGTAATTTCCCGGGGCGATGTCACCATCGACAATCTCGCCAACGGCGGCTCCCGGGCCCGAGGTTTCGACACAGCGGCCGAAATCGAACAACCGCTGCCAGGTTTTGGAGGAAAGCGGGGTGGCCCATGCCTCGAAGGTAACGCTCGGACTGGCGGAGACGATGCCGTTCGGGAGATCGAGGTAGGCGGAAATCGCGGCTTCGGTTTGGTTGCCATTGGTATGACCCGGCAGCACCACTGCTCCGCCGGTTAGATGGCCGCCGTTGCCAAGCAACCTCACCTGGCTGTTTCCTGCGGCTTCGTCGGTAAAAACCATGCCCGGCTCCGCAGTGGAATTCGCTTGGGTGGTGAAGGTCCAGACGTGATCGGGCACCGGAGGATCCACCGGCGTCACGACGAGGCTGTCAGGGCCTGCTGTTAGATTGGCGGCGATTTCCGAGGAGTTCAGCGCATGATCATAGATGCGGACCTCGTCGTAGGAGGCATTCGCATTCCAGTCCTGGGTCCATTGGGAACGGCCGAGCCAGTTGTTGACATCGTTCACCTCCGATAGTTGGAAATCCACATCCCTCGTGTGAACAAGCGCGCCGTTGCGATACCAACTCACCCTGCCACCACCCGGTGCATGGGTTCCCACTCCGTCCTCGTAGGTCAGCACGTAGTGGTACCGCGTTCCCATGGAGGTTGCGAGAAGGCTGTCGAAGTTGCCACCTGTCCCGCTTCCCGCCACGGTGGCGTCCATGCGCTGCGCATTGGCGTTCGCCACCACTCCGAACGACATGTAGAGAAATTCCACCCCGTTGGTTGATCCGGGAGTTTGTCCCTGGCCGTTGATGTCGATGATTTCACCGGGTGCCGCACCTATTCCGCGGGTGACACTGGAGCTGCCGAAGTCGAACAGACGGTCGTAGTTGGTCACCGCATGGGGGGTAGCCCAGATTTCGACCGAGAGATCGGTTTTTGAGGAGACGATCCCGTTCGGAAGGTTGATATAGGCGGACATGAAGCCCAGCGAGTGATTGCCATTGGACGTGCCGGGCAAACGGAGCGCGCTACCGTTGAAACTGGCGACGGTCTGGTATTGCCCCCTGATCACGGCCTCGGCATTGGCAACCGAGTCTATCATCACCGTCCCGGACGGAGCGTTGCCAGCCGGTTGGTTGAACGACCACCGGTTGACGAGATCGGCCGGAGCGGAAATCGCAAGGACGCAAAGACTCAGGCAGATCCTGCCAAGCGATCCGGGCCGCTGTCGCGGAGGTTCAGTGAAAATCATGGGACTCGGGTTTGAGGGGCGAATCGCCCGAGCAATCAGCGCAAAACGGCATGAATCTCCGCCAGCACCGGCGAAAAAGTTTCAAGGAGGGAGACCGTTCGCCCCGGCTCCGGCGGGCGGCAACTTACTTGGGAGCGAGCAGGCTCTTGCCGGTCATCTGCGCGGGTTTCTCGAGGCCGAGCATGGCCAGCAGCGTGGGTGCGACATCGGCGAGGATGCCGTCCTTCACCGAGAAGCGTTCCGCGTCTTCGGCCACGTAGATGATCTCGACAAGATTGGTGGTGTGCGCGGTGTTGGGCGAACCGTCCGGGTTGCGCATGTATTCGCAGTTCCCATGATCCGCGGTGATGAGCAGCTTGCCGCCGAGGCGCAGGGTTTCCTCGACGACGGCCTTGACTCCGGCGTCGATGGTCTCAACGGCCTTGATGGCCGCCTCGACGACGCCTGTGTGCCCGACCATGTCAGGGTTGGCGAAGTTGAGAATCACAAGATCGTATTCCGCAAGTTTGGTGACAACGGTTTCAGTCACCTGCGGAGCGCTCATCTCCGGCTTGAAGTCATAGGTGGGCACATCCTTGGGAGAAGGAATGATGAATCGGTCCTCACCGGGATATGGCTGCTCGACTCCGCCGTTGAAGAAATAGGTAACGTGGGGATACTTCTCGGTCTCGGCGATGCGCATCTGGTTTTTCCCGGCCGCCGAGGCGGTTTCACCGAGTCCCATTTCCAAGGTCTGTGGGCCGAAGACCACCGGGCAACCGAAGGTTTTGTCATATTCGGTGAGAGTCACATAATGGACTTTCGGAACGAAGGTGCGGTCGAATCCGGAAAAATCCGGCTGGAGAAACGCCTCGGAGAGTTCGCGGGCGCGGTCGGAGCGGAAGTTGAAAAAGAGGATCACATCGCCATCGCGCACGCGTCTGGTATCCGCCTCGGTGAAGATCATGGCGGGCATGAACTCGTCGGTCTTGTCCTGGCGGTAACAGTCGGCGACCGCCTCGCTGGCGAGAATGTCCTGCTTCGCACCCTGGCCCAGAACGATGGCGTCCCATGCGAGTTTCACCCGGTCCCAACGCTTGTCGCGGTCCATCGCGAAGTAACGGCCGACCACGGTGGCGATACGCGCGCCGCACTTGCCAGCCTCGTCCTCGACCTTGGCAATGTAGGCCTCACCGCCGGTGGGCGAAGTGTCGCGCCCGTCGGTGATGGCGTGGATCATAATATCCTTCACCCCGGCCGCGCTGGCGAGGCCGACCATGGCAATCAGCTGGTCCTGATGGCTGTGGACACCACCGTCGGAAACCAATCCGATGAAATGCAGGCGGGAGCCCTTTGCCTTCTCGAGCGCCTCCCTGAACACCGGGTTCTGCGCGAGAGAACCGTCTCCGATGGCCTTGTTGATGCGGGTGAGATCCTGATAAACGACGCGTCCAGCTCCGAGATTGAGGTGACCGACCTCGGAATTGCCCATCTGCCCGTCAGGAAGACCGACATCAAGCCCCGAGGCGCTGAGGAAACCCTTGGGATAACTCCCGAGCACCTCGTCGTGAAACGGAGTATTGGCGAGGAGCACGGCATTGCCGTCCTTTTCCGCGGTTTCCCGCCCACCGGGGTTGAAACCCCACCCGTCTCGAATGATCAGAACAACCGGTTTCTTGGCCATGGCGAGGGGCGTTTACCCCCCTAGGCCGCAGCGGGCAAGCCTTGAAACTCGACAGGTGCGGGATCTCA
>Ga0315904_10005641_pt1 | contig 17327 bp, 26 predicted proteins | sample LakEriMetagenome_6_FD_203529 | JGI IMG/M metagenome (GOLD analysis project Ga0315904, IMG submission 203529) | Freshwater fungal communities from buoy surface, Lake Erie, Ohio, United States - Buoy 12 MA120 | ecosystem: Environmental > Aquatic > Freshwater > Lake | place: USA: Lake Erie, Ohio...
TTGCGACTCAGCAAGGCAGCACTGTTGAGACTCAGCTAGCTTGCTGTGGCGTAAATCGTTGATCTTCATGGCGTTACTTTGTGTCGGGTCACTTCGCATTACGCTTATTGTTTGTAGTTAATCCCTGGTAGTCTCAATAGAATCAGGCTCGCTTACCTCGGTGAACTCACCGTCGAGAACGATGCCGTTGGCGTCAAAGAGGGAGTTAACGCTTTGATGATCAACGCGTAAGCGATGCTCGACCACGGTTTGCGGCTGGTCGTGGAGCGCCTGGATTTTGTCTATCGCCACGGCAATGGCGATGGGTAACGACGCGAGTGGCATTCTGTCCACTTCATCAACAAGTCTCTGACTCCCTTTCGCTGCGAAGTGTGACAGCGTAGCTGCCGTCTGCTTCTTCCATGCAGCCAGGTTAAATGCAGGATCGCTTTCCTCCGCCTTGTCACGAAGCGAGGTGACGATGTGCGTGGTTAGCTCGAACTTCTTCGCAGTCGCCACGATGCCATTGCCTTCCTTCAGGTAGGCGAGAACCTGCTGTTTCACCTCATCGTCCAGGTTTTCCCCAGTGTGCCGGTTCGTTGTCGTTTTCAGCCTTCCTTCCATCATCGTGCCCTCCTCTGACGTGTTGATACTGCTTTAGCCTTAGCCTTCCGTTTTTCGGCCTTTCTGCCCCATCTAAGGCCATCCTGGTTGAGCTGATCCCATGCTGGGAAAAAGATACTCTCCATGCAACGCACGATCTGCTCCTCTTGCTCCTGGGTAATACCAAATCCGACTCCAGAGATAGCTAGGGCAGCGTGCATCAGTTCGTGGCGCAGAGTATCCATGGCAGTCATAGCGTCACCCTTCAGGGTAGAGCTAAGAGCAATGCAGGCGGAGTCGTGGCAATAAGTGCCGAACTCCTCGATGTCAGCCCAGACGATGTTGAGCTTCTTCCCTCCGATGGTAATGCTAGCTTTCATGGTGTGCTTTGATTTTAGCCCGTGCCGATTCGAGCTGTGCAATGGCGTTGTTGATCCACATCACGCAGTCGTCCCAGTTGTCATCAAGCCAAGCCCTTTCGGCAGAATCGCAGTCATCGCAGGCTGTGCAGATATTCAGGATTGCGCTTTCGATGGCTGGTATTGAGTCGGTGTTCTGGTTGCTCATATGGTTATTCCCATTCTCCTAATGAGACCAAAGCGCCGATGATGCCGTAGTTGGCTAGGTCTAACCAGCTATCGAGCACGCTTTCATTCTGCGCTGTGTCTTTGTTTAGCAGATTAGCCAGTCTAGCGGTCTTGTCATCGCAGCGAACGATGACACCATATTGACCATGTCTGGCGATGTTTTGGCTACCATAATCCTGCTGTTTGCGGTCTAGCGTCTTGATATTCTCAACCGCTAGCGTAAGTGCCTTGCGGCCAATGTCAGTCTTGAGTCCTAGCCTTTCGGCTAAAAAGTTGTAGGCGTCTGTGTCCATATTAGAATTTAGCTGGCTCCCTGAACTTGTAGAATCTCCCGAGAAAGTCTAGCTCTAGTTTCCAGAACCTTTCTCCGGTGCGGTTCTTTTCGCAAGAGACAATGCGTTTCTCGTCGTTATCGTCCACTTTGTTCAGAAACAGGATATGGTCAGCGTCCTGGCCTATGGCTCTGGACTCCCTGAGTTGATTATTGTCATTCAGCTGGCTAGCGGTAAGCACGACTTTCTGCGACTTCACTGCCGTGCGTTTAAGCCTCCTGGAGATACTAGCCACTAGCTCCTCTCTTGTAGCTCCCTTCCGTCCTTCGTCTTCCATGAGCTGGAGATAGTCCACCATCACCACATCAGCTTCACACTGCTCGATGTCAGCCAAGATCTCCGTCGCTGAAGCTCCATTGACATCAACAATGTCAGCCTTAGCCTTGGCTAGCCTTCGGATAGCCTCATGGAGAGCTACGGTGTCGCTACGACTCATCAGCCCTTTCCAGAGTGCTTGGTTGTCGAGTCCACCTTGGCTACAAAGGATGCGGTAAGCCTGCTCCTCTTGGCTCATCTCCAGCGGGTAGATTCTGACTCGTTTGCCAGCGTCGAGAGCACTTTCTAGGAAGTTCTGCATGAGCACCGATTTACCGTCTCCAGGTTTACCGGCAATGACCCAGACTCGACCTGGCTGCATGCCCTGTGTTTTAGCGTCAATCGTATCAAAGCCGGTCGAGATGCCTGGGAGTGCATTACCTCGCATCGTTCTGGCTTCGATCCCTTCGATGATATCCACCGATAACTCTCCCATGGTTTTGCTAGCGAGTGGCTTGCCAGGGATCTTTCCTGCTTCGGCTAGCATGGCCTCAGCCTCAGCAATGGCGGTGCTAGTATCCGTTCCAGTAATGACTGCCAGTTCTAGCGTTTCTGTGGCCTTTTTCAGCGTCTCGATGCGTTTCCGCACCTCATACCCTCTGCGCAAATCAGAAACGTATTTTGGGGCGTTTCTGTGCAAAACAGGGCTTGTCCAGAGTTCGGTCAGCCTCGCAGCTCCACCAAACATCTCCAAAGCGTCTTTTTCGCGCAGTTTGGCAGTCACCAGCAGCAAATCCGGCGATTCGTCACGGCCTACGCTGTCCACCAGTTCACGAAACAAACCGCGATTCTCGGGCGAGAACATGTCAGCCGTAATGGCATTGAGTGACTTTCTCAAGCTCTCGGGGTCTTGAGCAAAGATCGCTAGCAGGCTTTCCTCGGTAGCGGCTTGAAGGCTCACAGGTTCAATCCTCCTGTTGCTTTGGGTTTCGTCACTGGCTGCTCATCTTCCCAGCGGCGCTGGTTCAAGTAGGTCGAAGGATGCGGGATGAACTTCCCCTGGTCTTTCGTCCAGGCGTCCTGCTTGGTTTGCCAGGCCAATGCAGCTAGGACGGTGGCAAGGTCAGGTTGCTGCTTTTGCCACGACTTCTCCGCAGCTCCCTTTCCGGTCTTGTTCGGGTAGGCTTGCCAGAACTCTGTGAAACCTACGGAAGTACTATCTTTGGTTATTGGTTCTTGGTTAGAACTAATGTTCAACGTCTGTTGAACAGGTGTTGAACGCTTGTTGAAACGAGCACTCGCTGAAGCCTGTCCTGCTCTGGTAACAGCCTCCTTTTTAGCGATCGCTTTTTCGATCTCTAAATCAGCTCGATTATGCCTAAAACCTGTTTCGGTTGGCTGGAAAAACTTGTGCAAAACATACTCCACAGCATCAAGTTCGTGCATCATTCCAACAGAACGTGCAATGTCTGTTGAACACATGTTGAACGGATGTTCAGCAAGATAATAAGCGTCAAGCAAACGCCTGTAAGCTAGATCCTCCATGAGGCTCAAGCCTCGGGTATGCGCCGCATAGTCGCCAATGTGGAAAGGATAGTAATTCATTTAGAATCCTCCTCGCTGTCATCTATGAGATAGTCCATCCATGCTTTATTTATTCTCGACCTCTTGAAGGTCAACTTGATGTCTTTTCCGTAGTTTTTCTGAACTTCCTTTAGAACAAAAATCATCTCTGCAATGGATACAGGAAGCCTAGAACAGGCTACGAATTTAAGCTTAGGTTTCATTGGTGTTGTTTGTTGTATGTTAGCTACCCAGTGGTGCGTCCATCACCCACACAATATCAGAGAGCCGCACATCAACGCCACGATCAGCGGGGTAGGCGATTTGATTTTCTTTGGGTTGTTGATCCATCGGCTTCAGACGCAGATGCACCCACTCACGATTCAGCACTTGAGCGCCACTAAATGCAATTACCTCGCCTGTTCGCAGTTTCATGGCGTAATCGAACGGATCATCCACACATGCTTTAGCTAAAGCCTTGCTTCCAGTAAGCAATTCTATCATCCGGCATTGTTCATCTAGATACTGGTCGTCAGCCTCTAAATCAACATCGGCAATATCTGCTAAATCTTCTGTTTTCATAGTTTCCATTGTTGTTATGTCTTGTTCCTCATAATCGCGTGAAACATTGTGAAGGGTGCAGTCTCCACTGTAAACGTAAACGCCTCGAATACCCATGTAGCCAGCGCCGTGGTGATTATCCATCACGGGGCATCGGCAGCCCAGCTTGACCGCTTCGGGGCTTCCTGGTGAAGGTGTCGTGTTCATGGGATAATTCCTTTCGTTTTGAGGTAGGCGATGCAGCGTTGGCGGGCGGTAGCGGAAAAACATTCTCTTGGGTTAAAGGTCATGCCGTAGATGTGAGCGCGATAACGGTTATGCTCCTGATCTGTCAGCGTCTTCTCAAACTCCGCGCAGGCGTTGAGATCGAAAGGGTAGTTAGGGACTTGTTCTCGGTCTCCACATGGGTCTGTGCCAACAAACTTGCCATACACGTCCTCTCCTTCTGGACCTGAGCCATGCAGCCATTCTCGCTCATTAAATGGAGACTTCCAGCCCAGCGCCTCCGCCACCTTAATTCTGATTTCTTCGTTGGTCATAGCCTTATAGTTTAAAGTTGAGTTTCTTTGCCCAATTTCGGGCCGTTATACTTGTTGTGCCTGCCCTCTTGCAGGCGATCTCCATGCCGTAGCCGTCGGCTAGCATGGCTCTGAGTTTTTTTAGCTTAGCCAGCTTTTCGCTAGTTGGTGCGTGGCGTGGTCCGCCTCGTTGTGTTGTCATGGCATCTCCTTTCTAACTAGCTCTAAGCAAGCGGCTGGAACCTGGAATTGGTGGTATTGGCCGTTGGCGGTAAACCAGATGCAACTGACTAGCCCATCTGACGTAAGGCCTTTTACAGTCACCTGCGGCCCTCCCGACTTCAGCCTAACGACATCGCCCACGGCTGGCTGCCAGGGCTGGGCGGGCTCGACCTCGGCCTTCAGCTTCTCAATTTCCGCAGACTGCTCCGCAGGCGGCAAGGCAGCCAAGAAAGCCTTAGCCACAGCGAGGCGGGCGGAGTCTTCTCTGGACCACGCGTAATGATCACTGAGTGTCACCAAATATCCATCGTATTTTTCGCCGTTGGTCTGAAATGCCGCGTCAATGGCGGCTTGAAGAGTTGTGTCGTCGTGTGTCATAGTGTTCTGTTAGTGTTGTTTACGGGCTGCTAGCATGGCGTCGGCAATGCTGTATGCACATTCGGATAAAGTGGCGTTTGTAACGTCAACGGGTGCGTTGTATACCAACCCAAGCATAGCCTGCCCTGCGAACCAGTCGCGGAGAGTCATGCCGTTAGTTGGAATGGTGGTTTCTTTTCCGTTATGGAGTCCATAGGTTTCGCACGGAAACGCTGGCCCGCCATCGTCGTTTTGTGTGTCGTGTGTCATAGTGTTTTGTTAGTTTTGCCGGTATTTTCGCACCCGTTAGCAGCGGTCGTTGGCCTGCATGAGGGTCGAGGCTTACCATTGGGAAATCAGGCAAAAGCCAGGAAGACTAGCGCGATGCAAAGTCCTGCTAGAAAAGCAGCTCCTAGCATGTCGTGAATGAGCTGCCGGTGGAAAGACAGCGTGGCGTCCTGGTATCCTGGCTTATGGGCACGAATGCCAGCCAGTCGGCGTTGCTGCCATTCAATGGTTCGATCCACTTCGCGGCTTGGGTAGGTCTTGCGTCTCATTTTGTCGTATTTTTCAGGTAGTTTAGATGGGAAAAAGTGGAAACTCTAGCGGAAGGGCACTCCACTAGCGTTTGAGCTAGACGGCTCTGGATGTAGCCCAGCAGGTAGGCTGAATCGGCTGGCGTGGTCGCGGTCTTTGCTGCCAAGTCGGTCAGCTCTTGGACGACGGCCATGGCTTCGGTGTGGGTCATGAGAAATTGGGTTGAGTGTTGTTTCGAAGCCGTTCGGCTTGTGCGGCCCTAGCTGCGGCACTATCTGCGGCACTATCTGCGGCCCAGGCTGCGGCCCAGGCTGCGGCCCAGGCTGCGGACCTGGCTGCGGTTCGGGCTGCGGCAATGGCTGCGGCACTGGCTGCTGTTAGCTCCCTGTCGGTAGCCTCGCCGTTAGCATAGCGTTCCGCTACGTCGATAGCGTTAATCGAGCGCGGATCGGTCAACAAGTGCTGCACTTGTCGCGCACACCAGACGGCGAACAGGCGAAGCTCGCGGTCGGTCAGCACACCTCGACGGGTGGCGATCCAGATAACCCACGAGGGGTCGGGGGCTTTCTCCCAGACCTCTTGCATGTCCTTGCAATGAGCAAGAGCCCATTTCTGGCCATCTGAGCAAGCTCTGTGCTCAGAGCAGAATTGTTTAATGGTCTTCATGGCTTGTTTCCTTTCAGTGCGGCCAAGAGGATCTTCTCGGCCTGTTGTTGGAGACTTAAACCTGTCTCTGCGGCTTTGATCCGCAGGAGACGGTGTAAGTCGGGGGTTACTTTGATGGTTTTTGGTGGCATGGTGTTAGTTAAAAGTTTGCGCCGTGAATGTGGTCGTGTGAGGCTATCTCGAAAAAATGCCAGTTAGCCGCATGAGGGATAATGCTGCTCATCTCACTTTTAAGAGAGTCTAAGTCTTTCACAAATCCTCTAAACGTGTTAGTCGCGATTTTAACAAAGCCTAACCCTTCAAGGGACTTGATGGCTTGCCTTTGTTCTTTGCGGCCTTGTTTAGTCGGCCAAGCCTGGGAGATGGTGAGAATGTATGTCATGGCGTGTGGGGTGTGGGTTTCCTTGTGCGCACCCACCTTTAGCCAGCTCTGAAGATGTGCAAGTAACTTTTTCTACTTTTCCACTTTTTCTGCGTTGGGATTAAAAAACCTCCGCTTGGGAGGTGTTTTTTGTGGGTCGTAAGCGTCCACAGCCCGAAGGGCGTATTGCAGCGAGTTAATGACCTTTTGGTTTCCTTGCCAGTCTGCGAGAAGCTGGCCTAACAATACGTTGAGGTGAGCTTTCACTGTTTCCTTGTTCGTTCGTTGCATGTTGTGTGATGAGTGGTTGGTTGGTTTCGCGTAGCAGGGCGAACAGGTCAGCAGCTCTCAGAATGCAGAGCCATTCCTTGCCGTTTCGCTTGTGCGCTACGATTGGCATTTTGTTAGACCCGGCGTCACGTTCAGCTTGCTCCACCCAGTTGTATGGGTTGCCTGCTTGCACGTTTTTGACTTCCCAGTGAATGCCTGGGAGTGAATCGCAGATTACGTCTGGTGAGTCTGCTCCACCTGAGAACTGCTGCCCTCGTCGTGCGTCAAATCCCTCGTTGCGCAACTGGTCACGCCATTGGCGTTCTCCTCTTGCTCCCTTGGCTCTTGAATTGATGGGCATGATCTGAAGATGTTGTCGAAGTTGGTTTCGTATTTGACCAGATTGACCGGCCTGTAAGTATCGCCTTTTCCAGCCATAATCAAAGTTCGTCATCCATTAAGGTTTCCAGTGCGTCGAGTTCTTCAGTGGTCGTGAAGCAATCCAAAATAGCCTCGATGCTGTAGCCGAAAGCGAAAGCGCCAGCTCGGCAGGCTTCCACGAACTCGCTTAAATCAGCTTCATCGCTGATCGAGATCTCTACCTTTTGTTGGTTAGTCTGAAATGTAAGTGTCATGGGTTTGGAAGGGAGCCGAGCACAGAGCATTGGCCCCGTGCACGGCGGGCAGTTACTCGACGATCTCCCAATCGCTCGCAAGGATCTCGGTTTGAGACGCGAGCCAAGGCACGCGGCAGCCATTCGGGTAGGCTGGGTGCCCCTCGGGGTATTCGATATAGATGTATGGCAGCGTCATCTTGCTACCCTCATCTGGCACTTGCAGCGCAAGCCACATGCCTTTGCCATTCCAGTTTTCACGGCGGACCCTGCGGCCTGCTTTGAGTTCGGTGAGTGCCCACCCGATATTGCGTTCTAGCATTGTTGTTTGTCTTTCTTGGTTGCGAAAGCTACCGGCCTTCAACGGTTTTCCTTGTGGGAAAATAAAAGAGGGGGCATCGCGTAACGCTGTCTTAGCTATCCAGTCCTGCCCAGCGTCGGGGCACAAGGTGGACAACATCCCACCGCTGGAAATCCCGTCGATGCCCCCATAAGTTTACCAGGGAATCTCGTCGCCGTCAGCTTCTGACGACTTCTTGGCTGCGCCGTCCTTAGACTTCACGGAAAGCGAGAAAAACCGCTTGCCTGCTTTGCTGGTTTTCTTCCAGCCATTCAGCCAGTATTCCTTGCCGTCCACGTTGATGGAGCCGGTGAAGTCGGGGTGTGTGTCTTTCTCCTTCTTGTCGTTATTGAACAAGCTGCCTCGGTTGGTGTTATCGTATTCTTTACTCATCTGCGTTTGGTTTGTTTGATTGTCTGCTTAACAATGCGGACAAAGGTTTCAGGCGTGATCTTTAGCGTGCCTTCGCTCCATGCGTTTAGGTATTCGCAGAGGTTAGCGCAAGCCTTTGACTTGAGGAAGGCTGCGCCACTCTGCCAGTCTAACATATCCTCTTTCATCGGCGCATAAATGGCGTCCAGCGTGACCGGATCGACAATGCCAGCGTTTATGCCTTTGACGGCATCTTGCACCGAAACTTTTAAAATCTCGATGTAAAGCCAGCACATGCGGTTCTCATGACCCTTGTCAGGATCATTGAAAAAGCGCCATTCTGCTAAGGGGAGAGCCATCAGAAGTCGGTGACTACAGATTCGCTTTTCGTTGCCCACTTGGGCAGGTTTAGCGTGATGGGATGGCTAGAGATGCTAGGCCAATCGCCTGTGTCAAAGCAGGTCTTATAGGCTGCCAAGTCCTCGCGGTATTCCTTGCGGCCTTGCTCGATCAAGTCATCTCCCACGACGTAAACGCAAGAGAGATAAGGTGGCGTTTTTTCCTGAGCGATTAGCAGAAACGTGCCATCCTGGCCAGTCACGGTCTTCAGGGCGTCGAGGTAGAATGCAGCCTGGACGTGGTAACGGAAGCTTAGAACCGTTCGCAGGAACGCCTTGGGTGTAGCGTCTTGCGTGGTTTTGTAATCAATCACAATGCCGTCCTTTCGGATGGCGTCCATTCTTGCTCTGCATTGAACGTCTTGAAAAGGGTCGATCCAGTAAAGCGAGGCTTCGATATGCTCGATGTTTTGCACTGCGTTTCGGCAGGCTTTGTCAGCGTAGAACGCATCTCTCATTTCATCGAGTTGTTGAGCCTCTTCGAGTGTGATGATCGTTCTTCCAGCAGCTTCACGCATAGCCTGAGCATAAAGCTCCTTCCCTTCCTTGGTGCGTCGGTCGCACACGGGAAGAATGAACGTCTCATTGTCCATCTTGTCAGGCTCAAGAATAGCTGTGTGAGCTAGAGTTCCCCAGCGCATTGCCGGAGTCGGCTCCTCGGGGTTAGCTTTCTTGTGCTGGTAAAGTGCAGGAGCCTTGCGGATTAGATCAAGGCCATGCTTCGAGATGCCTGCGCTGCTATGGTAAGCAGCCGAGTCCATTTGTGGGATAAGCTCATTCATGCTTCAACCTCCTTGGCTTCGAGGTAGTTCTTGATGCGGACTAGCTCTGCGTCGTCGCATTCGTCCAGGTTCGCTTTGTTGAGCTTAACCAAAAGACCAGGGACGGTGCTCTTGGCTAGTCTATGCTGCCGAATGGCAGTGCGAAGATCAACTGGTGCAACCTCTTCAGCAGGCGCAGGAGCTTCGCCGGAGGAAAGCCATTTAGCGAGGCGTTGGCCTGTCTCTGGCGTGATGACCTCAGGCTTCCCGTCGAATAGGCGTGTTCTGTCTTTCTGAGCCTCGGCCATGTGAGCTGCGTTAATGTTCCAACAGACCGTGAACTCGAAGTCGATTCCATCGCGCTGTTGAGGGTCCATGCCGGATTTCTGAACCTTACCCTTCTCATCCATGCTATATCCCTGCTTGGCTCTCACCGTGGCGATGATGTGAGCTTTGCTGCGCATCATGGCCTGTATAAAACGATCATGGCGTGGTGTGACTTTAGCCCAATCCTGGAAGCGGTCGCCCATCTTGGTTTTGATATCAAGGCATCCACCAGGGCCACTCCACTCATGGGTAATGGAGTCAATCACGATCACCTCATACCCTGCCTGTTCTGCGGCTTCGATGGCTTCGATAAACCGCTCAGGTGCGTATGGTGGAGACATCTCCATCACGTCGAAGTCGAAACGATCAGCGTATAGTGATGCGCTACCTGCTTCGGTGTCGATGAAGGCAATGCTTTTGCCTAGTTCCTTGGCGACTGTTAAAGCCGCCGTAGTTTTGCCAGAGCCTGAAGCTCCGGAGAATAAGAGTCGAGCCTTGGCCGACTGTTTGGTTGCTTTTTTGAACATAGTTGTCTTGTGTTGGTGTCCTGTGCTGGACGCCAGCCGCTAGACAACTCTAGCCAAGCCTGCAAACAGAATTTATACCAACTTGTAAAAAGGTCTTTTGATCCTGCTGCCGTTACTCCGCAGGCAGGTAAACATCTTCTTTTCAAGCGTTCCACGCTTCACTGCCTTGGTTGCATAGCGTTTGGCGCTAACGTGCGAACAGTTTAGCATCTGCTGCAACTGCTCGGATGACTTCCACTCAGGGCCAGGCTTGTCGATCTCATGGTTGAGACTTAAAGCTTTAATCCACAGCGTAACGTCTGAAGCTGGTTGGCAGGTGCCATGCGCCGTTGATTTGCCTAGCTTCTTGGACGGTGTAGCTGCCGTCTTCGTGCAAGAGGCCGTAGAGGAACCCGTTTTCATGTCTTAGCGTTGTTGTGTGTCGTTTGTTATACTCCTGGTCGACATTTAGCAGTCCACCGGAACTGTAAGCCGTCTGGCGCTGATTGTAGGTGCCGAACGTGTGAGAGTCGAAAGCATGAATATGTCCGAACAAACAAGAGCCGTAGATCGTGGCGTGTTGCTTTGCGGCATACACTCCATGGTGGAAACCATGCAGCATGTTCAGCTTACCAAAGGAAAAGACTCCATGCCGCTTGTGATATGGCTTCCACTCACAATGCAGCTTCTTGAGCTGGTTGGTAAACTCACCGCATAGCTTCCTGGCATAATCAGCTTTGATTCCATCCGTGCTGCTTTCCGCTAGCTCAAACAGCCGGTCGTCATGGTTGCCCATGAGAAAGTGAGTAGGCTTCCAGGAGTGAATGAACTCCATGCCTGCATTCCAGTCGTCCTGCATGGACTCGCACTGCTCTTCAGCAGAGACTCCACGACGCAAGGGACGAAGGTCGAACAAGTCACCACCGAAGACGCGAATGTCAGGCTTAAAGTCTTTCGTGAAGTCTCGCAAGACCTTCACAGCGGAAAGGTTCTGCCTATCGCCGTGAAGATCGGTTGCGAAGATGAATTTCAGCATAAGCCGACTATTTACGTTTTCCCGCTGCGCGCAAAGCCTTTTTCTGCGTGGCGTAGGCAATCGCTAAGGCTTGCTTCTGAGGCTTGCCTGAGCGCATCTCCATGGAGACGTTTTTGGAGAATGACTTGTCGGAATAACCTTTGATGAGTGGCATGGTATTTTACTTGGTTGCTAGTTTCTTGGCTGCTTCCTCGGTGTCCCGAATGCCTAACAATGCACCAGTAGCAGAGTAAATACGGAACTTACCCGAGGGAGATTTGATGATCCTGGTGCCGTTGGAGCCGTTCAAGATGGACGGGGAAGCGGAGTCAGGCTGAAAGCGGATGTCAGGAGATTCTACGTTAAACCGTTGCGAAAGCGGGATGATATTACCAGCGTCGTCGTAGGTGATGGGGTCGGCTAGCTTTATGTGTTTGGGTGAAGTGGCTATATTGATTTCATGGCCCTCACCACCCCAAGTAGCTTTTTCTTTAATACCAAATTTGCCAGCAACCTTTTCAATAACATCGTAAACCTTTTCCGCCGGAACACCTGAGTTAATCATTCCTGCAATCAGATCAACGTCTGAATCGGAATAATTAAGAAGATTGGATATTGCTTCCGATTTAACCTTGTTACGTCCTTCAAAGGTTACGTCTCCATAGTTGGCTAGAAAATCTTCACCGCGAGGGTCAATAATATCAATAATCTTTCCAAGTTGAGAACGAGTAATTGTTACCTTTTGACCATTCAAGCGATCCCCTGACTTTAACATCACTCTCATGAGTCTCCCATTAGACTCTTTTACATAACCTTTAGCAATATCTTCTTTATTGGTGAAGTAAAATCCCTTGCCCTCCGCAGTGCCCTGTTCACCCATTTTCTCAAAAGAGAATTTGTTGAAACCGGCATTTCCGCCATGCCATACAGGCCCAACATTATACCCCGCCTTTTTCGCCGCCTCATCCACCATCTTCTGCGCTGTAGCTGTATCGCCAGCCTGTGCAGCTCGGAGAAAGGCTGCATCCTGCTCGGGCGAGACAGGCTGGAACCGCTTGATGGCTGGCTCCTCCTTCGCTTGCTTCTTGGCGTAATCACTCTGCGCCTTCTTCATCGCTGCGTCCTCGCTTGAGCTAGTGCCTAGCAAAGCGCCATTATCGTCGTAAACACGGAAGAGTTTGCCGCCTGTCTTTTTCAAGATGCGGTAGCCGTCAGGGTTAGTCAGCGTCTCACCAGCGGGGAGGGTTTCCCTGGTGAAGGCGTCGGGTTGGAAGTTCTTCATTGCCCGTTCGTAGGTCGTCGCCTCCTCAAAAGCAAAGCGGTTGCCTGAGTCCTGAAGCTTAGCAAAGCGTTCAACACGGTAGCTTTTCACCGTGTTCTGCGATTTGGAGATAACGCTTTCTGGTGCGTTCAGTAAGCTTTCATTGTTACGCAAGCGGAAGCCAAGAGCCTCATAGAAAAGGTTACGCTTCTTCGCTCCCTTCTCTCCACCACCTAACAAGGTGGCAGAATCGACGGGGTTAATCTGCGTGATGTTCTCCAGGTAAAGGTTAAAATCCTTCAGAGCTGTCTGAGGGCTGGCGTAAACGTCTTTGAATTGAGGCTTGGTCAGTGCCGTTGCCAAGCGGTCACGAACTTTGCTCATGTCCACCGCTCGAATGATGACACCTTCCTTGCTGTTCATCTCCACCGAGTAGGGCAGGATTTCATTCTGGCTGACCGACTTCACGCCAGCAACCATCTTGTTCCCACCTCTGCCACGGTCATGGACGCCATAGTAACGCGTATCAAAGGTCGCCTTGTTGAAGTTCTGCATAGACGTAAGCACGTCACGCAAGACAGCCTTAGCTGAAGGATCGAGAGTGCCGCTGTCCAGGATGACGTTTAGTGCCTCGGGGCTAAGTTGTCCCTTGGCTGTCATCACGGTCTTTCCAGTCGAGTCGCGGTTGAACTCGATGCCTTTCCTCTCCGTCTCTGGCAGAGCTGCCATTCTTTGCGTCATGTCCTGCCACCTCGCCGTCGCTTCTGCTTGAATCTGAGCCGCTGTTTTTGGTGTATTGTCGTCGTTCAGGATGCCGCGAGCACCACCATACGAACGTGCCCAGATGGCACGATCCGCGGGATTCACCGGAATAAGGTCTGGTTTGGTCGTAGGTGCCTGCGCTGCTTTGGTGCCACGTTTAGCCAAGGCTCGTTTCACGATGGCATCCAGCTCTGGAATGCGGATAGGCTTGCCTTTGGCGTCTTTGAAAGTGCGTGTCACGCTGTCAAAGCCTAGATCCATGCCTTTCTCGAACAGCACAGAGCGGAACTTATCGAGGATGCTATCCTCTAGGGCATTGAGGGCATTCCGGTAAACTAGCGACAACCTGTCAGGATTGAACCTGCCAGGGCGCAAGCGGCCAAAAAGGTTGCCAGTGTAAGCAGCGGACATCTCGTCAGCGATGCGAGTCCTTGCTTCTTGTAAAGCGGCGGCATCGGTAGTGTTTCGTAATACGTTTGCATAGCCTTTGAACTCGTTTGCTGTTTGTGTGTTGTTGCCGTAGCTGTCGCCAATTTGATCAGCAACCTTCGCTAGAGCGATGTCATCAAAAAGGCCAGGTCTAACAATTTCTCCTGTTACAGGGTCAGTAAGGCCAAAGATAGCCTGCTCAATTTCAGGCTTAAACGCACGATTGATGGCAGAAGAAAAGAGAACATGGGAGGTTTCATGTGCTGCGGTATCACCTAAAATCTTGTTAGGGTTAAGCACAACTTCTTGAGTGCTTACATCCAGCCAGCCAGGATTCTGCCATTGCTTCATTTCATCTGGCGTTGCCACACGAACTTTAGCGCCATTAGCTTCAGCAATCTTCATTGCATCGACTTGAGCGGCAGCACGTTCAGGGCCGACTTGTTCAACCAAGCGGTTTATAGTTTGGCTCCAGGCAGCTTGTTCGACTTCGGGACGCTCAGCCAAGAAAGTATTCAAGTCACCTGCGGCTTGCTGTCTGGTCCGGCTGGTTGATCCGCCTACCATTTCGCGGCCCATGTCAAAAACGCTTCTCATGGTGCCAGTTAGGCCACCGAAAGCAGCTCCTGCTCCTGCGCCTTGCGCAGCTCCTTCCAGGTTGCGTTCAGCTAGGTAGCCAAGGCCAGCACCAACGGCAGCGCCAGCAGCACCTTCTTTTAGAGCTTGCGCAGCGATTCGCCCAGCGGCTCGAAAGACTGGCTGAAGTTGAGCAAGGCCACCGGCTAACTTTCTGGCAGCCGGTGAGATGGCAGCATCTTGCGCAGCTTGTTCTAACAATCCAACGCGAGAGGCTTCCTTTCTTGCAGCCCTAGCAGCGGCTCCCACGACTTCAGCGGCTTTCTCGGCTGTTGCTGCTCCTGCTAGAGTGCCAGCTGTTAGACCCATATCCGCCATCAAGCCAGTGGCTAAAAGGGTTCCTTGTGCAGCTGCACCGGTTCCAGGAGCGACTCTTTCAGCCACGTTGCGGATGCCTTGCAAAGCTTGGCCTGGAAGGCTTGCTGCCGTTTGAACTCCGCTCGCTGCTCGTTCGATGCCAGATAATGCGGCTTGACCTAGACCACCTGGGGCTGTTGCCGTTCTAGCGGCTGCGGTCGCTGCTGGTTTGAAGATAGACTTGCCTGCTAGTTTAGTTGCTAAAGAACGAACGGCGGCAGAGCCAAGGCCGGTTAAAAGGGCAGGATCAATGTTTTGAGCACCTCGTGCAATCTCTTCAACGGGAGCGCCTTTCAGGGTAGCTTCAATGGCGTAAAGCCGATTGATAGCGTCAACGTCACGCTGCTTTTCTTGTTCAATTAGAGCATTGTAATCAGCCTCCGTATTTACTCCTTGCTTGAATGTGTTGCCCATTCCACCCATGCCAAGGAATGCAGCGGATTTAGGATCAGCCGCTTTGCCAATAAACTCTTCTTTTTTCGGAATAGGTGCCGTCGGAGTAAGAATCTTTGCGGCAATGTCAGCTAGGCCAATCGTTCCGGCCACTATGCCTTCTCCAACCGACTCTGCAACTTTACCAAACTCACCTTGAGCTGTCGTGTAGGCAGTAGCCTTGATGCCTGTTCCGATTTCATCAATGACGTTGGTGAACGCATCTGTTGCAATGCCCAAGAAGTCGCCAAGGCTTGTCTTTTTGTTGGCTAGGTTTTGACGAAACAAGATGTAGTCATCCCGTGACATCCTATCAAAGGGATTGACCCAATTTCCGCCTTCAATGGCCTGCTTTTTAGTTTGTTCTACCTCGAACGCTACATCTTCGCCTGAGCGTGGATATTTTTCAGCAAGGTATGCGTCGATTTCCTCATCCGGCAAGGAATCTGGAAACTCGACTTCAACTCCTCGGCTTGGGATGGATACAATTCTTGGCATGATTTATTGTTTTTGAGTCCGCATTCTACCGTCCCAGACTTCTCTTTTTAGCGAGCCTGCTGATTGAGGCTGCCCTTGTGCTGTTTGAGCCTCGTTCATTTTAGGCGCAAACAGTGTGCGCTGCTCGTAAAGATTCTGCATCGTTGGATCGGCTTTGATAACTCGTTCGCGTTGTTTGTTGTATTGCTCAGCAACACGATCACGCAGAAGCTTCATTTTCTCGTTGAAGCGTGGCAAGTTGGTCCCAAATACCGTTTCACTGGTCACAAATCCTTTAGGGTTAAGGATGTTTTCGTTTAGCTCAGATAGCAAAGTGCGTGCTTCTTCAGCACCAACGGCATCAGGACTTCCAACTTGAAGAGAGTTGATCAACTTGCCCAGTGTTCTAGCATTGGAAAGCTTGGTGGCTGGATCAATGTTAGGGTCTTCGTTCTGAAGAATAGCTGATTCAAGTTGTCCTAACATAGGATCAACCGTTGAAATATAATCGGCAGACTTCTTGAGCACTGTATTCATCGCCTCTGAAGGCTTAGGAGCTTCAGGTTTCACTGGCGTAACATCCTCCACTTGTGACCCAAAGATTCCGCCACGAGCAAAAGTTTTGCCTCCTACTTCAAACGTCTGATAAGGTTCTGGCGCCTTTTCAATCGCTGGAGCAGGTCCGTAGATCATAGCAACATCTTCCATGGCTGCTTGCCTAGCTTTATCAATACGGCCTGTTTTCACCAACATATCCATGCCGCCTACCATGTTAGCGATCTCCTGGAAACGCTGTTCCACAAGGTTAGCGTATTCCATGCGTTGCGGTGAGGGCTGCAAGTATTGCTGCACTTGCGGTTCAGCAGGCGCAGGAGGTTCGAAAGTTTGCCGTGGCATACCCTGCCCAAACTGCATCAAGATTTGAGGGTCAATCTGGCTGTCTTGATAAGACCTGCGTAGCAAGTCTTGTGCATACATGTCCAGTCGTGGTTCTTGAAAAGGTTCAGCCATGATATTTGATTGATGATGTTAGCGGCTCATAGGAAGCCCCTGAAACGTGCCAACTGTTGGCATTAGTGACCCAAAACGATCAAATTGATTCATTGGCGCTTGAAAAGCTGAAGAACCATTCTGGCTTGGCATTGATACAGCACTCATATTGCTAGATCCCATACCCATCTGCGGCATAGGACGCTGGCTAATTATTTGATCAATATACGATCCGGCCTGCTGCAATCCCTGCATCTGCTGTGCCCTTTGAGCTGCCTGTTGCTGCATGTCGAAGGCCATCTTCTGACGCCTCATGTTTTCAAGTGCAGCAGAGGATTGCATGTAGGCTTGAGCATCTTGGTTGAACTGCCCAAGCTCTTTGGCGCTCATGTCACCGATCCGAGAGTATCTTTCAGTCAGCGCAGGATCAATGGGTTGCCCAGTTGCTTGGCTGTATTGCTCAACCTGGAACATATTGCTTTTTGCGGCATCTCTTCCTACGGTTTTGGCGTTGATGTTATCCGCTAAAGAACTAGCAGCCGTCACCATGGCGCTGCCCAGCTGTTGAGCGCCTTTTTGGTAGTTTTCACCAACTTTAAGGTAGGTTTCGAGCCATCCAGGAGGTAGCACTTGAAGCCCACCACGATAAGAAGCAAAAGGAGTCGCCATATTAGTCCTGCATGTAAGTCAGCTTTTCCTGTGCAGCCCAAGGCACAAGGTGAGCAATGTTTTCAACGGTCATTCCAAGCTTGGGGCATGGCACGAATTTAGCAGCATTCTGGCGTCGATCAAGACAGCGAGTGCAGGCATGAACATAATCGACGTTATGCATTTTGTTA
>Ga0315904_10005643_pt1 | contig 17321 bp, 29 predicted proteins | sample LakEriMetagenome_6_FD_203529 | JGI IMG/M metagenome (GOLD analysis project Ga0315904, IMG submission 203529) | Freshwater fungal communities from buoy surface, Lake Erie, Ohio, United States - Buoy 12 MA120 | ecosystem: Environmental > Aquatic > Freshwater > Lake | place: USA: Lake Erie, Ohio...
CGATCACGCGACCACTCAATCGAAGAGAAGACACAGAACAATTGTCTGATCCCAACGGGGAGGGCGGCGATGTCGTTTCTGTAATCATGGTCTTTTTTCGCCCTCCCCGTGGGATAGACATCCGTTCATCTAGTTGCCATTTTGATTCCGATCTCGCCGGTGAGTCCGTATTCGATGTCCATGGTTCCCACCCACCTGCCGTCGTAGTTCATGGTCAGGCTGTGGCCGGTCTGGCGGGTGATGCCTTCCTGCTTTGGCTTGTTGGGGTCGTGGTGGGTCGGCATGGCAATGGTCGGGCCGTAGACGTTGCGAATGGTCAGGTTGAATTTTTCCGGATCGAGCTGGGCGATCAGGTTGGCGGAAATGGCGGCGTGGTCGCCTGGCGTGAGCAGTTCCGCCTCGCCGACCTGCTCGTCGGTGAAGAGTTCCTCAAGGCACAGTTTCACGAAGGTTTCCTTGTGGGCGTTGATCGCGGCGGCGGCCTGCTTGTTGGCGGCGAGGACTTCATCCGGGATGGAGGTTCCGGGCTTGGCGAAGACCGGGGGCTGGATCCAGTGGTCCGGGGTGATTTCGGTGGCGGGTTCGGAGCGGTGGTTCATAGTGGTGGTGGTTTTGGTCAGAAATCGGGCCTGCCGCGGCGTGGTTCATCGTGCGCTGGCTTTGGTTGGGTTCCGTTTTCAAAGCGGACAAGTTCGGGAATAAAGGAGAGGTGTTGGTCGCCGGTCTGGCCGTTGCGGTTCTTGGCCAAAATCAGGCGACTGTAGTTGCCGATCTCCTCCTTGGCTTGCTCGTCCTCGGCGAAGTAGGACGCGCGGTGCAGGAGTCCGACGAGATCCGCGTCCTGCTCGATGGCGCCGGACTCGCGAAGGTCGGACATGCGGGGTACTCCCTTGTTTTTTCCGGTGCGCTTTTCGGAGTCGCGGTTGAGTTGGGCGAGCACGATGACCGGCAGGTGCAGCTCCTTGGCCATGGCCTTGATGCCGGCGGAAATCTCGCCGATTTCGCGCTCGCGGGAGTTTTGGGCCTGCTTGGAGGTGGATTTGACCAGTTGCAGGTAGTCGATGGCGATCAGCTTCACGCCGTGGCGGGATTTCGCGCGCCTTGCCTTGGCGCGAAGCTCGGTGATGGTGATGGCGGGTGTGTCGTCGATGTGGAGCGGGGCCTGCTGGATGGCGATGGCCGAGGATTTGACGCGCATGAGGTCGCCCTGGGTCGCTGGCTGGCCGTTGAGCATGGCGGGGTTGAACTTGGCCCGGCTGAACATGAGGCGAGCGAGGAGTTCCTTGCGGCTCATCTCGAGGCTGAAGACCTGCGCCGGCTGATCGAGGGGAAAAACGCAGTGCTCGACGATGTTCATCATCAGCGCGGACTTGCCCATGGACGGCCTGGCGGCGATGACGAACATTTGGCCGGGGCGCAGCCCTCCGGTCATGCGGTCGAGGTCGAAGAATCCGGTCGGCATGCCGATTTGATCGGTTTTGCCCTGCAGCATGAGCTGCATGTCGTCCAGAATCCCGGAAATGGCCGTTGCGTTCGTCTCCGTGGCGCGTGGCCGGGCTTCGTCGCGGATGCGGAGGATCTGGCGCTCCGCCTCGTCCAAGGCCGTCCACGGCTCTCCTGGCTGGTCGTAGGCGTTGGCGATGGATTCGTTGGAGACCTGGATGATCCGCCGGAGGACGTGTTTGCCGATGACGTGGCTGACGTGGTGGTCGAAGTGGCCGGGGGATGGCGCGTAGGTGTAGAGGTCGGTGACGGACGCCGGTCCCCCGCAGCGGTCGAGCAGTCCGTGGTCGAGCAGGTGCTGGATGAGTGAGATCAGCTCGATTTCCGCGTTGGCGGCGGACAGGGTCAGGATCGTCTCGTAAAGCGTCCGGTGCTGCGGCAGGTAGAAGTGGTCCGGTTGGAGCGCGAGGTCGGCGGCGCGGGCGAGAAATTCGGCCGGTTCCTGCAGGATGGAACTCAGCACAGACTTCTCCGGCCCCAGCGCGTGGGGCAGGGTCCGGGTGACGTCGTCGATGTGTTCGTTCATGCTGCGGAGTGGGTTTTGCGGTAGTGGTCGCGGGCGCGGTCGAGTTCGCCGTTCCAGTTGTTGAGAAGGGTAGCGAGGTCGCGCCGGCGGATGTCTTGCTCGGGCTGGATGTCGGCGAGGTAGTAGGCCTCCATTCCGGCGATCTCCTTCTCGGTGGGCTGGACGGCGTTAAGCGCTTCGACTTCGGCGATCGTCCATAGGGTTGTTGGCTGGCGTTGGAACCATGAGCCAATCCGGACCATGGTCGGGTTAAGGTGAGGGTGCTTGGTGCGGCGTTTCTCCGCTTGGGTGAGTTCGCGTTTGCGCTTTGGCTTTGGAGTGATGTCGGTCGGCTCCAAAGTGAATCCATCCTGCCCATCCCCCTTGGGGGGTAAGGGGGGAATAATAGTAGAAGAAGAAGAAGAAGAAGTGTTGCCCTTTGGTTCAACCACCCTTGAAACGGTGGTTGAACCACCCTTCGCCGATTTCTTTCTCCTTGATTCTGCGGACTTTATGCCTCCGGCTTTTGACTTTTCGCGCCACTCGTCCTGTTTTTCCCGCTCGATCTGCAGTCGGGGGTTTGTCAGAAATCCGTCTTTCGTCGGGTGTTGGTTGAAGCAATTTTTCACTGCGGTTGAACCACCCTTGAACCACCCTTCACCAAGCCTGGAAATGGCCGCGAGCTTGGCGTCGTCGTCTGGGATTCCGTCGTTCATCCAGTCGTAGCAAAGCAGGCGGATGTAGGCTCCCTCGTGGGCCGCGTCCATCATGGTGATGGTCATGGATGACAGCCAGTCTGCCGGGTAGAATTGGAACGATGGGCGCTTCATGGAAATGAGAAAGCCCTCGGGCCACCCTCCAAGTGAGAAATCCGGTGGATGAAGGCACCGGCTTGGAGGGCAGCCCGAAGGCTCGGGGTATGGTTGGTCTGGTTCATCTGCAATTTCGCGTTCTCAGCGCGGCCGTGAGGCGGGTGAATGATGCCCGCCGGTTCTGGCGAGGCAAGCCGAAATCATTGCGGAAGGGGGGGCGTTGGCGTTTTGGGCGGGTTTCGCTGTTTGTAATCCACGAAGTCGGCGAGGAGCTTGGCGTGGGCGTCGGAGAGCTCCTTGAACAGGGCTTTCTGCACCTGGAGGTCGTGGCAGGTTGCAGCGAGGCCCTTGTGCTCGTGCCACAGGGTGTTGCAGGCCCCGCAGCAGGGATCCGCGGCGAATGGCGGGTTTTCGGGGAAGGAGATCATGGGTCAATCGTGATAATTGTCCCGTTTTTGCATTCCCAGCCATTGATTTTTAGGTGTAGTCGGTTGATGCGGGCTTGCTTGAACCACTCCGCATCACGGATGACCAATTTCACGGATGGGTGGTATTTTTTCATCCGTTTGATTTTGGTTTTGCTACGAGCGTCCATCCATCCCTTTACCTCGTGATATTCGACCGATCCGTCCGGGTATGTTACGCGAAAATCTGGAAGGTATGATCTACATCCGCGTTTAATGGATTCAAACCAGAACGTTTCAGGCTCATGCTCCCATTTGGAAATTGAGCCTTCAATCTGCAAGTGCTCTAAATATCGGGCATAGTTCGCCTCCCATCTGCTGCGAGCGTAGATGCGCTTTCCTCCTATTTCTCGCCATGCTGATTTCCATGATCCGTGAGGTTTTTGGGGGGCGGTGGTTCCGTGGTTTTTGAATCTAGTTTTCATCATTTTTAGTGTGGATTCAGGAGTCTTTACGCGACCAACTCCTTTTTGTGCTATAATTGCAATTGTTTCTGCGGTGTGTTTTTTGCCAAGCATTCCACGAGGGTGCGGTATCTTTTTCCAAAGCTTTTTTGTGGCTCGTGACCTCGCTGGGATGTATGACGGATGCAGAACGTGATTGCCTCTTTTTGCGGTGAGCTTTAGCTCTTCTGCTTTGCATGCCACTGCCGCATGAGTGCGACCAATTGATTTGGAAAGGTGATTGATATTGACTCCGCCTGGCGCGCTGTATGCGTCTTTCAAAATTGCCGTTTCGGCATCACTCCATTTTGATCGGTTGAGTTTCTTTCCTGATTTTTTGAAATGTGAATGCACTGTATCTCCTGTGACTCCGTGTAATACGGCGACCTTGTGGACGCTTCCAAGATTTTGGTATTGGGTCCACATCAGTTCCACATCAAGAGGCAATGGCGCGGCTGGCATGAATTATCGTAGTCTGGTATTGTGGTTTTTTGAAAGGGGCGACGATTAATCATTTTCGTTTGGCTGATGATAGGTGGAAGGACTTGCAGTCCGGGCAAAAGTAGGTGCGGAGGTAGTGGTTCCGCTTTTTCTGGATCTGGCGCATCACCCGGTTGGCGAAGCGCTGGGAGGGGAAGCAAACCTTGCCGCTGGTGTGGCAGCGGTCGAGGGATCGGTGGTCGTCGTCATCGTGGTCTTCGCCGGCGAACATTGCGGCCTCGTGCGGCGGGAGGTTCTTCGGGATGTCGGGCGCGGGCGCGATCTCGTTGAGGATGTCGAGCACCCGTTTGGTGGTGGGTTTGTGGCGGCTCATCGTGGTTGGTGGGTTTCCTGCATGCGGAGCTTCCAGAAGGCGTCCTCCGCTCCGGTGCCGACGCTGGTTTCGCCGCAGTCGCAGGCGTCGATGTAGCGGGCGGCCTCCAGCGTGTGGCGCGGGTATTTCTCCATCAGCGCGCGGTCTTCGGGGGAAAGGTTCGGGTCGTTGATGCGCTGCGCCCCGATCATCCGCTCGCGCATCTTTTCGAGGGCGCGGGCGGCGAGTTCCTTTTCGTGGTCGGTGAGTTTCATGGCTTGCGGCGTTTGGTAATGCGGCGGACGATGAAATATCGGACCATGCGGCGAACCATCAGGCGCTGGCCCTTTGGGGTCGCCGCGTCATTCATGAATGGAGCGATTTCCATGATGACGTGGCGGTTTTTTGGTGGTAACGGGTCCATGGTCAGAAGGGGATGTCGTCTTCTGGGTCATCGGTGATCAGGTCTTCAGGCCTTGCTGGTCTTGTTCTCTCCTGCGTCGGCGAGCGCTCGGTCTGGCCCTCCTTTTTTCCGCCGATGAAGTGCATGGCTTCCGCGGTGACCTTGGTCTTGGTCTGCTTCTTGCCGGTTTCCTTGTCATCCCACGAGTCCTGGGTGAGGCGGCCGGTGATGCCGACCTGGTCGCCCTTGTGGAGGTGCTGGGCGGCGAGTTCGGCCTTCTTGTCCCAGAGGACGCAGCCGATCCATGCGGTCTTTTTGTTCTCGCCCCATCCGTCATCGACGGCGAGGTTGAGTTCGCAGACGGCTTTGCCGCTGGGGGTGTATTTCAATTCAGGATCCCGCCCGAGGCGGCCGATGATGTTGACGCTGTTCATGCTGTTTTGGGGTTGTTGGCGGTTGTGGTTACTTCGAGGAAGGCTTGGATGAATTCCGCAGCGGCTTGCGGGACGATTGCATTGCCGTAGCCCCGCAGGAGCCCCACGCGGCCGGGAATCCCATCAGCCAGCGGGAATGATCCGGGTTCAAAGCGGCGGGCTTTCCCGTCCCTGCAGTGGACGATTTCAAATCTTGACCAGCTTGTGCCGAGAGAGTGTCTGCCACTCCCCGGTTGTGTCTCATGCCGCATAATTCCGCGTCCTCCGCTCTGGGTGTTGCCCATCGCTGCGGGCACTGAGCAGCCTGCCGAGGCAACATGTCGATACGACTCCTTGTCGATCCGTCCGGGTTGGTTCCTGTGGTCGCCATTCCAGGCGTGTCCTTCCAGTCCCGACTCGCTGGACTGCACCATCCCACAAGGCCGCCCATCAGAAGCTCGCCTTTCCGCTTCCCGCTCCGGCTGGTCTGCCCTCCCTCCATGGTGTTTGGGGTTGACCAGCCTGCCCACTGCGCCGCAGTGGGCAGGTCCGAGTAGGTCGTCCCCTTGTGGCCGTATGCGTTGTTGGCGTTGTCCTCCGCTGGCGTCGGCCACCCAGAACAGTCTCTGTCTAAGGTGCGGAGCGCCGACGCTGTGTGCGCCCAATACGGCCGCCCCGCAGGCGTAGTTTTCCGATTCCAGGTCTGCCGATATTCCATCGAGCCAACCTTTGCCAATCGCGCTTGCAACCTGTTCCCCAAAGACTCGCACAGGGCGGCGCTCACGGATGAGGTTGAAGAAGACGGGCCAAAGGTGGCGCTCGTCCTTTTGAGCGAGCTGCTTTCCGGCGCTGGAGAATGGTTGGCAGGGGCAGCTTCCGGTCCAAACAGGAGCATCTGCTGGCCATCCAGCGAGTTCGAGGGCAAGGGACCATCCTCCGATTCCGGCGAAGAAGTGGCATTGAGTGTAGTGTGAGATTTCATCTGGTGTTACTTCGGTGATCGAGCGCGTGTCCACATCCCCGTCCGGGATATATCCCTGGGCGATGAGTTCCATTAACCATGCGGCGGCTTTCGGATCGTGCTCGTTGTAGTAGTTCATGCTGATCTGGGTCGGTTGGCGTTTCCGTGGTTTCAGAGCGCGATTGCGACCGGTTCAGACTCATCCTCGAAGGCGGTCCACGAGCGCTCAAGGAACGCGGTGGCCAGTGCTGCCAGCCTGCGTTTGTAGATGTCCCGCGCCTTGTCGATCTGCTCGGGGACGAGGCCGTAGAGCCTCGCGCAGTAGGGCGGTGTGTTGCTGACCGCGATGAAGATAAACGAGGACCGCGCGCGGCCGGTGATCATGGCGTCGGTGTCGAGGTAGAAGGCGGCCTGGATGTCGTAGTTGAAGTTGCGGATGTCTTTCCTGAAATCGATCAGGTTGCGGGTGGTCTTGATGTCCACCAGATACGGGCTCCACTCCTCCCCTTCCGTGCCGATACCCTGGCAGGCGTCCACCCGGATCTTGCGGACCACGCCGAGATCCTTGTCGGCCGCCACGCCGGAGAGTTCGCGCTGGTCGCATTTTGCCAGCAGGTGGGCGGCTAGCTTGTGGCGGTAGATGGCGTCCCGCATCCACTTGATCTTGTCCACCATGTCCGGGGTGAGCAGGATCTTGTCCGGGTTCATCATGCGGGCCTCGATGGCGGCCTTGGTGTCGAGGCCTTTGGTGGGGCTCCACATGTAGTAGTCATCGAAGTGGTTGTCGAAGGCGTCGGGTTCCAGCACGGCCTTGTGCAGGGCGTCACCAAGACTCAGGGCCTCGGATGCGCCGTCGTCATCGTCCATCGCGTATTTGGCGTGCAGCGGGGTGGGCTGCTTGAGGATCGACGCGTTGACAGTGAGGATGGGCGAGTCCTTGCCGATTTGACGGTAGCGGCGGAATGATAGGTGGGGTTGATAGGTGGTGGTCATGGTGTTGATTGTTTTGGTTCTTTGGCTTCCCATTTCCAACAGGCTGCGTCCTTGGCGCGAACGTCCGTCCCCGGTCCACCAGTCCAGCGGGCTTTCATCAGTCCGCATTTGAGGTAAACCTTGGCGCAGTCGTCGGTTCTCGCGAGGTGGCGGCATGTTTTGCATGTCTCGCCCTTTGGGCCGCTCCCAACCGGGCCGGCGTGTCCGCGTGGCTTTGTGGTGCCACGCTTCCGCTTGAACGCGCCCATCGGCATGTTCCAGAGGTCGGTGTCGCTCATGGTTCGTCCTTTCGTTGTTCCTGCTGCCACTCCCACTCGTCGTATGCCTCGAAGGCATCGCGCTCCTCCTCGGGCTCCTGCACCGCGCAAACGATGCAGGAGCTGTTCGGGGTGGCGCAGCCGCAGCGGGAGCAGGCAGGCATGGGGTTCAGACCAGTTCGAGTTGCTGGGCGTCGGCGGGTTGGCCGTTCACGTGGCTTACATGCCCATCTTCTACGTGGATTGAGTCGTCATCCGGCGACTCGCTGAATTTTTCAATCCAGCACTGACAGTCATGCTCTTTCGCCAAGTTGGCCAGAACCGCAAGGTTGGCGCGTGAAACCAGCGCCCCTTCGCGGACGAAGATCACCTTGAGTTCCGGGTTCTGCGCCATCGCGATCAGGGCGCTGATTTTGATCCGCTCCGCCGTGTTCAAGTCGGAGAAGGGCACGTCGTTGACCAGCACCGTGTCGTCCTCGATGGAGAGGCCCGGAACCGGGAACTTGGCGGCGGCGATCCGCGCTTCCTTCTCGGCCTGGATGCGCTTGACCTCGGCGTCGAGGTCCATGCTGCGCTTCACGGCGGCGCGGTAGGCATCCTCCTTCACCTTACGGTCTTCGATCGCCCGGTTGTGTTCGGTGATCTTGGCGTTGTGCTCGGTGATGCCGGCCAGTTCGGCGTTGATCGCAGCGATGCGCTTGTCGGCACCGGCGGCATCGCTGGTGCGGTTCTCGACGCTGGCGGCGTAGGCGGTGCGTTCTTCCTCGTTCTTGGCGAGGTGTTCGCGGACGAGGCGCAGCTTCTCCTCCAGCATTTTGATGGACTCGCGGCACTGGCTGATCCGGTCGTCGCATTCAATCAGGGCCTGTTCGGCGGCGCTGACCATTTGCAGCTTCTGGTTGAGTTCGTCCCGCTCGGCGACAAGGGCCGCGGCGTCCTTTGGTTCCAGTGGCTGGGCGGCTACCACCGGGCAGGCCTTGAAGACCTTTTCCGCGTTGTCCTTAACCCGGTTGGCCTCGGTGCGCTGGGCGTAGGAGGTCTTGTAGGCGTCGTCCAGATCGCTGGTGTCGAGTCCCACCGCCTGGCGCAGCGCCTCGGCCTGCTCCTTGGGCTTGAGCCGGGTGAAGGCCTCGGGGTCGAAGGCGAGGTTCCCGATCAGGCTGTCGAGGAACTTCTGCGGGCTGGGCATTTTGCTGCCGTCGTCCGCGGTGATGTCGAGGTAGGCGTTTGCTCCTTTGGCCTTGCGTTTGACGGTGTAGGTGCGGTCGGTGCCGTCACTGAGCTTCAGGGCGACCGTGGCGGACTCCGCGCCGTTGCGGATCGGCTTCTCCACGCCGGAGCGGGTGAGCGCCCACATGATGGCGTCGAGGATGCTGGTCTTGCCCTGGCCGTTGTCGCCGGTGAGCACGATGGGGTTTTCGTTGTCCGCGTCGATGGCAACGGCGGAGAGGCGTTTGAAGTCGATGGCTTCGAGTCGGATCAGTTTCATTTGTGTTTGTCTGTTGGTGTTGGGAGAGGTTAGCGGAAAAGGCCTTGATCGAAATCGGCGGCCGGCTTTTGAGAGGGCGGCGCGAGTCGGCTTTCGAGGGCTGCAACGCGCTCGGTGAGCTCCTTGATCTGCGCTTGAAGGTCGGGTTCACTGTCGGCCTTGTTGGGGGAATTCCGATACCATCCAAGTGACCGGGTAAGGAGCCCGACAGTTTTTGCGGAGATATCAAACTCGAGTTCGTCGGATAGCTTTTTGCAAAGCTCCTGATTGGTCATGGCAAGCGCTGCTTCCTGGCCGATTTCTTCGACACGCTTGCGAATCAGAAAATACTGCTCGTGCGTCGTTCTGTTTTTAATAATGCGTGGCATGGTGTTGTCTGTTGGTGTTGGTTTGGGGAGATCAGATGGTCACGCCCTTGCGGTGCCGCCATACGGCCATGCGGTGGGCGATGGGGTTGGGGCAGCCCTTGAGCTTGGGGAAGCGGAAGGTGCGGCGTTTGCGCCAGATCTTCTGGTCGCGGTTGGATTGGTTGATGCGGTGGTTGCGCTCCTCGCGGATCGCTTGGCCGGTGGGTCCGTCGTGCAGGTTCATGGTGTTGGTTGGAAAGGTTCGGCATGCTTGCCTTCTATGTCCGCGGTGCGCATGCCAGACCCGCAGCAGCATGGGGTAGGTGTTACAGCTTCAATCCGTCTGCGGTCGGCTCAATCACCGGACTTTCGGGGTTGTAGCTTTGAGGGTAGGGATTCGGGGATGCGCCGGGCGATTCCTCGTTGATCGCCTTAAGGTCCATGCCGAGCCACATGATGGCTTCTTGGATCTTGGTGATGGCGATGGAGCGCTCGCGGCTGGAGCGCGCCCATTTGTGCGGCGCCGTGGGATGGGATTCCGCTTTGAGACCTTGGAGTGTTGCGTCCAGCATTTTGCGGAACTCCTTGGTCACGGATACCGGTGTTGGCATTTCGATGTCGATGTGGTCTTGGTTCATTGTGTTTGTGGTTGGAGATCACTTCAGTGCCTTGGCGATGTTCAGGATCGCCGGGTAGTGGGCGGGCTTCGTCCAGAGGTTGGCCGGGTAGTCGATGCCTTCGAGCCCGTTGGCGCAGATCATGTCGGCAAAGTCGGACTCGCTCACACCGCGGGTGGCGATGGTGGCCTGCACCTGGTCGTATATGCTCGCGCAGGCCTGGGCGGCGGCGTTTGCATCCCCGGTTTCAAAGGCGGCCTGCCTGGCCTCGCCAAGCGCCTTGCCTTTGATGTCGCCCATGCCGGTTTTCCACTTGCCGCGGATGAAGGCGGCGATGGGTTTTGGCACCGGCAGGGCCTCGACCACTTCGGCCTCGACGACCGGATCTGCTGGTTCTTGCTTTTCCGCCGGGGCTGGCGTTTCAGCAGGCTTGGCGGTCGGCTTTTCGAAGGGCTTGCTTTCGAGGTCAAAGCCCGGGTGCGTCCCTTTCACCTGCTGGCCGCGCTCGATCTCGGAGTCGGCCTGCTCCATCTCGATGTCGGTCAGCACGCTGGCATCAAGTCGTTCCGGGAATGCCTTGCGGAGGGCCAGCGCCTCCGCGCATTTGCCAAGCTGGCTGTAAGGCATTTTTTTCCACATGGAGTTGGGCGTGCCGTCCTTTTTCAGTTGCACGTATTCCTCCCACCGGGCGGAGGCGGTAAACGGCACGCGCATGCCGGCGACGATTTTCCACACGGTGACGGTGGCCTTGCGCGGGTTTGGGGCGGATTCGTCCGCCGGAATGTATTGAGGCTCGTCGCAGCCGGCGAAGCAGCCGGTGGAGGCCGCAATGGAGCGGTATCCGTCGATGCCGGTCTGGTAGCTCCAGACGTAGCGCTTCAGGTCGTTGTCCCAGCGTTGGACGGCGTGGATCTGCTTTTTGAACGGGTCCAGACCCACCCGCTTGCACACTTCGCCGAAGTATTGCAACTCGATGGGGGTGGCCCCCTTCATGATGTGGTCGGAGAGCAGTTTCATCTGCTCCTCGGTGAAGTAGCGCTCCTCCTGCTGGTGGACCTTGATGGAGGTTTGTTGGGTGGCGAGTGCGGTGCTCATTTCTTCTGTTTTGTGGATTTGATTTCGACGATCTTCGTTCCGTCCACAGAGATCTCCATGCTTTCGCCTGCTTGGAGAGTGGCGGCGAGTTCCTGAAGCGGCTCGGACAGACCTGGAATTTCCGGCGTCGCTTCCGCGTCATCTTTGGGCGGCGATTCAGCGTCGTGGACAAGACGCATTGGCATGACTGCTGCGGTTCCAAGTTCGTGCTTAATGACGAATGCTCCACCATCTTGGGATGCGGCAAACTCGATGCTGACCGTGGAGTCCTTTTTGAACCCATGGCCGAAGCCCACGGCCTCGATGGCGAAGTCAGTGGCAAGAAGCTGGCCGGTGGCAATGCCGAGCTTGGCAATCGTCCTGCTTTCGATGGTGTCGCTATGCGTGAGCTTCAACGCCGGAACCACCTTTTTCCAGTCCGGGTATTTGTTGTGGTCGTGGCTGTCATCGGCGGCAAGCACGATGAATTTCGGGCTTTTGGCGATGACCTCGTAGAGTCCGATTTCGATTCCCTCAATGTCCTCGTCAAACATGCCTGGGTCGAACGTGGCTACGTGGATGCGCTTGCCGTCCGTGGCGACGATCTTGTATTCAAGGCCCGCGCGCTGGACGAGGATGTAGTTGAGAATCGGGCGGGCTTCGTCGTCCGATCTGGCAGCCGCCACCCAGATCAGGGAGCGGAAGAGGGGATGGAATTCGCCGATGACCTCGGCTGGCGTTTTGCCGTATTTATTCATGGTGTTGTCAGTATTCTTCGGGTTCTGGTGGAAGGGTCCAAAGGGTGAGTGATCCGTTGGGTGCCTCGGCGAGCTTGTAGGGCATCTTGCGGCCGTAGGTGCCGTCGCAGTCCTGAATGGCCTTGGCGAGGAACAGTTCGGCGTGCGGATCGGTGGGCGGCAGGTCGTGGGTCTGGAGTTGGTAGCCTACCAGTGACGGACACGACACTGGCACCTTTGGGTGCTTGGCGAGGAAATCGTGGGCCTGGGCAAAGGTCATTGCAGTTCCTGGTCGAGGCGGTTCTTGAGTTCCTCGGCGGCGGCCCACTCCTCGTCGGAAAAGCCGGGTGCCTGCTGGAGGCCGGAAAGGATGACGATCATCAGCGCCGTTATTTTTTGGCGCGCTTCAGGTGTGGGCTTGGGTGTCGGTTTGTCAGAGTCCATGGGTGAGCAGTTTGTCGATTTCGGTGGCGGGGAAAATCATCTTGGCGGTGCCGCGCAGGCGGCGGAGGCGGCCGTCCTTCACGAGGTTGCGGACGCTCCGCTGGGAAAGGTTCAATGCTTCGGCGGCCTCCTTGATGTTGTAGGTCTTTTTGCCGGTCGCCCCGATGCGCGCCGCCACGGCATCCGCGATGCGGTCGATGTCCTCTTGGGTGAGTGTGGCGGTGATATTCACAGGCGTCCGGTTTCCATGAGGTTCTTGAGGTGCTCGCGCAGTCGGGAGCATCGGCGCAAGCTGCGGATGTAGCGGGCCAGCAGGCGTGGGTTCTTGATGTCGGCCTTGAGCATGGCCCAGAGGCGCTCCGCGGTTTCCACGGCGGCGCTGAACGCATCGGTGGCTTGTTGGAGGTTCTGGGTCATGGGAACATCTTGGCGAGGGCTTCGCGGCCGGCGTCGGAGATGAACACCCGGATTGTGCGGCGGTCCATCGGGTCACGTCGGCGTTTGACCAGTTTCATCTTTTCGAGCGTGTCGAGGATGCCGGTAGTGGCGGCGGTGCTGATCTTGGCCTCGGCCGCAAGATTGGTGCAGTAGGCGCCGTTTTCCCGTTGGCTCAGGTGAATCAGCACGATCAGGTGGGAAAGGCAGTTGAGCTTCGCGGATTTGGCGGCCTGGGCCACCTTGAGGAATTGATCGGAGTAGTTCACAGTTCGATGGGGTCGTGGTCGGATTGTTGCTCTATTTCGTTGGCGGCTTCTTCGGCGGCTTGGGCGTCGGAAAAGCAGGTGGCGGCAATGAACCCGCAAAAGATGCTGGCCATGGCGAAAGTCATGGTGATCCCAAACCCGCGGTGCATCATGCAGCCAATCGCTCCGGCGGCGAGGATGGCCGCCACGGCGGTGAACGTGTGGCCGAGTCTGCGGGACTCGCGGGCGGCCTTGCGGTAGAGGTTGGCGTTCATGACTCCGGCGCCGCCTCCTTCGGCTCGTTGAGAATCTGGTCGGCAATGCGCCCAAGGTGAAACCGGACAAATGAGGATTCTGAGCGATCCTCGCGTTTGGCGGCCTCGCGGATGCGGGCGCGCAGGGCTTCAGGGATTCGGGCGGCGAGAACGGTGGTTTGGGTGTCTTCGTCGTCGGGCATGCCGGGTGTTTAACACCCTTAGACACCCCATGCAAGGGTTTTGTGCAAAAAAGAAATAAATTGTTAAACAGGGGATTGCGGGTGTATCATTGCTGTATGCCAAAAGGTAAGCGAGCCGAGGAGTCCACCTTGTTGGGTGTTTCGATGCCAAAGGAGCTGAAGGAAAGGATCAAGGCCGCGGCCGAAAACGAGCGCCGATCCATGGCAAACTGGTGCGTGCATCACCTTGAGGTGCTTCTGGATCAATTGGAGGATCCAATTTCAAGCGCGCCCGAACGGCGGCGCCTTACAGTTGCTGATGAAGCGGGAAAGCTATTGTCAGGTTCCATCCCTGTCTCTGGTGCCCTGGTGGGCAATCGCTCACCGGCCCAGGTTCGTAAAAGCTTGTAATCACCCCACCTTTGCCGCGCTGGCGAGGCTGTGCAGCTTCTGGTGGTGCGCGTAGGTGGCCAGCAAGGTCTTGCCGCCGTCCTTGTGGCCCAGCCACGTCGCCAGCGTCACCACGTCGATCCCGCGCTCGATGCAGTGGGTGGTGAACCAGTGGCGCAAATCGTGCACTCGCATGTGTCGCAGGCCGAGCGCCTTGCAGGCGTTGCTCAGGGCGATTCTGGGCGATGCCAGCCGGAACACCGGCTCGTGGTCGCCGGCGCGCTCCCGAAGGGCTAGAACGGCCCGCAGGCGCAAATTGAGCGGGACCTGGCGGATCTCGTGGTTTTTGGTTCCAACCTTGCCGCCGGTGACCGTGATCCATTGCTCCCCGACGTCCTTCCACCGCAGGCCGCGAAGCTCGCCGATCCGGATGCCGGACCAGGCAAGGAATGTCACCATTTGCGCGACCTCCTCCGAGTGGTGAAGCTCGCGCGTGCGGATGCGGTCGATGATCGCCTCCATCTCCGCGATGGTCGGCAGGTCGTCGATGCGTGTCTTTGGCACCTTGAGCCGCTTGATGCCCTTTGTGGGGTCATCCCGCCGGATGCCGCGCTCCACGACCGTGCGCATGGCCCTGCGGACGACGGCGAGGGCGTTGTTGGCGTGGAGCGGCGCCGGATTCTTCGTGCAGTGGATGCTCCACCATTTGCGGGCCTCGTCCGGGGTCCAGGTCGCGGCTTTTTTGTGCCCTGGGATGCTTTCCCCGATCTTGAGGAACAGGTGGCCGTAGTAGTCTTTGGTGGCCTGCTTGAGCTTTGGCTTGCCCATGGTGAGGCCTTTCTCGATGGCGATGGCGTCGGCCAGCGTCTCGATGTGCTCGGTGCCCAGCGCCGCCGCGTGGCGCAGATCCTCGATGAGTAGGTCGCGCTTCCGTTTGGCGGCCCGCAGGTCGGAGGTGCCAAGGCTTTGCCGGATCTTCCGGCCGGCGACCTTCGCGCGCAGGTAGATCGTCCCGGCGGGGTGGCGCACGAGGTTCTCGGCGACTTTCGTCCACGTCATGGCGGGACGTTCGGGCCGGTTTCCCGCATCTGCCAATGGCAAAGTTTTTGCAAGGTGGTCATCGGCGGTGGTCACTCGCTGTTAGGCGTTTTCTGTAACTCGTTGGTTTTGTGAGTGCCTCGGCAAGGATTCGAACCTTGGACCAATTGATTAAGAGTCCCGAGGTTTTTTGGAAAACGGCGGAAAACCGTGAATTTCGGTGAAGGATTTTGCGTGGAATTGGAATGGAATGGCCCCAGCTTGGGGGTCCGGGTGGGCATTGCGGTGGGCATCGGACTTTCCTGCTTGCTCAAATGCCAATGCCGCGCCAACGTCTCGCCATGGCCAGCAAGAAGATTGAAGCCCGGAAGTTCCCGGTCGAGCTGCGGAACATCATCGACGAGTTTTTCGACGGGAACATGGCGGAGTATTCGCGGGCGTCCAAGGTCGCTAACGGGACGCTCGGGCACTATGTCTCATCGAACCGCTACCCTACTCCGGAGCGCCTGGAATCGATGCTGCGGCCGCTGCAGGGCAAGGCGCAGCAGCGGCTGCTGGAGGCGTTCCTGATGGACATGGTGCCACCAGCGGTGCGCGGCCAGATTCAGGTGCGGCGGGCCGGAGGCGGGCAGACGGTGAAACCGGCGGAGATCGATCCGGACCTCGGGGTTTCGAAGCACACGCTGTCCGCCCTTGAGTTCATGGGCCGCCTGGCCGCCGATAACCCGGCGATCCGCCTGGCGGTCGAGCACATGGCTAAGGCGATGGGGTGGAAGGGTTAGGGCATTGGGTCATGAAACTTGCCGCCAATGGCGACCCATGAGCGTTTGGAAACCTTTCTCCACTCAACCCCAAGGCACTTGAGGCCATTGCGCACGCCTTGTAGGTCGATGTCGTGACCGGCCATGATGCCGCCGTCCTTGATTTTTGGCATCCACGCCTCGACATCCCTGCGGACGCTTTCGGTGTCGTGCCCGGCGTCGATCCACACCGCGTCTACGGACGCGTCTTCGTGGTGGGCGGCGGAATCCCAAGATGATGCCCTGCGGATTTCCGGAGTGTTCCAAGGGCAGAACGCTTCGAGGTTGCCGCGAACGATTCCCATCCAGTCGTCGGAGTCGCCGCCGATCATTGGGCGCTTTCCGGACCATGCCGTCCAATCGGGATTAAACCAGTCGTATCCGATGGCTTTGGCTGGCTTCCCAAGCAGTGCAAGGTATTCGCCCATGTAGGTGAGAGATCGGCCCTTGAATACGCCAACTTCGCAAAACAGGCCATCCTCTGGGAGAGCTTTGGCAATGGCTCGATAAACATCGCCGTAGTCCATCCACCCAGCAATGCCCCAAGCGTTCGGCCTGAATCCCTTATCCAGTTTGTTGAGGAAGTCGCCAGTTCGACCAGTGACGTTACGCTCGCGGTGTAGAATTGAATTTTTGATTCCGCCCGGGTGTTGGGAGATTTTGGCCAGCGCTTTCTCCATGCACTTGATGCCCCAGCGGAAATGTTCGAGCGGCATGCCTTGGGGGTCTTTCTTCCATCTCCGGTCGCCGTGGTGTAGGCAGATGTGAGGAAATCGGGTAAGGTAGCATTTCACGTCGGGAAATCCGTATTGACCGAGCACATGACTTCGCACCGGGGCTGCCGCGCAGTAGTCCGCAAACGATTCCAGCCAGTCTTCGTGAAGGCGTCCACCAACTGCAAAACGGCAGATCATGCGCCCTTCGGCATAGTCGGATTCGCCGGAAAGGATGCGACGATAGATCCCCTCGATGTCGTGGAGATTCTTACAGTACTCGTCTTTGTCGAGGTGCAGGACGACTGATCCGCCGTGTTTTTTAACTGCATCCTGAAGAGCGGAGCAAGTGCGGCCGTTGTGGAACTGTGCATCCTCGCGCGCGATTGCGGTGACACGGCCGCCAAAGCGCAGGCATTGGTTCAGTGCTGACGACGGTGATTCCCCTGGTCGGTGATCAACCAATACGACCGCGTGCTCGCAGACTTGAAGGTGATGCGAGAGAAATGCGTGGAGATGATCCGGATTTGTATCGGTTCTGGTGGCCAGTATCAGGCCTGGTAGTGGTGTCATGCCCATAGTTGTCTTCCGTTAATTTTACCGCTGATGTTTGAAGGGCCGGCTTCCTGTCCGGCGATCCATTTGACCGGGCAGTAAACCGGCCAGTCGCGCCGCTGGTGCGCAAGTTCGAGTTGGTGGTCCACATGCTTGCTGGTGCCGATGTAGTCCGGCATGTAAGAGATGTGGTGGTACGCCTGCCTGACGCACGCGCGGGACACGGCGTAAGCGTGGGTGCGGTTGACGCTGTTGGCGCGAAGGACTGCTGGGTGCTCGGTCTTTTCGGTGTTTCGACGGTGCTGGCCGCCGATGTAGATTTGCCCCCAATCGGCGGGAACGTGGGGCATGAACTCGTTGAGTTTTTCCAAGGCATCGTCCACGAAAAAGACATCATCTTCAAGGATGAGCGCTCCTTCCCACACCATGTCTCCGCGCTCGTCGCGCATGT
>Ga0315904_10005644_pt1 | contig 17317 bp, 13 predicted proteins | sample LakEriMetagenome_6_FD_203529 | JGI IMG/M metagenome (GOLD analysis project Ga0315904, IMG submission 203529) | Freshwater fungal communities from buoy surface, Lake Erie, Ohio, United States - Buoy 12 MA120 | ecosystem: Environmental > Aquatic > Freshwater > Lake | place: USA: Lake Erie, Ohio...
CTCGGGGTGCTGGAGGAAATCCGTGGCCACAAGGAAACCGCCGCCACTCACTTCGAGACCGCGCGCCAGCGCGATCCCACTGCCGCGCCCTTGGTCGAGATCGCGGCAAACCGCTGCCTGGCCAACGGCGATCGCCAGGGTGCGATCCGGCTGCGGCGCGAACTGGCCGAGGCAAGGCCGGATGACATCGCCATCCAGCTCGGCTACGCCGACTTTCTAACAACCCACGGCCGGGGTGACGCGCTTGCCATCAAACTCGCCACCGAAACGCTCGAAGCGGGCCTCGGCAGACGGGAGTTTGCGGAGCGACCCGATACCCGCGCCGACGACACGGAAATCATCCGCCGCCTGTTCGCCATCCACCATGAGCGAGGTAACGCGAAACGCGCCGCCGAAGTCGCCGCCATGCTCGACGAGCGCGATCCGGCCGAAGTCCTGCTCTTCGCCAACCTCAGCCGCACCCTGCACGATGCGAAGGATGAATCCGCCCGCGCCGAAGTCGCGCGACGCTTCGATCTCGCCCTAACGGAAAACCCCGGCCATCCCCCGCTCGCCCGCGCCGCCTCCGAGTTCCACCGCAATGCCGGCGATCGCGACAAGGCCATCGCGGTCCTCACCAAACACATCGAGGCCGCACCGTGGTCCCTCGCCCTCCGCGCGCGCCTCGGCATCCTGTTGTTTTCCGCAAAACGCGACGCCGAAGGCGAGCGCGTGCTGCGGGAACTCCTCACTATCCACCCTCGCCATGGCCAGGCGCACGAATCGCTCGCCAAGTTCCACCGGCTGAAGGGCGATGCCGAAGCCGCCTCGCATCACGCCGGCGAGGCACTGAAAATCCGCGGCGGCGACCCCTCCGAGTTCCTCGCGCTCGCCGAGGAACATCTGACGGCCAAGCGCCCGCGCGAGGCCAGGCTGCTGTTGGAGAAAGCCGTCTTCGACCACCCCGATGACGCCAAGCTAAGGATGAAACTCGCCGTCGCCACCCAGGCCGATCCCGATTCGCGCGACCGCGCGGCGCGGCTCTTCCGCGAGGCCGAGGCCGCCGCTCCGGAGGGACTCCCGGCCGACCCCGCGTTTTTATCGGCCTCCGCCGAGGCCCTGATCGCCGCCGGCCAGAGCAAGGCCGCCGAGGAACGCCTGCGCGCCGCCATCCGATCCTATCCGCCGGACGCCAAACTCGAAACCGCCGCCACCCTCCGCCGCCTCGCCAGCCTCTGGGAAAGCGAAAACCGCAATCCTGACGCCGCGCGCGCCCTCCGCGCCCGCGCCGATGCGCTCGACCCAACTGGGCGCTGAAATCCCATTCTGCGCCTTTCCCGCCACGTCAAAAGTCTTGCGCATCGGGATTTCCGCGCCTACTGCCACGCCCATGGCTCTCGAAACCACACTGATTCTGTTCAAACCGGACGCGATTGAGAAAAACCTGACCGGCAAGGTGCTTGCCCGGTTCCAGGACGCGGGTTTCACCATCCGCGGCATCAAGATGATGAAACTCGATGACGCGATCCTCCGCGAACACTACTCCCACATCGCCGACAAACCGTTCTTCCCCGAGATCGTCACCTTCATGAGCAAGACCCCCGTCATCGCGCTCGCGCTGGAGGGCGAGGATGTCATTGCCAAAGTGCGCGACCTGCTCGGACCCACCGATTCCAAGGCCGCCGCCCCGGGCACCATCCGCGGCGACTTCGGCGAGGACAAGATGGTCAACGTCTGCCATGCCTCGGATTCCACCGAAGCCGCCACCGCCGAGCTGAAGCGCTTCTTCAGGGACGGCGAGGTGTTCTGATTGACGATTGCAGATTTTTGATTGCCGATTGAATCGGTCTTCGATTCAACAACCGAAAATTGTCAATCGGCAATCCCGTCTCCCGGCGCTTGTCGCATCACCCGGCAAGCGTTAGCCTTCATCCATGTTCAATCCGGGTTTCAATCTCGAAACCGGCATCGGCATCGCGCTGTTGGTCGTTTTCGAAGTGGTGGGCATTATCCATGTCTTCCATGCCCTGATGCATGTTCGGACCTCGCAGGGCACCATCGCCTGGGTGATCTCTCTGGTGCTCGTGCCTTACGTCGCCATCCCGCTTTACTGGCTGTTAGGCCGCACCCGGTTTGCCGGAGCGGTCGGCGGCCGGCGCGAGCGTGACAGCCAGTTGCGCAAGCTCGCCGACCAGATGCACGAGCGGCTGCGCCAGCTCGAAGTGGAAATCCCCGAGGACGATGCCTTCGAGCGCGCCGCAAGGGTTCTCGGCGGCCTGCCATTCACGCGCGGCAACCGACTCGAACTGCTCATCGACGGAGAGGAGACCTTCGAACGGATCTTCACCGCCATCCGCGAGGCGAAAAGTTATCTCTGTGTGAACTTCTTCATCGTGAAGAATGACCGGCTCGGCACCCGTTTCCAGCAGGCCCTCATCGGACGCGCCCGCGCCGGAGTGAAAGTCTATTTCCTGTTTGATGAAATCGGTTCCCACAAACTTCCGCGGCGTTACCTGAGGGAGATGCGCGAGGCGGGTGTGGAGTGCCACTCCTTCGGCATCAACCGCCACTGGTGGTCGCGCCTCCAGCTCAACTTCCGCAACCATCGCAAGATCGTTGTCAGCGACGGCAAACTCGCCTTCATCGGCGGGCTGAATGTCGGCGATGAGTATCTGGGCCGCAACCAGCGCTTCGGCAAGTGGCGTGACACCCACCTGCAAATGCGCGGCCCGGTCGTCCAGGCCGTGCAGCTCGTGTTCCTCGAGGACTGGTTCTGGGCCTGCAACCGCGTGCCCGACCTCCACTGGGAAACCAAACCCGAGGAATCCGACCAGATCGCCGCCATCATCCCCACCGGCCCGGCCGATCCCGCGGACTCGTGGCAGCTCATCGTCGCCGAGGCCGCCAACTCCTCGCGCCAGCGACTTTGGATCGCCTCGCCCTACTTCGTGCCCGACGAGGGCGTTCTCACCGCCCTGCAAACCGCCGCCATCCGCGGCGTGGACGTGCGCATCCTCATCCCCGAACGCGCGGACCATCTGCTCGTCTGGCTGTCCGCCTTCTCCTACATCGACCAGGCCCTGCCCTTCGGCATCCGCATCTTCCGCTATCAGAACGGCTTCCTCCACCAAAAGGTCATGCTCATCGACAGCCGCCTCGCCGCCGTCGGCACCGCCAACCTCGACAACCGCTCGTTCCGCCTCAACTTCGAGATCACCGCCTTCTCCAACGACCCCGCCTTCGTCTCCGAAGTCGCCGACATGCTGGAAAACGATTTCCAGAACGCCCGCGAACTTTCGTCCGGCGAGTTTCACGACAAACCCGTCCTCTTCCGCGCTGCCTGCCGCGCCGCACGACTGCTCGCGCCGATCCAGTGAACCGGATGGGAGAAAGGCTGATGAAAGCCCCGGATCTCCGCTGGAGTGGCGAACATGGGGAAATCTCGCCACCGGGCCACGGCCCCGACTCCGATGAAGCGCCAGGCTTTCAGGCGATCCGGCCCGGGGGACTTTCCGTTTCCCTGCCTTCAGAGCATGGCATCCAACGACCACCCGGTTCAGGCAGTCCAACCATGGCCGCGACAAGCGAAAACCGCGGTGGATTGACTCCACCGCGGTTCGCACACCAGGAAACAAGCAGCAGGAAACGGTCAGGCCTCGGCCATCACCGACCCAAGGGGCTTGGGCATCGGTTTTTCCTTCTTGCGCAGGGCACGGCGCATTTTGGTAAGGGCCGAGTTTTGGAGCTGACGGATCCGCTCGCGGGTAACTCCGAATTCGCGGCCAACCTCTTCGAGGGTGAGCGCCTTCCGGCCGTTGAGACCGAATCGTTCGTCGATGATGCGGCGTTCGCGCTCGTCGAGCACGGAGAGCAATCCGTCCAGTTCGTTGTGGAGATTCTTGTCGGACAGCATGTCGAGCGGGTTGGCGGCACGCTCGTCGCTGATCACTTCGCCGTATTCGGTGGCCTCGCCCTCGTTGATGGGCGCGTCCAGCGAGGTGGGGCGATGGGACGCCTGGCGCAGCATGGCGAGCTTGCGGCGGGGGACGCCGATTTCCTCGGCGAGTTCCTCGTCGGTGGGTTCGCGGCCGAGGACCTCGGTGAGCATCGCGGCGATGCGGCGCATCTTCGCGATCTTGTCCACCATATGGACCGGCAGGCGGATGGTCTTGGACTGGTTGGCCAGGGCGCGCTTGATGGACTGCTTGATCCACCATGCGGCGTAGGTCGAGAGTTTGCCGCCCTTTTCCGGATCGAAGCGCTCGACGGCCTTCATCAGGCCGATGTTGCCTTCGGAAATGAGGTCGGTGACGGGCATGCCGTAGTTGGCGTAGTCCTGCGCGATCTTGACGACCAAGCGGAGATTGGCGCGGATCATGTGCGACCGCGCTTCCGGGTCGCCCTTCTTGATTCGCTCGGAGAGGGCGATCTCTTCCTCTGGGGTCAGCAAGGGGGTCCTTGAGATTTCCCGGAGGTAGAGCTTCAAACTGCCGTCGGATTCGTAGGCCATGATGGTGTGGGGTTGTTGGTGGAACGCCTGAGAGAGGAATTTATTCGTTCTTTTTCGTAAAATAACCTCAATGTGACTTTTTTGTAAATACAAAAAGCACCCAATTTTCGAAGTGAACAAATGCCTAGACCATTTCAGCAATCGCTGTGCCCAAGCCATGCGATTCACAAGCGTCTGATAATCAGTAACAAACTCGAATCAACCAACGATAAAGCGCTTCCCGAAAGCCAACTTGTCCAAGATTTGAGACAATCTGGCGCAATGGTTCGTTGAAAACGGGCGAATTCGGTCGCGTTCGGGAAAACCCGTATTCGACAAAACCTCCGGAATTCCGCAGCTTCCGGGCGTGTTTGACGCTCTTTACCCCGTGCTGCGTGGCGGACTTTTCCGTCTGGACCCGGAAACCGCCCACCACCTGAGCATGAGCGCCCTGCGCCTGGCGGAGCGGACCGGATTGCTGGGAATCGCCTCTCCTGCGGACGAACTTGTCAGCCCGGTGGAGGTCATGGGCCTGAAGTTTCCCAACCGCATCGGCCTGGCCGCCGGTCTGGACAAGGAGGGCAACACCATCGACGCGCTGGGGCGTCTGGGTTTCGGCTGTGTGGAAATCGGCACCATCACGCCGCGCCCGCAGCCCGGAAACCCCAAGCCCCGGCTGTTCCGTCTGGTTTCCCATGAGGCGATCATCAACCGGATGGGTTTCAACAACCCGGGGATCGACGCCGGCGTCGAAAACGTCAAACGCTCGCGGACCTTCCACGGCGTGGTCGGTTTCAACATTGGCAAAAACAAGGACACGCCGAACGAAAACGCCGCGGACGACTACCTAGCGTGCCTTCGCAAGGCTTACCCGGTGGCCGATTATGTGGCGGTGAACCTATCCTCGCCCAACACCCCGGGCCTGCGCGACCTTCAGGGAGCCGAGGCCAGCGCACGCCTGCTGGAAACCCTCAGGAAGGAGCAAACCCAACTCGCCGCCGAGCATGGAAAACACACGCCCATCCTGTTCAAGGTGGCTCCCGATCTTGATGAGACGCACATCCGCGATCTGGCCCGGGTTTTCCTCGATGGCGGGCTCGACGGACTGATCGCCACCAACACCACGCTGGACCGGGCCGCCGTGGCGGACCATCCGCGGGCGGGCGAGGCTGGCGGCCTCTCCGGCCCGCCGGTTTTTCAACGCAGCAACGAGGTGCTGGAGTCCTTCGCCACGCACTTCGGCGGGCGCATTCCGATCATCGGCGTGGGTGGCGTGTCCTCGCTCGAAGATGCCCGGGAAAAACTCCGGCGCGGCGCCTCGCTGGTGCAGCTCTACACCTCGTTCATCTATCAGGGTCCGCGGCTCGTGCGCGAACTCGCACATCGGCTATGATTTCCCGCCCGGTGGAAATCCTCGACGCCCGCCAAGCCCGGCGCTGAAATCCCTCCCAATAACCCAATGAGTGTGACTGAAACCGCCAACCGACTCGAATCCGCCGTTTGTTCCGTCGTGCGGGGCCAACCCGAAGTCGTCCGGCGGGTGCTGGCTTGCATGGTCAGCGGTGGGCACGTTTTGTTAGAAGATTTCCCCGGAACGGGAAAAACCACCTTGGCCAAGGCGATCGCCCGCTCGATCTCAGGCGCGATGTTCAAACGCGTGCAGTTCACTCCCGACCTGCTGCCATCGGACATTCTCGGCATTTCCGTGCTCGATCCGCGGACGCAGGAGTTCCGCTTTCATCCGGGGCCGGTGTTCACGGACATTCTGTTGGCCGACGAGATCAACCGCGCTTCCCCGCGCACGCAGAGTGCCCTGCTGGAGGCGATGGGCGAACGCCAAGCCACCATCGAAGGCCTGCGTCACGATCTCGACGGATTGTTCTTCGTCATCGCCACGCAGAACCCCGTCGAGTTTCGCGGCACTTACCCGCTGCCGGAAGCGCAGATGGACCGCTTCACCATGCAGTGCGCCCTCGGCTACGTGAGCGCCGCCGAGGAAGCGGCCATCCTCGCCGATCAGGCGGAAAGCCATCCGGTGGATCGCCTCGATGCCGTCGTCACCCGCGAGGAGGTGCTCGCGCTGATGGCTGCGGCGCGGCAGGTGCGTTTCAGCGAGGAACTCCGCCACTACGTCGTGGCGCTGGTGGGAGCCACCCGCGGCCACCCGAAGATCCAGCTCGCCGCCAGCCCGCGGGCCTCGCTCTCGCTGATGAAGGTCTCGCAGGCGATGGCCTTGTTTCATGGCGACGATTTCGTTTCACCCGAACTCATCCAAAGCGTGGCCGCCGATGTCATCGCCCACCGCGTGGTGCTCGCCCCGGATGCGAAGTATTCGGGAACCAGCGCCCGGCAGATCGTGGCGGACCTGATTGAAAGCACAGCGGTGCCGGTCTAAACTCCCGCCGATATGGACATCACGCGGAAAGCACCGGCGGGAACCATCGGCCAGGCTTCGCGCCTCAGGGGTTTCGGTCCCTGGCTTCACCGCACGTATTTCCGCAGCACCGGCGCGCACTTTTTCGTCTCGCGCCGCGTCCGCCCCGCCGGTGTGGCGCTTGGCTTGGTCTTCGTGCTCGCCACCTGCCTCGGCATCGGCCACGAACGCGGGTCGATCTATCAGCTTTTTTCGCTGAGCTTCGCCATGCTCGCGCTCGGCCTGCCGCTCGCGTTTCTCCGCCGTGCGAAACTCCATGCCACCCGCGAGGTTCCTCGTTATGCCACCGTCGGCGAACCGCTGCGCTACCCGGTGCGTGTGAGAAACCACGGGCGACGTTCGATTTCACGCGCATGGCTGGGAGAATCCCCGCCCGATCCGCGGCCCGACGTCACCGACTTCACCAAACTGCGCGAGCCCGGAGAAGAAGAGCGCAACCGCTTCGACCGTACCTTCGCCTATTTCCGCTGGCAATGGCTCATGCTGCGCAACCGGCTTTTCACCGAGGGCGCTTCCGCCGATGAAATCCGGCTGAAACCGGACGAATCCGCGCGCGTCTTCGTCGAACTCACGCCCTTGCGTCGCGGCGTGATCCGTCTGCACGATCTGCGCGTTTTCCTGCCGGACCCGATGGGGCTTTTCCAGCGTTGCCTCAAGGTCCGGGCGGAACCTTCGACCATCACCGTCCTGCCGCGCCGTCATCCGCTGCCGCTCATCGAGATGCCGGGCGGCGCCGCGTTTCAAATCACGGGCGAATCCAATACCAACTCCATCGGCAACTCCGGCGAGTTCACCGGCCTGCGCGACTACCGCGCCGGCGATCCCCTTCGCCAGATCCACTGGAAAAGCTGGGCCCGCACCGGACGCCCCATCGTCAAGGAACTCGAAGACACCCACTACCCGCGTTACGGTCTGGTGCTCGACACGCTTTCCACCGACCGCACCGATGTCGTCTTCGAGGAAGCCGTGACAGTCGCCGCCTCATTCGCCGCGGCCATCGACACCAGCGAGTCACTGCTCGACCTGATGTTCGTCAAAAACGAGGCCCACGTCGTCACCGCCGGCCGCGGAGTGGAACGCGCGGAGAAACTGTTGGAAGTCCTCGCCGCCGTCACACCGGAACGCGAGGGCGATTTCAAACCGCTGGCCCAACTCGTCCTGCGCCACGCCGACGACCTCACCTCGTGCCTGCTCGTGCTGAACGGCTGGGACGATCTCCGCTCGCAATTCGTGAGCACACTCCGCCAGGGCGGAATCCTCTGCGCGCCCATCGTCATCGGCCATGGTCCGCGACCGCCCGGCGTGCCCGGCTACTGGATCGAATCCGGCGAGGTCGCTCGCGACCTCAAGCGCATGCCCCGCCAGCTCACCGCGCTCGATTGAAAACCCCCACCCCGCCCCGCCATCCACACCGTCCATCCACCGCCGCGACTTCTGTTAGGCACCTCGCTCCTTTTCTGGGGCGCGATGACCGGCCGGCCGATGCTCGGACTCATCCTCGCGCTGTTCGTCGAGGCCAGCCACTGGACCCGCCTGCGCTGGGACTTTGACGAGGAGGCCTTCAGCCGCGCGTGGCAGATCACCACCGTGGCCATCGCCATCGCCGCCGTGCTCATCTGGCTGGACGGCAACCGCTACAACGCCCTGCCCAACCTGCTCTCGTGGCTGCCGCCGCTGCTCATGCCGATGCAGTTCATCCAGTCCTACGGCATGCGCCCCTCGCTGCCGCTCAGTTCGTTCTCCTTTCTCGCCCGCCGACGGCAAACCCGCAACAAACGCCTCGGACTCATCGAGGAAACCACCGTCTTCAACTTCGGCAACGTCCTTTTCGCCGCCTGCATGGTTTCCTCCGCCGTCGGCGGACGCGGGGAAACCTGGATGTTTCTCCCCGGCGTGGTGCTGCTGACCGGCTGGAGTCTGTTAGGTTCGCGCAACAGCATTCCCCGCACTCTGGTGCCGATCCTCGGCATCGTGGCCTTCTGCGGATTCGCCGGACGCATCGGCATCGAATACTTCGAGCAATGGCTCGGCCACAGCACCGGAAGCTACCGCAGCCGCTTCGATCCGAACTACTCCGGCACCATGATCGGCTCCGTCGGCACCGTGAGACAGCAACCGGAGATCATCTGGCGCCTCTTCCCCACCGCGGGCTCGCCGCCACCGGCGCTGCTGCGCACCGGATCGTTCAACACCTTCATCGGCACCAACTGGCAGAACCAGCGCGTCGCCGCCACCGACTTCAAGGACATCGACTCCCGCGGGGTCGATGAAGCCGCCTACTGGCTGCTCGACCGCCGCGAGGAAAGTGAGGAAAGCGCCGCCGCTCCCGAGCAACCGACCGACGGACTGCCCGTCTATCAGCTCCGCGGCACCGCCGCCACGGAAACCCCGCTGCCGCTTCCCGGCGACGCCGCGCGGCTCAGCGGCTTCGTACTCGATGGCGTGGAGCGCAACAGCTTCGGAACCGTTAGAATCTATCCGAAAAACCCGGTGATCGACGGACTGGTCACCTGGCGAGGTGTCACCAATCCCGAACTGCCGCCGATCGCGAAAGAGGATTTCCGCATTCCGGAAACCGACGCGCCCGCACTCGATGCGGCGATCCGCGAGATGGACCTGCGCCGCGACGAGGACCTCCAAATGACCTTGGCCAAGCTGCGCACCTGGTTTCACAAGGAGTTCCGCTATTCGCGCAATCTCCGCATCCGCTACGGACCGGACGTCGATGGCAAACCAGGCCCCACCGCGCTCGCCAAGTTCCTCGGCAGCGTGCGCGAGGGGCACTGTGAGTATTTCGCCACCTCCGCCACGCTGATCCTTCGCCGCCTCGGCATTCCCTCGCGCTATGCGGTCGGTTACGCCGTGATGGAAAAAGATCACAAACGCGCGGCCTTCGTCATCCGCGGCACCCACGGTCACGCTTGGTCGAGGGTTTGGAACGAACGCACCGGCCGATGGATGGATTTCGACGCCACCCCGCCGGACTGGCTTGGCACGGCCACTCCCGCCATCACCGCGATGCAGCGCTTCAACGACGGGGTCAAACGGCTGCGCGAGGACTTCTTCGTCTGGCGCAACCAACCCGGAAACCAACTCGCCGTTTCGCTGACGATGACGCTCATCGGCATCGGCCTCGCGGTTTTCGTGGCGCGCCGGTTGTGGCGCTCGAAGCGCACGCTCCTCGATGACGCCGGCCCGCCCGCCTACGCGGGACCTGTCATCCGTACGCCGCTCCACGATCTGGAAAAACGCGCCACAAAACTGTTAGGCCACCGCCCGCCCGGCAGGACCTTCGCCCAATGGCTCTCGCCGCTGCGCGAACGGATCGGCGATGCGCCTGCGCTCGATGAGGCCATCGGGCTGCACCAGCGTCTCCGTTTCGATCCATCACCCGCGCCGGACGAGGCTTCCCGGCGACTTTCTGAACTCACCAAGCACCTCACCGAGAAACTGAGGAGTTAAACAAGCCCTCAAAGGAACTTCCCGGGATTCAGCAAACCGTCCGGATCCAGCGCGCGCTTGATCGCCAGATGGGTGTCGAAGGAAACTTCACCGATCGCGTCTTTCAGCCAGCGTTTCTTGGCCAGTCCCACACCGTGCTCGCCGGTGATCGCGCCGCCGTTTTCCAGCACCCACTTGAAGAGACGGTCGAGCGCGGCGTCGGCCCGGTCCCTCACCGCCGGATCCGAATAATCGCCGACCATCAGGTTGGTGTGGATGTTGCCGTCCCCCGCATGTCCGAAGCAGGCCACCGGGATGCCGGTTTCCGACTGAAGCTGTTGGGCGAAGTTGACGAGTTCGACAAGCTTCGAGCGCGGCACGACGATGTCCTCGTTGAGCTTGTGAAGGCCGGTGTCCCGCAATGAGTAAGAGAACTCGCGGCGGAGCTGCCAGATTCGCTCGCACGACGCCTCGTCCGGCGCGCGCTCGATGAACGACGCTCCCAAATCCGTTAGAAGCGCGTGCAGTTCCTCCAGCTCCGAGGCCACCGCCGCCGGGCGACCGTCGATCTCAACGATCAGGTGCGCCTTGCCGGGCGGAAAAGTCTCCGCACCCAGCCGCTTGCGCGCGGCATCAAGGGTGAAGGTGTCGGTGATTTCCAAAGCCGATGGAAGGTGCCCGGCGTTGAGGATCGCCTGAACCGCCGCAGCGGCCATCGCGAATTCGGGAAACACCGCCGCCAGCATCGCGCGGCTCGCGGGTTTCGGGATCAATCGCAGCGTGGCCTCGGTGACCACGCCCAGCATGCCCTCCGATCCGGTGAACAAACCGACGAGATCGAATCCGGTCTTGTTCTTGTGCAGCCTGCCACCGGTGCGCAGCACGCGTCCGTTCGCGAGCACTACTTCCAGCCCCAGAACATAACTACGGGTGACACCGTACTTCAAACAACGCGGACCGCCGGCGTTGGTGGCGATGTTGCCACCGATCGAGCACTCCTTGAGCGAGGCCGGATCCGGCGGATACTCCCAGCCCACGGCGCGCGCCGCATCCTGCAAGTCGCGAGTGATCACCCCCGGCTGCACCACCGCCACACCATCCTCGGGATGGATGCCCAGTATCCGGTTCATCCGCATGACCGAAAGCGCGATGCCGCCGTGCACCGGCACGCAGCCGCCGACGTATCCCACCCCCGCGCCGCGGGTGGTGACGGGGATGTTCCGCTCATGCGCGAACGCGAGGACATTGGAAACATCCGCCGTGTTTTCCGCGAACACCACCACGTCAGGCGGGTGGCTGGCGGACCACTTGTCGCTCGAATGGGAAGCAATCATTTCCCCGGCCGCAGTGACCTTGTCCCTGCCAAGCAGGGTGACTAGCGGAGCGAACCAATCGGGAACTTTGGTTTTCATCGGCGACGCGAGGGTCGGCGGGGCCTCATCATGAGTCAATCCTTCGCAACAATTTCGCCGATTGCATGATCCGCAGTTCCGGCTTTGACGGATCATGATCCGGATATCCATCACCACACGACACCATGTTCAAAGCCATTACCACCGTCTTGGTCGCGTCCGCCATCGCCGCGTCTCCCGCCACCGCCGCACCCTCCAAAAAGATCTTCTCCGGAAACTATGACGGCATCACGGAGATCGAAAACGTGATGGGAGATTCGGTATTCTACAGTCCCGTGCGCTTCAAGATCACAAAGACCGGCGTCATCACCGGCACGGCGAAAAACTACCAGACCGGCAAGCTGCTCACCGTCAAGGGCAAGATCGGCAAAGTCACCGCCTTTTTCGGCATCCGTTTCATCGGCAAGGCATCCGGCACCTTCTCGGACGGCACCAAGTGGACCGCCGAGGTTGAGGCCATGAAGGGCGTCAGCGGCAAGTTGATCCGGGGCAAGGCGCGCAGAGGCGCTTACTCGGGATCGCTATCCCTAACCAATCTTTGACAGCCAGGGACGGCGGCAAGCAGGGCCGGGAAGTCCGGCCAGCCACATCCGTTCCTTCACTTGTAGATCCTCTTGTAGTACTCGTCCGCCATCCGGTCGGCGTCGAAGAAGGGCACGACGTCGTTCATCGAGTTGAAGACGATGCGGCTCCAATCGTCCGGGCGGTCGTAGTAGGTGGGCAGCACCTTGTCGTTGAGCGCCTGATAGAAACCAAGCAGGTCATGGCGGTCGCGATCCTCGGGTGACAGCGAGCGGTCGGCCTCGGGGATGATGAAGCAGTTCTCCCCATCGCGCGCGAATTCGCAGACCCAGCCGTCATAGGTGGAGAGGTTGACGGAGCCGTTCATCGCGGCGGTCATGCCCGAGGTGCCGGACGCCTCGCGGGTGACCACCGGGTTGTTGAGCCAGATATCCGAGCCATTCTTGAGGAAACGCGAGAGTTCCAACTCATAGCCGACGAGCACGGTGGCGTTCGGATAGTCGCGGGTGAGGCGGATGAGATGGTTGAAGGTCTCGATGGCGCCGTAGTCGAAGGGATAGGGTTTTCCCGCCCAGATCATCTGCACGGGATACTTCGGGTTGTTCAGCATCGCGCGGAACAACTGGATGTCGCGCGTGATAAGGTCCGGGCGCTTGTATCCGGCGAAACGGCGGGCCCAGACGATGGTCAGCACGTCGGGCTTGAACAGCTTGCCGGTCTGGTCCGCCACCACGCGGAACAAGCGCTCCTTGAGTTCGCGTTTCCGATGGCGGAGTTCGTTGGCATCGTTTCGCACGCGGGCGTGCTCGAGCCCGTGGTCCGCCCAGTATTTCTTGTTCTGCGCGTTGGTGACGTGGGTGATCTCACAGGTGTCCGGATAGTCCTTCCACATCTGGCGGGACACTTCGCCATGGAGTTTGGAAACCCCATTGGCGAGGCGCGCGAGGCGCAATGCGGCGAGCGAATGGTTGAACTCCGCTCCATCGATGCCGGTGATGTGGCGCACCTCCTGCTCGGGGACGCCACCAAAGAACGAGAAATCCCGCAGCAGGTTGAAGTCGTGACGTTCGTTGCCCGCCTCCTCCGGCGTGTGGGTGGTGAAGACCAGACGCTTCTTCACCTCATCGAGGCTGTGGTGTTTCTCATACAGATGGAACGCGGCGGACAAGCCGTGGGCCTCGTTGAGATGCCAAACTTCGGGATCCACGCCGAGTTCATCCAGAAGCTTCGCGCCGCCCGCACCGAGGATGATGTATTGGGCAATGCGCCGCAGGTGATCCTGATCGTAAAGACGGTGGGTGATCTGGCGGGACAGCGCGTCGTTTTCCTCCACATCGGTGCTCAGGAAAAACATCGGCACGGTGCCAAACACATCGCCGGGAAGAAACATCGCCTTCACCCACACCGGATGGCCGTGGACCGGCACGGTGAAACGGATGCCCGTGTCCTGCAGGAAGGCATATTCCTTTTTCCGGAACTGCACCGCAAGCTCGCGGTCCTCGCCGCGCGCCTGGTTGTAGTAGCCGTAGGTCCAGAGAATGCCGATGCCGCAGAGATTCTGCTTCAGGTCCGCCGCGGAGCGCATGTGCGATCCGGCGAGGAAACCGAGGCCGCCCGAGTAGATCTTGAAGCTCTGGTCGATAGCGAACTCGCAGGAGAAGTAAGCGACGCTCTTCGAATACTCCGGGGCGATGTCGTAATGATGGGAAAACGGTTTGGGCAGAAAGGAGGCGGCCATGGCGGGTGAGTGGATCTCGTAAGGGGGTGCGGGCAAATGTATCCACCGGGCCGCCGGTTGCTGTCAATCGCTCCAATCGAGGACGATTTTCCCCGATTGGCCCGACATCATCATTTCGAAAGCCTTGGCGAACTCGGTGAAGTGGTAGCGGTGCGTGATCACCGGAGCGATATCCAGCCCGGCCCGGATCATGCTGCTCATTTTGTACCAGGTCTCGAACATTTCCCGGCCGTAGATTCCCTTCAGCACGAGCCCCTTGAAAATCACCTTGTCCCAGTCGATGGCGACTTTTTCCGGGAAAATCCCGAGCAGCGAGACCTTCGCGCCGTTGGACGTGTGTTCGAGGATGTCGCTCAGCCCCGAGGGATGGCCGGACATTTCGAGAGCGACATCGAATCCCTCGTTCATCCCGAGCTCGCGTTTCACATCGGCGAGTGTCTCCTTTGAAACATCAACCACGCGCGTGGCACCGAGTTTCCTCGCCAGTTCGAGGCGGTAGGGATTCACATCGGTGACCACCACGTGGCGCGCGCCCGCGAAGCGGCAAACGGCGGCCGCCATGCAACCGATGGGGCCGGCTCCTGTGATCAGCACGTCCTCCGCCACCAGATCCCACGACAGCGCGGTATGCACGGCGTTGCCCAACGGATCAAAAGTGGAAATCACCTCTTCCGGGATCGATGGATCGACCTTGTAGACATTCCGATAGGGAATCGAAAGATACTGCGCGAAGGCACCGGGACGGTTTACGCCCACACCGAGTGTGTTCGGGCAAAGATGGCGGCGTCCGGCCAGACAATTCCGGCAGCGCCCGCAAACGATGTGTCCCTCGCCGGAAACCAGTTCGCCGGGCACCACATCGGTCACGCCGGAGCCCACGGCCTCCACCACTCCGCAGAATTCGTGACCGACGGGCATCGGCACCGGGATGGTCCGCTGCGCCCAGGAATCCCACTTCCAGATATGAACATCCGTGCCGCAGATCGAGGTCTTCCGGACCTTGATCAACACATCCATCGGCCCCACTTCGGGTTCCGGAACATCCTGCAGCCACAATCCGGGCTCCGCCTTCGCTTTCACCAGTGCTTTCATCAAAGTCAAAAAATAAGGTACGCCCCGATGCTGCATCCCCGGCGAACTGCGGCCAGCGCAAAGTTTCATTCCGGACTCCGATTCCCACCCGGTCTGTCTCTCGAACCTTTGGCCCTTGTGGGATGCCAATCCGTTTCCGGATCGGGAGAATCATGGGGACGCGGGATTAGCGCGAAGCCTCGTCGATGAGCTTCGTGGTTTGGGTATTGAGGAAACGCACGCGGGTGTCGGACGGGCGGGTGACGCGCAGTTGGCGTTGGTTGGGAGTGGTGAGGGTGGTTCCGGCGGCGGGAGGGGCGGTGGCCTTGGCCATGGCGGCGATGCGTTGGAGCGCGGCATTCTGGAAGGCATCGGCGGCGGATTTGGTGGCCAGTTCCACCTCCCAGATCACGGCGGTGGAGGCTTCGCCGTCCGGGACGAGGACATAGCGGTCGTTCTTCCACTCGCCGGCGATTTCGAGGGCTAGTCCGGCATCGCCCATGTCTTCGAGCCAAAGGCGGAGACCGAGTTGGCCGCCGCTCTCGGATAGATAGGGGTCCTCGGGCAGTGGCGGGAGTTCGAGCGGGGCGGGCGCGGCGGCGGGTTCGGCCGGGATGAGGATGGCGCGGGTGGTTTGCGGCGGGTTGCGAAAGGCTGTTAGAAACTTCTCGCCACCTTGGACGTGGAGGGTGTCCGCGAGGCCCTTGCCCTCGATGACGGGGAAGGTGGTGAGGCTTTGGAGGAAAACGGGCAGCGAGGCGAGGAGTTGCTCGGCCTCGGTGTTTTCCTTCATCGGCATGAAACCGATGGAGCGAGCGTTGGCGGCGTAGAAGCGGGCTTCGGAACCGGCGGCGGCCCCTTGGTGGAGCGCGTCGCGGGCACGGGCGGCGTCATCACCCGGATAGGCGGGCGGCGGCGGGAAATGCTGGTGAAGCAGGATGCGGGCGAGCAGTCGGACGAGGGCGGCCTGATCGGGGATGGCCTCGATGTTGAAGCGGTCGGTCACCCATGCCTCACCAGTGACGTCATCAAACCAGCCGATGGCACCGACGGCCTTGACGGCGGTGAGCTGGGCGAGCAGGTCGTCATCGGGTCGCAGCCAACCGATGAGTTGGTAGGCTTCCTGGCGGTCGTCGATGCCGGCTGGGCCGAAGCGGCTTTCGATGGCGGCGGCGATGCGGTCGCGGAGTTCCTCGCGGGCGATGCGGTGGACGACGGGATTGGAGAGGAAGCGGAGTTCGAATTCCTTCTCGGCGCGTTCGATGAGCGGCCGGGGCACGGAAACCTCACCGCCGCCTTGGGCGAGCGAGCGCAGGGATTCATTCTCGCGCTTGAGCATCTCGTTTTCCTCGCGCGCCATGCGGAGCTGCGTCTCAAGGTCGGCATTGCCGGAGGAAACGGCGGCGGAACGCCAGTGAAGGCCCTGAAGGATGCCGCCGAGACCGACGACTCCGCCAAGGATCCAGGGAAGTACTTTGGCCGGAGTGGGCACGGGAAAAACCGGCGGGTTTCAGCGGCCGACGGGGCGGGCGTTGGGATTGGTCGTGCCACCGGGGACGTCTTCCTTGAACGGATTGGTTTCAAGGGCCGAGGATTTCACGCCGAAGACTTCCTCGAAGGTTTTGCCCGGGAGCAGGTTGTAAACGATGGGTGCGCTGCGGTTGCCCTGGGCATCATAGACGTAACAGATGCGCTGGACCGGCATTTCCTGGCCGGTGTTCGGATCGCGGCGCACGGTGCGGGCATCGAACATGCGCTCCTCAACGAGCTGGCCGTCGGATTTGCGGTAGCCATAACTCACCTTGAAGAGACGGGTGTTGCGACCATCGAAGATGTTGCAACTCTTGGGGTTTCCCAGCTCGTCCATGCGGTAGATGGTGAGCATGGTGAGCACGCCATTGGCATTGGTTTTCTTCTTGGTGAGCGTCCGGTTGTCCGGGGTGCGGGTGAAGCGGGTCTGGGATCCGTCCTCGTGGCGCAGGACGCGGACGTTCGGGCCTTCGACTTCCATGTGCTCCTTCGCCTGCTGGTTGCCTTGGGCGAGGCCCGAGGCAACGAGAGCGGCGGCGAGAGCGAGGATTTTGCAGGTTGCCAGCGTCTTCATGGCGGGCAACCTAGCGGTGTGCCACGCGCGCCGCAAGCTGCCAGTTTCCATCCGCCATGATCTGGAAATCCCACCGCTCCACACTCGATCTCAGCCGCCGTGCCAAGGTGATGGGCATCCTGAACGT
>Ga0315904_10005645_pt1 | contig 17314 bp, 32 predicted proteins | sample LakEriMetagenome_6_FD_203529 | JGI IMG/M metagenome (GOLD analysis project Ga0315904, IMG submission 203529) | Freshwater fungal communities from buoy surface, Lake Erie, Ohio, United States - Buoy 12 MA120 | ecosystem: Environmental > Aquatic > Freshwater > Lake | place: USA: Lake Erie, Ohio...
ACGGGCGATCCGTCAATAACGCCAGCGCCAGCCGAGCAAACGACAGACCCGCAGCCAGCTGGCGTCAGTGATCCAATCCGGCCGGTGCACATAAGCGGTAACGCCCAAGGCATCCTCACCAGCAAGATCACGCCAGAACGGCGAGAGCCAAAAATCCGAACCGGGATCGAGGCTGATCCAGCTCGGTACACGTTCGCCGGTTCCTTCCGCGTAGCAACCTGCCAGCTTTTCTGTCAGATCGCGCAGGTCCCAAACAGAATCGGAATACTCGTCCGCAGGGCTGCCGTTCCAGCTAAGCCAGCCGCGATCAGCGCAGTCTCCTTGCTCGGCTGATGCTGCCGTCACAGTCTCGTAAGTAACGCGAAAAGTGCCGCGCGGTTCCGTGGTTCTGAAGATCGTCATGGCGTGGTATGCCTATGTGGTCACCCGGAAGCGTATCAACGCGCCAGCCGCTTCCCTCTCTTATTGTCACACTTAGTAATGTGGCTCGCCAGGGTTGGCGATGCTGCTAATGTCGCAGGGTATCCCTTCAGCCGAACCCCGGCAGGATCGAACCATGAGCGGCGGAGAATGGACGACAAAAGGACGCCAGCGCGAAGCCCGAGAGGCTGAGCGGGAACAGCTGCGCCTTGAGAAGCGCCACCTAAGAGACCTCCGGTGGGCGATTGAACGCTCCACCATCGAAGCGAGCGACTGGACGGATTTGCTGGCACTCCAGGCTGCTCACGGCAAAGAGGGTCCGATCCAGCTATGGCGGGAGCTGGTTCCCTACTGGCGAGATTGCCAGCGCTTAAACGGCGGAGCTGACATCCCGGCTGAACTTTTTCCACAAGCTACGGGACTTTTTCCGCGCACACCGGAACCGGCCCCAGCTGCCCCAGCTAATAGGCAGAAAGCTGCGCGAGGCGTTAGCCGAGCGCGCAAGCGGCGCTCCGATGCCGGCAAGGCTCAACCCTCACGCAAGACCACCAACGCCACAAAATGAACATCACCACCAACGCGCTCCAGATAGGAGACACGCTCCAGCAGACCGGCCTTAGCTACTGCGAAGCTGACAACAGCTACGTGCCCTATACCTACACGGTACGGGCTTGGGCTTGTGCCATGCGCTCCAGGCTGCCCCAACCACCAGAACCGGCCGACCTACTTGCCGCGATGTTCGGCTGACACGCTCCAGCCCTAACCCTCGCGGTTGGGGCTTTTCTGTATCCGGGACTAGGTACTTTTACCTACCCTCTAGCCCTAGCGGCGTCTCACCGTGAGACTCGCGAGACTCACACTACCAGCCGCCACTTGCCATCGGGTGCCAGCCTGCATGGGGTATTGGGTGAATGGCCGTTCCAAGCAATACTTGAATGATCAATAAACGGAATTTATTGAAATTATGAATGGCGGATAATTATGCGGAAGTCGCCTGAATGGCCGCGTGAAGCGCATCAAAATAACGTTCCACCCTATCCATGTAGGCAGTCTCAGCTCGCTTAAGGTCGTCGGCGTCTAGTGAATGGGTTTGGGGGACACCGCAGCGGCGTGCCAGCACGATCATTGCTCCAGTGGCCTTTAAGCCGGTTAAATGTGTTAAACCTAGGCTATATGCACCGCATTGATGTACATATGAATGGGATGAATCGAGATTTTTGCGGTTTACTGAGGTCTTCCAGTCCGTTACAACTAATCCTGAATGACCTTTGAGTGTTAGCAAGGCGTCTGCCGTTCCAGCAAAGCCTGCGGGATGGTGGATGGAGAACTCTGAGGCAAAAATTTCGGTGACATTTTCGGTGATCCAGTCAGATAAGCCTCGGGCGTAACCTTTGGCGCTAAAACCTACGGCGGGAACATTCGGGCGTACCCTTTTGAGTGCCCATTGTGTTATGGGGGCGGGAATACGCGCCAAGCCTTGATCGTCCCAGCGTATTGAATTGCGCTTGTTTGCTGTGTTACGGGCTAATTGTTGGGCAGTTTTTAATAGGTATTCTGCTTGATTGTGCGCCATGTTGCCTCTTGTGGCGGCAATGTTGCGTTGTTGTGTAGCTTCAACCGGGCCGAGACGTTGCTCCCAACGCACCAGCCCGCTTGTGTCACTTGTTTCTTTGAGGATTCGGGTGACGCTGTGGTACACAGTGCCAGCCTGATCTCGGTAGATCCTGCCGCCGGGATCGGATGTGTCGTCTCGTTCCAGGTTCCAACGCCTTAAACCCGCAAGGGTGTCTTGTGTATTAGGCATTGGATACTCTTTCCCAAAATGAATCTAGACCATGCAGGCGCTCGATGCAAGCAAATTCCCCAAACAAAAGGCGTTTTGCCGTTATGTAGGCGGTGTACGCCTCCAAAGGGGTCAGAAATTCTCCGAGAGACAGGTGCTGCTTTTTGTACTTGATCTGTGCGGCGTACTTCCCGCTAGCGGTCACTGTCCAGCCTGTATGAGGCACATTCGCCATGTTCTGACTCTGCGTGCATAAACGGAGGTTCCAAGGGCGATTGTTAACGGGATCGCCGTCCCAGTGATCAACGACGTGCGGGTCGGGGTCCGCGCCATCTACCCAAGCACGCACCAAGCGATGCGCGCCGTACATCTCACCGTCTATACGGATGACGACGTACCCGTTTTTTGCTACGCAACCTGCGGGACCGTTAAGGCGACACCGTGCAGAAGTACGAATCCTCCAGAACAGCTGTCCGGTCAGCGGATTAAACGAAAAAACCTCCCACAGACGTTCTGGGGAGGGCAAAGGCTTGTACTTTGGGGCCATCAGCCGGTGCTTCGGTTGGTCGGGGGCAGGAAGTTGGCGCTTCGCTGCCCCACAACTTTAACCGATCAGACAGCTTTGAAGGGGTTCCCGCCTGTGAAAAGGCGCGTGATGTCGAAACCTTCAGCCTGCGCCTCGATCCATGCAGCCGAAAGGTGCTCTTGGCTCCCTTTTTTTCGGGGCATAGGACGCACCGTGTATGTGGTTGTAAGCCCTGTGCCGGTTTTGCTCACCTGGAAGTCCCACTCCAAAAGATTTTCGTAGTCCTCAAGCTGACTGATGGCATCCAGCTCTTTAATGATCGACTTTTGAGTGATCTGCAAGACCTGCACTTTGCCTGTGTCGTACCCGTACACAGGAAGGGCTATGAAAAATTTGATGTCGGCAGTTCCTGGGCCTCCACGGCCTTCACGTGGTTCGAACTCTCCCATTTCAGCCACCACATCTTCGTAGGTGGGCTCGTGCTCGAATCGGAAAGGCTTGTTTGTGCCGTTTGCCTGGCCCCAGCACTCGTACCCCTCCAGAGGTTCGTCGGTGAGTAGGGCGAAGCGGACAGAGCCGCCATCGGGCAGCTTGCTGAGGCTGAGGTAGCCGCCGCCTGTGCCATTAGAGGTGACTGCTGCGGATGCGCTTTTTGAGAGGAATCCCATTGGGGTTGGTGCTTTTGGATGGTCGCCCGAGGGCAACGAGTAACACAGTAACACGGTCTTGACCGGCTGGCTACCATGAGAAAACGCCCCACGGCCAGAAGGCTGCGGGGCGTAGCGAACATTCTCGTGTGAGAGTCTAACATGTCTCAAGGTAAGACGCAGGAGCTGCTGGCTTTTGTGCGCCAGTTGCCCGTGGGCATCGCCTACGCACCGATTTACGCCAAAGGGCAGGCGATCCAGTCCGGGAAAATCTCGAAGGGCAAGACGCCGTTAGAGCGCAGTCACCACACGGTGATGGCGCCGTCGGATGTGGCGCTGCAGATCGAGCGCAAGCCCGATGTGTTCCAAGCGGTGGGGGCGTTTACGGGCGCTCGCAGTGCGGGACTCGTGATTCTTGATGTGGATCGGAATCTCAGTCGTCTCAAAAAGAAGTGGGGGGAGTCGCTGGAGGCTGCTCCAGTCATCACGTCGACGAAGGCCAATGCGGCGAAGTACCTGTTTCGCGTCCCAGAGGCTCTGTGGGGCGTTGTAAAGGGTTTTGGGTTGTCGGATACCGGCGCTGGGTACGAGGTGCTCTGGGGCCGTCAGGGCGTCCTCTACGGGGCTTATCCGGGCTCCAGTGATGGGAAGGCTCCAGCTGGTGAGTACGGCTTTGAAGGCGACCTGGAGGCAATTCCTGAGGCGCCGGAGTGGTTGTTGGCGGAGATGCGGGATGCCAATGGCAAGGATGTGCAGGACGGCGGCTTCATCAAGAACCGCAAGGCGCTGGATTTCTCGGATCGGGATCCAGCTGAGATTGCTGAGATCATCCAGTCGGCGCTGCGGGTGATTCCTGGTCAAGGCAATGGCAGCCGGGATCACTGGGTCAAGGTTGGGATGGCGATCCACTCGGAGTTGCCGACTGACCTTGGTTTGACGCTTTGGTCGGCGTGGTCTGCAGAAGACCCCGAATTTTCACAGGATTGGGCAGAAGGCAATCCCTGTGAGGAGGTCTGGAAGAGCTTTCGGAAGGGGCCGGTGAGTCTGGGGACGCTGTTTTGGATGGCGGACCAGCAGATGCCGGGGCGCCTGTGGCTTTCGGAGGATCTGCGGAAGGTTGTTGATGGTGCTGAACAAGATCGGGTGCAGCGGTTCCGCACCACTGGTCTTTCGCACGAAGAGATCGTCAAACGCGCCACGGCAGCTATGGCGCTGCCCAATCCCTCAGAGGTGCAGCACAAGCTCCACGAGATTGCGCTGGAGGCTGGTTACCGGGAAGCGGCGGCGGTTGTGCGGCTGCTCATCGCGGACCAGGAATACCGCCGTGGATCGCAGGGGGGCAGCCTGCAAGAAATTTTTGCCATGGAGGACGCGCCAATCGAATACCTGATCCCGGATCTGCTGCCGAAGCCCGGCACCGTATTGATCCACGGGCGTGGTGGCTGTGGCAAAACGATGGCGGTGCTGACCTTGGCCAAGCACATTGCCCGAGGGATTCCGTTCTCTGTGCGGGGTGCTGAAGTGCCAGTCGAGCAGGGCAAGGTGCTGTGGCTTAACGGCGATCAGAACAGCCGGCGGATGCGCAAGCAGTTCCAGGATTTGGAGTTCACTGCTGACGATCCGGTTGTAGTACAGAACAAAGTGTCAATGCTTTGGTATCCCTGGTTTATCCAGCAAATCGAGGAGCATCGCCCCAAACTCGTGGTGTGGGACTCGGTGACCGCCTGTATGCGCGGTTGTGCGTACGACCAGAACAAGGCTGAGTACGCCGAGCCCATCTATTGGTACAGCGCCGAGAACGGTGAGAGCTTCCCGGCAACCACCATCGTCTTTATCCACCACGCCGCCAAGAGCGGCGACTTCAGAGGCACCTCAGCGCTCCAGGACGCCGTGGATGAGTCTTGGGGCATCAACCGCCCAGAGAAGGCTGATTTGGAGCGTGTGGGGGCCTCTGCGCGGCTTATCACCATCGGTAAGAGCCGTGAGGGCAACGAAGGCAAGCAGCTGGTCCTGCGCCAGAAGGAAGACCTCACGTTCTCGCTTCAGGATCTGCCAGCTGCGGAGGGCGTGGATTCGGCGGCGCCAGCTTCGATCATCGACCGGGTGCTCCAGCGCCTGCGTACCAAGGGCGTGCCAATGACCAAGGCGGAGTTGAACGCTGACCCTCTGCTGGGCGGCAGCGTCAACGCCATCTCGAAATCGCTCCAGCGCTTGGTTGACCGGGGATTGGTGGTGGTTGAGGGAGATCGTTCCAGCAAGCGCTACTCAGCAGTTCTCGCGCGCAGGGGGGGAGGAGGTACAAGTTGTCCCAAAGAAGAAGAATCCAGTGCTGGAGCTGGATCTCAGGAAATCGGTTGTCCCAGTTTGTCCCGTTCTGTCCCAAGTTGTCCTAAAGCTGTCCCTGAAACGGCTTCTGGGACGCAAAAAGGACAGGTTGGGACAAAACGGGACAAAACGGGACAACTAAAAGCAGCAGATCCGTTGCAGCGCAGGGGTTCTGAGAGTTTGGGACACGAGGACAGCGCTATCTTCACGCGCGAGAACTGGCGCACTCCCGAAGAAATGGAGCGCCTGACAAAGGAGGCCGAGATCTGGTAAAAAGTGCTAAAGTGATGCGGTTGTGCACACTTGTATGAATCGCATCACTGTTTCTTTTTCAGATGTGACCGCAAACGGCTTGGAGTGGCTATCCAAACGCACCATGCGTAAGCCCTCTAACCTGCTTGCTTTCCTGTTAAGTCAAGAAATCGAGCGCCAGTTGGAGGCGATGACTCTTGAGGAACGTAACGAGGTCTACGCGCAGTTATCCGATTACCGGGTTTTATGCCTTGATGTTCACCCCGCCTAACTTTTTGCTAGGGCTCATGCGGGTTGTCGCGTGGGCTTTTTGGAGAGATCCCGTGGCTAAGCCTGAACCGCCCCAGCCGAAGCGTCCCAGGAAGCCGACGCTGGGTTACACCGTGGGGGACATCCCGTTCGAGCTGCTAGCCGTGGTGCGGGTCTCTTGGTACCGCAAGGGGCTCGCCTACGAGGTCGAGGAGTACAAGATCGAGGAGTCCGAGGACGCCCAGGCGCAGTTCCACTACGTAGTGGGCACGGCTCTCAAGCAAGGCGCCGACGTCTGCGTGCTAACTCAGTACCAGCCCGAGGAGCTTGGGGTGCCGGTGTGATTCCGCCCGTGGTGGTGTTCGGACTGACGTGGCTGCTGGGAATCCTGGTAGTCACCGTCTACCTGACCCAAATAACCTGAGCTGGTTCCCGCTCTGCTTTGGCATCGGGCTGCAAGAGCCCAAGCCTCTGTCCGGTCCCTGAGGCCGGTCACGCTTGGGCCATCCCACCCAGTCCGAGCCAATGGATAGGACGGCACCGCCGCTGCGGTGCGATGCAGGTTCGAGTCCTGCCTGGGTGCTCAAAGGGGTGGCCGGTAGTGGGTCCTCACGCGGTGTCCACCTTGGTTCCCGCAGCCGGCCTCTACGGGATCGCCTAGACGCCTCAAAAAGGTGTCTAAGCCGCCAGCGTAGCCAGCACCAGCCAACCCACGCGGTTGTAACGGAATGCGACAGCCCGGCCTTGCGGTTGGGCTGTTCGTGTGCAACACTAAGGGCACGCCCGGAGAGACGGGCGCTTCTATTACTGAATTACAAATGGACACGTTGCACACCAAAGTCGAAAACACAAAGCTCAGTCCGTGGTTCTTCGCGGTCAACTGGGGCATCCTTACGCTCCAGCAGAAGATTGCGGATATGGAGGCTGTGGGCCTCGACCCCATCTACGACATCAACCAGCTGGAGAAGCTGCAGGATCTGGAGCAGTTCTTGAAGATGAGCTGGGACCAGTGGTTGGATCGGATGGAGACCAGCAACCCTGCTCAGGAGGTCAAGTGAAGGTACTGGACATTGAGGAACTGCGATTTGAAGGCGACCACCTTGTTGTCGATGCCCTTGTTGATGACGCTGTTCTGGTCTATCCGCAGACGCAGCTCGACCCACCCGAGTGGGGGCCTGCCCTGTGCAGAGGCACCCTCTACTTTTCAGATGAAGACTTGATTCCAGCCACCGATGCAGGACTCCGGGCCATGCTCACCGAGCGCGTTGACGACTGGACTCCACTCGACACGTCTGATTGGGACGTCTGAAGCTCGTGACCTACGTAACCAAGACGACTACGACGATTGGTGCGTAGGGCTAGAGCCTATTCCGGGGGATACGCACTGGGTCAGGGTTCGCACTTTGACCCAGCTTTACCGCCACCTCATTTACGTCTTTGCTACCAGCGAGACCATCTCGTCTACTACACTGTCGAAGCTGGCCATCCACGAGATTCTCAAGTTGAGACTCACGGATCTCACCCGGTTGAGGCAGCAAGATCCAAACTTTTTTGCTTAAGAATTTCAATGACTGACGCAGCTTTCAATCTCCAGCAACTGGAGACTCGCCCGAACTGGTACGAGCACCTTTCTGATGTGGAGCGTGCGATGCGCCAAGCAGCAGATGAGTGGGCAGTCCGTCGAGACTATGGGTGGGAAGGAGATGACGGTGGGGAGTGGGGGCCGAATCCGCTTCAGCCTGGTGAAACAGTGCTGGAGTCGGATTGGTACGACACTTTGGGGCTACCGTTTCCCGAGGAGTTCCAGGCATGTGACTCCTACGTGTACGAGCTGATGGACACCATCGGTAAGTACAAGCACGACCCAGTGCTTATGGCGCATATGGTGGCTCTGCGGGCGGCGGAGTACCTCGGCAATGTCGGGTATGACGCCACCATTACGATCCGTTCCCAACTTTGCAATTCTTACGTCGTTCAACACACTGATGACTGAAAACGCAATGGTGCCGTTTTATCGTTCATACCTTTTGAACGGACGCACCGTCTACTTGGACAAGCTCTCAGAGTTGTCGGACTCTGAGTTGCACTTGCTGAACGTCGATACAAAAGCCGCGCTGCAGGAGGCGCGGCACGAGTACGAAGGGATTGAAAACAAGCAGTCTGAACAGGCTGGCCCGGCGTATCGCAGACTAAAAGTGGCTAGCTATTTCCAAGCCGCTATCAAACTCGAACTCGAAACTGACTGACAATGAAGCGCTTTTTACTTGCAGCAGCACTTGTGTTTAACGGGCCGGCACTGGCACATCACACAGGCAGGGAGGTCACAGCAACCGTTTACCACCCGGAATATCACGGGGAGGTGGCGTATTGCGGCAGTGTGTATCGGCACTGGGGTGTAAGTGCTGCGCACCCGTGGTTGCCGTGCGGCACCAAAGTGCGCGTCTCGCACCAGGGGCGAGCACTGCTGGTACCAATTACTGATCGGTGTGACTGCGGCAGCATTGATCTTTCTGCTGGTGCAGCACATCGTTTAGGTGTTCCACTCGATGGAACAGCGACTGTGCGGATTAGCTATTGACACAGACCCGCTCTTGCCTACTACACTGCACACGTTCCATCCTATGAACATGTACATCCTTTCTGAAGCTCAGTTTGATCAGGTCATCAAGGCTCTTGATGCTGCTCGCTTTGCTCTTGATACGTGCCAGCACGTTGAACTGGACCTGACCAACTCCAAGCAGACCATTCCCCTGCCCGCTGGAGAGTGCATTGTACGGACAAAATCCGTACAGAAGCCGGAGTCTCAGAGTAAGACTCGTAAGTCCAGCCGCAAGGGTAAGCGCGGGGTGTCGGTGTTGACTGACGTGAAGGTGCTGGAGATTAAGCGCCAGCTGGCCGCTGGTGGGAAGTCGGTGGGCAAGATCGCCAAGGAATTCGGAGTCCACCCCACCACGATCAACTGCATCAAGTGGAATAAGACTTGGAAGCATGTACAGCTCCAGCAGGAGATTGCTGAGGCTGCGGCGTGAGCATCTTGTGTGATATTGACATTCACACGCTGGCGCGGAGGGAGCTTGTCACTCCCTTTGATCCAGGCTTGGTGAATCCCGCGAGTCTTGATGTGAGACTCGGCGAGAACCTGTTGGTGGAGTTGTCGTCAACACCTAAGCTGATGCCCTTTTCCATTGCTGGGCATACGGAGGAAGAGCCGTTCATGCTCCAGCCGCATGAGTTCATCCTTGCGGAGACGGTTGAGGAGTTCCGGTTGCCGGACTGTATTGCTGGGCAGCTGGCGTTGAAGTCCAGTCGTGCCAGGGAGGGGGTTGAGCATCTCCTTGCTGGGTACATCGACCCGGGATACTGTGGGAGGCTAACGCTGGAACTGCAGAACGCGCGGATGATGCACCCGGTTGCGCTGTGGCCTGGGATGCGGATTGCGCAGATCGTGTTCCATCGGATGACGATGCTGCCGTCCAAGGACTACTCCCACACTGGGAGGTACCAAGGTGACACGTCTGTGCAGGGTTCCAAGGGATGAGCGACCCAGTGCACCACCCCCGGCATTACACCGCCGGGAAGTTTGAGGCGATTGATGTGCTGGAGGACTGGTCGCAACATGCGCCTGATCCGGTTGCTGGTGCGCTCCAGTGGCAGTGCCTCAAATACCTCAGCCGCATGTGGCTGAAAAAAGATTCCTTGGAGGATGCGCGGAAGTGCCACTGGTATCTCACGCGGTTGATCAATCGACTGGCGACTGAGGCTTACCGGGAGGGCTGATGTGCAAATGCACGATTTGAGGCACCAAACGTGCAAATGCCTCAAATGAGGCACTGGTGGCGAGTTGTCGCCAAGGCCTTGGGAGAGAAGGCGCACCAGCACGACCGGATTGCTGATCAGGTTGCACTGGTGCGCTTTTTTATCTTGGCGGCCTATATGACTACAAACATTTTCATTTGCGCGGGAGTTATCCGGCATTGGAACAACTGACTGCTACTGATTCATGGTTACTACTAAGCCTTTCAAACGCGGGGAGGAAAATTTCGCCGCGATTCTTACGCCAGAACTTGTACAGAAAATGCGCAGATTACAAGCAGAAGGGTGGTCTTACCGAAAACTCGCGGATGAGTTTGATGTTGATCCAAAGCACGCTTGGCGTATTTGTAAAAAGATCGCTTGGAGCTGGGTTGACTGATGCGGTGCGCTAACTGTGATCACGAGCGGATTGATGTGGAGCGCACTTGCCACGACACCGCTGAATCAATACTCCGCAAAAGGAAGTGTTCTAATTGCGGGTACTCTGTTTTTACTGTTGAGGTAGAGCTGCCGCAGGGAGCTGCAATGCACTCTCATAGGCATCTTCTTCGGCGTTTACCTGGATTTTTACGTGTTCATTTTTCGTGATGGCTATTTCGATCAACAGCAGGCCGTGCCAGCAGTGCGGCAAACAAACAACCAACTCAGTGATGTGTATGAAGTGCTATCGCTCCAGTGCTGCAGGGTTACTGGAGATTCGCATGGAGAGGATTCGGCAGAGTTACAAGCCCCAGGAGGATGGGGGGCCGTGTCGGTGCTGTGTGCATTGGGACAAGCGGTGTTTGCTGGGACTTCCCGAGGGTGGGACACTCGCGGCAGCCGACTTGTGCTCTGCACGGGAGCTTGACAGCCTGCTAGAGTAGTAGGGTACAAGTTGCCCTACCAGGCTTGGACTTCCTTCAAGGGATCGAGCACCTCCACACGCTCGACGATGCGACACTGATTGCGTTTGACTCGGAAACGACGCAGCTCCAGCCAAAGATGGGTGGGATGCGGTTATTGCAGTTGGGTACTCCAGGCAAGTTGCCTGTGGTGCTCGACTGCTTTTCGTTGGATGACAACGACTGGATTGAGGTCGAGGAGTTTTTCAGCGTGGAGCGCACATGGGTGGCGCACAATGCTGTTTTTGACCTTGGCTGGCTTCAGGAGCATGAAATTTATCCGGCGGGTAAGGTTTTGTGCACCATGCTGGCGAGTCGGATCCTCACCAATGGGATGCCCAACGTGAAGCACGGGCTCCAGCACTTGGTGAAGCGTTACTTGCACGAGGGTATTTCTAAGGAGGAGCAGAAAAGTGATTGGTCGGGCGATTTGACCGAGAGCCAGCTGCAGTATGCGGCGAAAGATGTGCTGGTGCTTTTGGACTTGTTTGATCAGATCCAGCAGCGGATGGCGACGGCGGCGCTGCATCCGGCTTGGTACTTGGAATGCAGTGCGTTGCCGGCTATGGCGCAATTATGGCGAACGGGCCTTCCCTTTAATAAGCAGGATCTTATTAAACTCATTGAGGATTTAGATATTGAACACCACGAAGTCGGAGAAAAGTTTATTGAGGACTTTGATGCTGCGTTGCCCGCAGGTCACAAACTGTGCCGGGGACTTGACGGGAAGCTGTTGTACCAGACAAAGCCCGCAGCAAAAGGTAAGAAGGCGGATCCAGATACGTTTAATCTCAACAGTCCGGCTCAGTTGCTAAGGAAATTTACAGCGTTGTTGGGCGAAGCGCCGATTGATGCGAAGAACGGCAAACCCAGCGCCAGTCGGATGGCGCTGCAGGAGTATGTGGGTGATCACAAGGTTGTTGCTGATTACTTGCGGTGGAAGAAAGTAGAAAAGAAGCGGCAAATGGCCGAGACTTTGTTGAAGAATTTGGCGAAGGATGGTTTTATTCGTGCCAGCTATATGCAAATGGGGGCTGATACCGGAAGGATGTCATGTATGAGCCCTAATCTTCAGCAGATTCCGCGTGACCAGCGGTTTAGAGCGTGTGTACAGGCGCCGGCTGGCTGGAAGTTTGTTGTAGCAGATTACGGGCAGATGGAGTTGAGGTTGGCGGCGGCGGAAGCTAAGGATTCTCTTATGACTCAGGTGTTCCAGCAGGGAAAGGACCTGCATACGATTACGGCGACGCAGATTTATGGGGTCGCTGAGGATGAAGTTACAAAGGAACAGCGCCAGATCAGCAAAAGCGCGAACTTCGGATTGCTATATGGGTCGGGTGCAAAAGGGCTTAGGAACTATGCAGCGTCGACCGGAATCCAGATGGATCTTGATGAGGCTGCGGAGGTGCGGGAAAAGTTCCACGCTGCATATAAAGGCATCTCCGCATGGCAGCGCAAAAATGCTCGCGATGCTGATGCGGCTAAGGACAATCCATCTATCCGCATACGCATCTCGGGCTTGCGGCGGTTTTTACCGGGCGAGAACAATAAGCTCACCACGCGCTGTAATACACCAATCCAGGGAGCTGGCGCAGCAGTCCTTAAACTTACGCTCGGCAAGTTGTGGCCGCTGCTTCACGCAGACCGGGAGGACGTGGTGCGTTTGGCCGGCGTGGTGCATGACGAGATCATCCTGCTCGTCGCAGAAGAGCACGCAAACGCTTGGGCTATCCAGTTGCAGTCTGTGATGGAGGAAGCTGAAGCGAAGTGGTTAGGTGAGATTCCACCGCTTGCCGAAGCTAAGGTCGGGGGTAGCTGGAACCAAGCGAAGTGACCGTCGAGCAGGTTGTGGAAGATTACGAGTACCGGGTCAGGATGCACCCGCGACACGGTGGTACACACGACCTGTTCGTTCTTGCTCCAGATGCTTTCACCGCGAGGATGAAAGCTCTGGGGCTTTGTCCTGATCAGCAGGTTCAGTCGATCCTGCGAGTCTCAGAGTTGGACGCATGAGTCTCCCGCGTACGGGCCGTGAACTGGTAATGGAGTGGTTGATGCGAGAGATTCGTTTGGCAAAGACAAGCGATTTGCACCGCATGGCGGCTTTTTTGGAGTTTGCGCGGCGGGTGCGAAAGGGCTCCAGGCAGCAGAGGAATGGGGCGCGGTTGGCGCAGTCGAATTCGTGGAGGAAGGATGTGGATGAGGATGTGCGCTGGCGCGTCTAATGTGTCGCAGTATGCTACTGTGTAGCAGACTAGAGAGTCAGCAATGCCGCTGAAGCACGGATCAAAAATTTATTGCCAGTTGCTGCTCGACAGTCATCGCTACAAGTTGGCTGAGCAGCTTGCAGCCAGTGAGGGCAAACGGGTAACCGGAATGTTGCGGGATATGGTTTACGCCGCTTTGGAGAAGGCTGTTCCAGTGTCGGATTACAAGGCTGCGGAGGCTGCTGATAAGGCGGCTTGGGCGGAGTCGGTGCAACGGCGGGTGCAGGGAAGGATGCGCTCCAAGCAAGAAGGAGATGTGTCAGAAACTGACGCATGAGACTCAGTTGTGTTTCGATACATACAGCCGCAGACTAGGCGGAGGCACTAGATTCACACAGTAGTCACACAAAGGCAGATGACGCGCTATGTCGTCATGGTCGAGGATCGCTGGGTTACGGCGGTTTACGGCCCTGGTCAAGGAATTGGTCTCACCGCATCCAAGGAGGATGCATCCTCGTGGGTCACATATGAGCGAGCTGTCGCTGCGGCGCGAGTTGTTGCTCAGTGCGTTAACAGTAACGTTGCTGTGCATAGCGTTGATGAACCCACCTATCCCCGGTCATGGAAGTAGTACCGTTCCAGGAACACCTCGACCCGGAGCTGCGGCTCGGTGAAGGTCTTTCACGTACCAGTGCAGAAAAGACAAAGCTGTTCGAGCTGAAAATCTGGTTGCCTGGGCAGGGCGCGATGCGGGATTTGGTAAGGGCGGAGTCGCTCCAGCAGGCGATTGCGTTTGCCGCAAATCGTTATCCCAACTGCAAAGTTGAGGTGCCGGAGACGGCGGCGAAAAAGCCTAGGCTGGTGCGCTCAACCCGAGGGCCGAAAGAGACGGCTCGGCGGAATCTAAAACTTGCGGAGGCTAGACGTGACCAACCCAAAGACTGAGCTGTTCCAGCAGAACTGGGCGCGGATTTGTGCAGACCAGCAGCGACAGGATTTTCTTGATTCGTTGTATGTCCAGTACGGCCGCGATAAAACAGATCACCCGATGTATAGCTTGTACACGGGCCTGTACCAGCAGTGGGTAGCTGATGCTGTGTCTGTGTAAGAAGCTTCAGCCTTAGGCGGAATCTCGGTCCATTCCGAATTGATCGGCCAGGTTATCGGCGGCTTCGCGGATAGCCCAGGCCGATTTTGTGCGTTCCAGCTGATGGAGCGTGTTTAACACTAAGGCGGCTTCCAGGAGGCCGCGATAGTCCTGGCGGTTGAAGAGGTCGACTAGCCATTTGTCAGTTACAGCTTTGTGGAAGCTGGACTCGGGGCTGTGCTCGATTGGGTGCATGGTTACCTCGGGCGGATTTTGAGAAACCAGCCAGTGTCGGTGCCTTCAATGAGCCAGCGAGGCAGCCAGTTTTTGCGCGAATAGGCGATGCCCGCGCCTCCCTTGTTACTGGCGTAGCCGCCAGCAGTGAGGTTGGCCTCGCCGAATGGATCGTTATGGATGAAGTGGGTTGGGGTAAATCCGATGACGACACTCCAATGGCCAGTACCAGAAGGGCTGGATACGGGGCCTTTGTGTAACCAGCCGACTGGAACGGGGTGGCCGTGAGTAATTTCGTTTTCTAGGTCTTCGACTGTGCCATCCATTTCAAATGTTGCGTTTAGCCCCAGGGATTTGAGGGCGGCGATTTGTGCTTTGGGGTCGGTGGTGTCGCCAAAGCGGGCGCGGATTTTGTTGTACTCGTAGTCGCCTGAAATCTTGCCGTAGTAGCGGGCAACCATTGCGCAGCTGGAGCTAAAGCACTGGCGATAGCCTGTTGAACCGTCGTCAGGTCCCAGTTGGTATTCGTAGGCGACCTTGAGGATTTTTTCTTTTGGCGCGACCAGCGGTTTTGTGTCAGTGTGCTGATTCATGAGGGCGATCAGTTTGCCTGGGTAGTTGGGGTCGGTGGCATATTTTTCCGTGTATAACCACTTCGCTGCCTCTTCACGAGTTGGAGCATTGTTGCAACCTTTATAGGTTTTGTAGTCTTTGTACCAGTGGTCGACGAGGTACATCACACAGGACAGTAGATCTGGAAAGTCAATAAAACTGTCGGTAATTGTTATCCACTGGCCGTTAATAAATTCTTGGGTTTTCTTGTCGCTGCCTTCGCCTTTAAGGCCGAAAAAGTTGTTTCTGCCTGAAACTAGCTTGCCGTAGTTGGATTCCAGTGCCCATTGTGCGGCTACGAGTTCGGGGAATTTTGCTCCAGCGACTCGGGCGGCTTCAAGGATTCCTTCCCAGCTGTTGGGGAAGTTGGATTGTTTGCCGGCGACGCTCCAAGTTTTGAACCAGCCTTGGTCGCGGCCCAAAATGTGGGGGTTGGCCTTGTTGATGGCTGCCTCCAGTTCTGTGATGGCTGCCATCTGATGGGGCAGTCCTTTGTAAAACCGGAATAAGTCGTTGAGACGGAGCTTATTGGTTGTCATCACAAGGCCCTTGCGAGGTTTAGCGGCGACGCTTAGGGAAAACAAGCTTTAGGGCTTGCAGTCCCAGCTGGATCCAGCTGTTGGAACGTAGGCTGCTCATGCCGATAATTTCGGAACCGGCGGCAACGACGATCGCGGCAACAGCGACTTGTTGGTCAGTCATAAAAAAGCGGAGCTTTTCTTGAGTTTAGCTGTACTAGAGAAGAGAAACCGGGCACGTAATAGTTTCTACCGCTACATTCTGTGGAGCCACTGCTGGGTATGGACCATCGGATTGAAGATGGCGAATACTTAAACAAAAAAGAAGCAAAGGCCCGGTTTAGACAATCCATCCTTAAGCACTGGCACAACAAGTGCGCGTACTGTGCTGCGGATCTGGGGCGTTCAGCGACGCTAGATCACGTGCATCCCAAAATTCGGGGTGGGCATACGCACCAGCAAAACCTTGTGGCCTGCTGTTTTGGGTGCAATATCTCAAAGTCGGCGGAGGACTGGATTGAGTGGTACAGGGGCCAGCCGTTTTGGGAGCCGCACCGGGAGGATGCGATTGTGCAGTGGATTACTGGGGGGCTGCTTTAGGGTCCCAGCCCATGCCTTCGAGATACATCATTGCGATGTAGTGGTCTTCGGCGTAACGGCAGACGCTGTTGAGGCAGGCGCGGTAGTATAGTTCGCCGCGTTCGTTTTCCAGCTGATCCAACGTGTAGCCGTTGCCGAAATCGGTGGTGTTGACGACGCTCATTTTTTGTTGCCGACAGTCATTTCAATATGGCGGACTCGGGTTTCGAGATCACTAAGCCTTTCTTTTGAGTCGTTTTTGAGTTCTTGGATGTCGGCAGCTACTGTTCCAACCGATTGGTCTAGCTTGGCGACTTGCATAAAAAGGCCGCCCAAGCCTATGACCGAAGCGGTCAGTAGGGCTGGAACGGCTTGGTTAAACGGGTTGTCGGGTGGCTTGACAGTAATTTGGGCCTCTTCGTGGTTGTCCATTGCGAGGCATACTGCCGACCTTTTCTACAGTTTAACGACCTTGTCCCCTTAGCTTTTTACGGCCGTGATTGGGCAGGCTGTTTTGACCTTGACCCTGGCGGGTCTTTTTGGGTTTGCCGGGCTGGTGCTCGACACGTCCCAGTGCGGTCTTTGATTTAACTGCCATGTCTAGTACTGTCCGGCGTCGAAGGATGCTTCAATGTCCGTCACTCTAGCTTCTAGTGCGTCAAAGTCTGATAAGGGTACTTCACCGTTACGTACGGTAACGACTGTACCGTCATCAGAGATTGTTACTGTATTTGAAATTGTTGTTACGTACACAGCTGTCATGATGTGTACCCCTCGGAAACAAAAATAGTTCCTTCTAAGTAGTACTCTTTTAGTCCGGCTGTATTTGTGAGTAAAACATCGTAGTAAACCTCGTTGGGGAATGAGGTTGTCTGCTCGTCCGTCAATGAAACGGTGACTGTACCGTTTACGCGATCGGTATAGGTAACAGTAAAGTCGGCGTACTTTGTTTGTCGAGTTTTATCCCACGCTTGTGCCGCAACGCTCCAGCCCGTAAGGTTTATTGCTGTGCCAGTGGCATGTTGAAACTGCAGCGTCACGTAGTAATCCGCGCGACGCTGCAAGCTGATGTTGTAGGTGCCGGGTGCTACTGCCATACCACGAGTCTAGCCGTAGGTCACCAGTAGCGATCTTGCCAATCAGAAGTGTGGCACCACTGCCAAGCCATCATTCCGAGGATG
>Ga0315904_10005649_pt1 | contig 17310 bp, 13 predicted proteins | sample LakEriMetagenome_6_FD_203529 | JGI IMG/M metagenome (GOLD analysis project Ga0315904, IMG submission 203529) | Freshwater fungal communities from buoy surface, Lake Erie, Ohio, United States - Buoy 12 MA120 | ecosystem: Environmental > Aquatic > Freshwater > Lake | place: USA: Lake Erie, Ohio...
AATGATCCGACACGCTTCTTGAGCGAGTTGATCGGCTCGGATTGTAAGCGGCGAGCGAGAGCAGAACTTGCCTATCGGTTGTGAGAGAAAGTCGTGATCGGTATCAAGACAGCGACGTAGGTCACCATCGGTAAAGACACCAACGATTGAGCCTGTGTCATCGACAATTGCAGCGCATCCAGGCCGGCCTTGTGTTTCAGTAATAGCTTTAAGTGCGGCTTTATTAAGGGTGTCCTCGTGCACCACGCACACACTCTGTTTTGTACGCATAATCTCAGAGACCAGCATAAGCGAGCGGCCTAAATCTCCACCTGGGTGAAACGCTGCGTACTCTTCGCGCGAGATGCCGCGGCGTTTTAGCAGTGTCATGGCGAGAGCATCGCCAAGTGCAAGCATGATTGATGTGCTTGTTGTGGGAGCAAGTCCTAAGGGCCCAGCTTCGGGTATCTTTCCAGTCTCAAGAACGATATCGCTATGGTGTCCAAGCGTCGAGGTTTTACTGCTCGTGATTGAGATGCAGCGCGCGCCGAACTGTTTAATGCGAGGGATAAGTTTAATTATCTCATCTGTCTCACCTGAATGAGAGAGCAGTAAGACGATATCGTTTCTCTGCAAACGACCTAAGTCTCCATGGATTGCGTCTGCTGGATGAAGAAAGAAGCTTGGGAAGCCTATACTAGCAAGTGTGGCTGAAATCTTCATTCCGATGTAGCCGGCTTTACCCATTCCAGAGACAACGATCCGGGCGCCTGAGTTTGCTGATAAAAGAGCAGTCACTGCGTCCGAGAAGCTAGTGTCTAGTCTGGTGGCGAGTTGGGTTAGGTGTTCAATCTGGTGGTTAATAATAGATTGGGCGTAGAGGCAGTCTTCAGAGCCACTTTTTTTTGAGCTAGAAGGTGTAGCTGTCCCAGCCTGGCTCGTCTTAAGCGATGAGTCTGGTTTAATGGGTGTGGGCTTTTTACTTGATGCCGATGCGGCTGACATAACCTAAACAGTATACAATTTAAGGGGTTAGTAAGCTACTGTGGGGAGCTTTGGTGGGTTATTAATAGCCAGTGTAACATCACACACAGGTCTTAAGTATCTGAAACGGACAACTATTTTACGCTCAGAGAGATGTTACTCCGTATCGGACTTTGACCTTAAGGGGCTCTATTATTCCTCTCGGCCATGATCTCTTCTGCTATTTTGTACAGCTGCTCTCGCTGAAGTGGATGGAACTTCTCGTCGGCCCTTTTTCGTCTTCCCAAACCCGAGGTAATAACGCTTCCGATAGCGACAGCTAAGGATACTTGGAGATAGGTCGCCAGTGTAATAGCAGATCCTAATACCTCAGGGCCAAGGCTTGAGTTTGCTAGATAAAGGAGCATGGGCGCTAGGGCCGCTTTAGCCGCCGCACCTCTGTAATCAGAAGCAACAGGAGCAATCGACCTCGCTTGTAAGTTGCCGTAATACCAGTCAAGGATTCGTCCAGGAGTAAGTTTAGCTACCACAGCAAGCCAAGGGTTTTCACAGTGTGGAAACTTTTTTGCAAATTCGAGTGCATGCATCTGTGCATCAACCGAAATCAGCGCTGAGCGTTGCTCCGTAGGCGTGAGCATCAATCTCTCATAGCAAAGCTGTATGCAGGCAACTGCGGCATGATCAATGACGTAAAGCATGCCATCGGAAGGGGTTGTTGTCGCCAGCTTATTACGGATCTCTTTTGAAAGATGCTCTCCATAGGCCTCTCCACGCTCACGTAGTCTGGCATCTGTTCCCGGGATGGTGAGCAGCTCACGCTCGCGCAGAAGCTTAACTGCTGCTGCAATTAGCTCATCATCGTTACTAAACTTAGTCTCGCACAGTATTGACATCGCCACGTTGTGTGCGGCTCGACGGCTTTCTAGGTGGTGAGCTTCTTTTATAAAATCGAGTAACGTCTCCTTTGGTATCGTATCGCATCGCTTGCAGACGATTCGCCAGACGTCTTTACAGATTAAGTCATCTGAGTTTAACCCTTCGCGAACAGCAGCAATCAGCTCTCGCTCGCCTGTGATGATGCGCGAGAGTATATGCTCGGGGTTTGAGTCTATGGTGCCAGTAAAGGATATGGCCACGGGAGTCTCAGAGCCGTGAATTATTAAAGCATCGGTTCGTACTCTAGGAAGCGAGCCGCCATTAAAATCATGTACAGCAGAGTCTCCGGCTGATTGAGGAGGTTGTGGAGAGATTCCTTTGGTATTCTCGTTATGTTGTTTAGGAGTCATGTTCGGTAATTTGTTTGCTTCCTGTGTTTCGTAAAGACCAAAGTGGTACTTTAGCGACTTAGGTATACTCCCCACGATAGCTCAGCGTGACGTTACTTTTCTTTAACTTAGCCCACCAGCATGTGCTAAGCAATCGTACTCTATTAAGCCTTTCATAAAGATGCTTACTAAGCGAACCATGACCAACGCAAGCAAACGGTTGCACGCCTATTCCGGGAGAGCAACTACTCGGAGCCACCCCAGATCAGAGGGTGTATCACCGAAAGAGCCCCAGCCTATGTAGTTAGTGCTCTTCCCTTCGAGCCAGAGCATGTCCCGCATTTCGCCACGCTAAGATACCCCCAGCGAGGGAGAATGCTTTATACCCGCGATCCGTGAGGTAAGAAGCATATCGCAAAGTTTTTTCTCCCACCGGGCACGCAAGCAGGATTGGCACCGTGCTGGGAAATGGCTTTGCCCCATCGATGCACTGCTCAAAGATTTCCCATGGGATATTTATCGCCTTTGGGATAGTGGAGAGTTGGTACGCCAAGTTAGTTCGCACATCGATGATCAAAGGATTGTTCTCCTCTATCCAGCGTGGTGCCTCATCGACGCCTATGGCAACGGACATGTTGTGCGAGGTAGCGGCGTTGGTGGAATGATTCCGAAGCGAATCCGGCTTTGTCGGTAGGGAGAAGAGCTCCGGCCGACGTTCCCGGATATAGTCCGTGTACCATTCCAAACGATCGCACACGATAAAGACAGCTTTTTTGCGCTCTTGAAATTTAGGTGCCACGGTACGCAAGTATCGGAGGGTTCCCAGATAGCTGGCTCCACTTGTCGGCCCACATAAGATGCCAGCCTTGCGTACCAAATCCATCATCGCATCAACAGCTTCTCCAGAATTGACGTATACAAAGTCAGTGTAATTTTCCTTCGTGAACAGTCCCGACTCCCACATTTGGTCAAGACTACGAATGCCCGGGATGAAGTCGCTCTTACTTGCGCAAATGCCTACAGTCATGAGGTTGGGGCTTAGTCCTTCTTTGAGTCGCTGAGCTACCCCAAGCGTTGAGCCCGATGTGCCAAGACCTCCGAAGAAGTAATCAATCTGTCCGAGATCGTCTTCAATCTCTTTCCCGGTAGTTGTAAAATGCACTGCTGGGTTTTTCGGATTTGTGAACTGAGAAGGAAAGTAAGATTTTCCGGGATTTTCTCTAACTGTCTTCTCGATTAAAAACTGCGGGTCGTTCGGATCGTTAGGGTCGAAACATTCGCTGCCCCCAAGGACTTCTTCGATATCCGCGCCAAGCAGACGGATGATATCTTTGACCCCTTCGACTCGTGCGAGATATGTGATGAGCTTAGTTTTAACACCAAAGATGTTAGCGAGTACTTGTAGAGCTTTGGCAGTATTTCCGGACGAATTTTCGTAAATTGTCTGTCCCTGAGCCTTAATAGTGGGGATATCGTCTTTGATAATTCCCCATGCAATTCGATCTTTTACGGAGCCGAACGGATTCATCATCTCAAGTTTAGCGTAGAGATCAACATTCGGTATGCCGTGTACATGTTCTGGAATTTCCAGTAGTGGTGTGTTGCCTATGAGGTCGGTGATATGCTTGTAAATCATCTCGCGTCCATTAGCGTAGATTCATGGGGTTATACAGCTCATCACGCACCCATACGAATCGGTTGCCAACTTCGCTCACAGCTACCTTGTCAGCTATACGCTGACGCAGAACCTCTGATTCGGCGAAATCCATCTGATAGGCGGCGGTGTTGATGAACGCCACTACATCTCCAGGTTGCGGAAGATAGTTTGGGAAGGTTTTTTGATATTGAATCATGTCGTGAGTAAGGCAGAGATTACCAACGTAATACACCCCATCTGTCGCTGGATGCATGTGCTCGCCGCGATAAATTATAACTGGATCGGTGAGCAACTTGAGTTGCGAGGAGTTCATATTTGTTCGGTTCATGTCGAGCATGACTAAAGTTTCGCCGAGTGCCGAGGTTTTTACTCCATTTACTCGTCCCAGTGTGATACCGCACTGGTCGAGCAGAGCACGCCCGGGTTCAATGTACAGCTCAAGCAGGCTATCTGAGAGTATGCGAGCCAAACTTTGATTGCTAAAGGTCGGAAGGGGGGTATCGATGACAGAGGCGAGGTCGGCAGGCCCATCATGTTTCTGAAAGTGGTCCATAAAATTTGGCGCCCCCTTCAATAGCCCGTTTTCAGTGGAGTAGCCTAAGCCAGCGCCATTCCAGGAGAGTGAAGCACGGCGTCCAAGAACTGACGCCTTTAGTTCCTCTATCCAGGTATTCCACTCCTCCTGCGAAGCTGCATATCTGATACGGTAGCCCCCACCGATATCGAGACCTCTTGGTTTCAGACCACGCTCCATGCACGCAAATGTGAGCTCAAGGCAGCGCTCAATTGCTGGGGGCCTACGAATATTATCCCCGGCATTGAAGTGGAAGGAGAAACCATAGAAATCAAAGACCTCTTTGTGGTTAATAAGAAAATCAATTATGTGCGAGGCTTCGGAAATATTATTCCCGAAGGCCGTATCCTGTGGGGTGAATGCAACACGCTCGGATGTAAATCCCTCAAGCCGAACTAAGACGCGGATCTTGCGCTTGTAGGGCAACTGTCTCGACATCTCAAGCAGCTGGAGAAGCTCCTGCATAGTATCGACATTTATAAGGATATCCTGCTGTAGGCTCAAACTAACATATTCTGGATTCTTTGGGCCAGTTGCCTCGATCCGCGATGGATGGAATCCGCACGCAAGACCTTCTTTAAGCTCACCTGCTGATGAGACATCAAGACCAACCGATGTCAGCGCTGCTCGTCGCTTGAGGGAGGATGCCTTGTTAGGTTTTGATGTGTAAAAAATCCTACCTTGTAACAAGCGGTCGGTGTACACCTGCTCGAACTTAGAGATAGTTTCGGTTATCAGATCCGGAAACAAGACGTTAAGAGGCGAGCCGAGGCCGTCGACCAGGGAAAATACCAGTGATGTGTCCGCGAGAAAGCGCTCGATCGATGGATGTATAGCTGGTCTAACTCGAGGCCGTTCGCGATTGTTAGTTGAACCGAGTAGGGTATCGGCTAGGCATGCGTCGTTGTGTTGGAGAGACTCGGTCATAGAGATCCTCCATGTACTGTGTAGTTTATGTCAACGTGTCCGGTGACGTCACCGTAGGCAGACTGTACCCAGTCCTTTTTACAGAGCTGAGCATGGAGTTCATAGAGCATATGACATCGTATCTGCGCAGATATCGTAGGATTGCGCGCAGCGCTTTCAGCGGCGCGCAGTGCCTCTTGGGCCGAATGTGTACAGCACTCAGAGGGTATGCTACCCCCGGCTTGTCTTAGTCGCTTGAGAGTACCGATGTGCTCTACGTAGGCAAGAGGCTCGGCACCGACAGTTTTACGCAGAAACTCCAGGTCTTCCTCGCACTCAATTTTGTTTGCGATCAGATGAACCAGCGGACGAATGCCAGCTTCCTCGGCGAGCGAAAGATACAGAGAGCAGACCTCTGCCGATTCCGGCGTCGGCTCAGCTACCAGGACGAGAGCGTCGAATTGCAAGTACATCGAATATGCGAACGAGTCTGTTCCCGCAACCATATCGACAACAATGTCGAAATCACGAGCATCAGTGTGAGAGAGCAGATTCTCAGCGACGAAAAGGTGAGAATGATAGCACGTTTGGCCTATACCGGATCCTTCATAGGTTCCCACCGTCATAAGTCTTAGGCGAGGGTCGACATCAACGCTGTATTTTGACAGCTGGGGCTGGTCATGACGTCGGACAACGTTCGATCCTGCGGCTGGAGGTGTGGTAGGAAGAAATGAGGCTGCATCGCGAACTCGGTTGTTGGTACCGCGCAGAAATGAGCGAAGCGCATGGCTGACCGCAGGAGCTGCAAGCAGACGCTCTCGCGGAAACGACACTCCAAGTAGGCCGCCCAAATTCATGTTCAGGTCGGCATCTATAGCCAGTATTGCTCGACCTTGACTCTGGAGATAGCGAATAAACAGTGCCGCAAGAGTACTTTTACCAGCTCCACCTTTACCCACGAAAGCTATCTTCATTACGCAACCTCCTTGAGCTTTCTGACGCTCTGCACGAACTGAGCGATCATTTCGCTCGCAGTGTCAACTTCGTGTTCGGACGACATTCGACTAAGTGATATCCTGATTGTTTCACGAGACGCTGCCTCGCCAGCAATTGCTGAGATAACATGAGAATACGTCGTACCTCTGGAGCGACATGCGGCACCTGTGCCGAAAGAAAGCTTTGGCAGGCCCATGACTAGAGTCTCCTGGTCGATACTGTGAAATCGTAGAGATATGATCCCTGGAACCTGCCAGGCTGGGTCCTTGTGCTCGTAGGTAGTCGGTGCAAGTGGAGCGAGAGCTTTTAGAAATCGTTGGCGGAGCGACCACAGCCTGGCATTGTCATTATCAAGCAGCTCACAAGCCGTTCCAAACCCAACACACAGAGGTGTTGATAAGGTCCCAGAGCGTAAGCCCTGCTCCTGACCTCCTCCGAATAGCTGAGGTAGTAGAGTGCTGCTCAATTCTTTTCGAATATACAAAGCGCCGATACCGGGAGGGCCATGAAACTTGTGAGAAGAGATCGTGGCGAAATCAACCCCAGACGCGCGAACATTAAAACTAATTTTACCAAGAGCCTGCGCAGCATCGCAGTGTAGAAAAATATTGCGCTTGTGCAACAGCTCTGCAACTTCGGAAACGGGTTGAATAGTTCCTACTTCGTTGTTGACAGCTTGAAGACAGACCAGGCCGGTCTGATCGGTAAGGTGGGGTTCAATCATTGAGGCATCAATCATTCCGCAGGGCTTTGGGGCTATCACAGAGACCGAATAAGCAGACGAGGCACGCAGAGGTTCAAGCACGCTGGAGTGCTCGACGGCACCAACGACTATGTGAGTCTTGCCACTTGAGCGCAGTTTGGAGCATAGACCGAGTACGGCCAGGTTGTTTGCTTCGGTTGCCCCAGAAGTAAAAACTATTTCGTCTGGAGAGGCGCCGATCGCAGAGGCCACATGGCTTCGAGCCTGCCGAACCATAGAGGAAGCAAGAGCGCCATGTGTATGGTGCTGCGCATGCGGATTTCCGCAGTGGCTTAGAGCCCGTATCATCGACTCCGTAACGCGTGGGTCTATCGCGGTCGAGGCAGCTGAATCAAGATATATCGCCTGGCTGGACATACGTATCTAAGAGGGGCTCGGTAACGCTTCGAGCTCTGAAAACGCCGTGGTCGTCCGTGAGGTACAAAAACCCCAACCTGTTTTTAGAGCGGATTTTGGCAGCCGATAGTATTGCAACTCAGTTGCGTATAAGTCAAGATAAGCAGCCCCGGAAAAGGCCGTTTATTAGGCGCTATTCGCCGATAAATAGTGGGATATGTAAGCTGTATGATATCGAATTCGTTGGTAAGTACCGAGAGTGACGCAAATTTGAGCAACCCCTTAGGTGTTGCTTTACTGGGCCCGTGGGGTTCGGGGAAGACAACGACGCTAAATTCAATCGTGCAGCATTGTGGAATCGCTCCTGAGAAGATTGGAATAATCATCGCGGAATTCGGGGATGTGAACGTCGATGGAGGGAGGATAGCGAAGGGCAGAAAGGTAGAGGTGCCCAACAGGTGTATATGCTGCCATGGAGCTGAATCCCTCTTGGATGGAATTCGCTCATTAGCCCCATATGTCGAACTGATTTTGGTGGAAACATCCGGTGTTTCAAATGGAGAGAATGTTAGAGGTGTGCTCGCTAACTCGGGCCTGTCCCATACCATACTTGGATTGGTGAATGTTGGAGGTTTTTCCATCGAGGATCGAGATCTGTACGATTCCCAACTACTCGCGGCGGATAGAGTATTTTTGACGCATGTTCCCGGTTTAACAGGAGGAGATGCATTTGATGTCACAGCGCTTAAGCCTGTCACAGAATATCTCACAGAGCTAAACTGTCTTGATAGATTGGTGATGCCTGATGAAGGTGCTATTGGTCAGCAGATCTGGGGTGAAATAGTGCGTAGCTCTCGTGCGGAGAGACCGGCGCTCCCATCTACTACAGTGAATCCTCCCAACAAACACCACCAGACAGTTATTAGTCTAGTGCTGCATCCGACTGTGTCAGTGCGAGAGTTAATAGGGATGCTCGAAAGCAAACGCGATCTTATCGATAGAGCGAAGGGTGTGCTCACTGATGATCAAGGGGTACGGCGGGATTTTGACTACCTCCGCAGACGAAACTCGCAGGGGGAAGTAACAAAAACACTTACGCTTTCACAGGAAGCTTCCCGATCTGAAATTCTCGATGGTCGAGATCACTTAGTTCTATTTTCACGAGGGCAAACAGGAGCCCTCAAGCATGAGCACTTTATCTCAGTTGGACTGCCTAATGTCACAGAGGGTAGGATTGAAGGGGCTCAAAGGCGCTATCCAAAACATCGCGACTTTTATACGAGCAAAGGCGTCTTTCCTTCCGACAGCCACGAGGGAGATAGATTTTATGCCATGCTGTATCCAATGCTCGCTTTATCAGAGCAGCTACCTACAGAAGCGAGTCGCTCGGTTGAGTCTTTATGGAGTACCACGCTTCGAGGGTACTTGGATTGGCGCTTAAAGGGGTTGTCCGAACTCGATAAACTTCGGGAAGACGGGCATGAAGGGGCTGAACTAACAGTAGCCGAAAACCTCATAGCCGCTAATCTTGTATGGCATGCGGTGCATATGAGTGAGCATATGGGTCTCGATACGTGTGAGCAGCTTCGCCAACGGCAACCGGCAAGGCGTTATTTTACCAGCATGTCGCAGCTAGACCTTCCACCAGAGTCAGGGGGACAAAGAGAGTTTACTCAAGACTATCAGAGCATATTCGAGGAATATGTCACCTACGGTCTGACATACGAAAAGATCGAGCTAGAGCTAGTGGAGCGTGCTATCGATCGTGCGTGTCAAGTTGATACAACCAATACCTGGTCTAGCGCTCGGCGAATTCTTGAGCGATTGAAAGAGAGCCGATTCCTAGATTAGCCAACAGTCGGTTAGTGTCTAACCTCCAGCGCCGGATTGTAGGTTAGCACTAGAGAAAAAAGTTTAAGCTAGTGACCTAGATTGCGCTCCCACTACTTAAACCTAATTCTCAGCATGTCGTAGGCAAAATGGATAGGGTATCCGCGTTGCTGTATAATCTTCTCTAGTTCGCATAGTGTAGTGTATGACAGCCCGTCTGGTTCTTCGATATGTGAGAGAAATACCCGCTTTGTGTCGAACTCTGGGATAATCTCTAGGAGTTGGTTAAAGGTCATCTCTCGAATCTGCGCAGGGAAACCTTCTGGTAAGACACGCTCGCCGGTAAATGGGTTAAACTCCATCAGCCCAGTGGGGATGATCGCGAAATCAAGTTTGCCAAGTGAGGCTGGCGGTCGCCATCCGTATAGCTCATCAGGCGCTATAAGAGCACGTCCACCCGATTTACTTTCAATCAAAAAAGCATATACGTAGCTCTCAGCGAGCGGAAACGGTGTGATGGTGACGTCAGATATAGTCACTGACTCGCCATCGCGCATAATAATAGGTTTGACGAGCCCACGAGATTCAAGAAATTGAATGTTATCCCAGATCCCCATCCACTTTTTGAAATCCGCAGCGACCCGTTCGGGGAGATATAAGGGAGTAGCTCGTTTAGCTTTCAAACCACCTCGGTAATCGTAGTTGCACTCCCATACACGACGTCCAGCAACATGGTCAGGGTGCCAATGGCTGTAGAAGCATGCGTTAATCTCCGTAATATGAGAGCGCGTGAGTTGTAAACGGATCTCTTCAGGGGTATCAATTAGGATGTTAGGGCCATGGATAAAGTAGGAGGGGCCGCATCGTGAAAATGGCGGGCCCTTTTCGAGCGCCTCCACACATACTGCGCATGAGCATAAGGCTAGTGGAGTGGCAACGGCACCCCCTGATCCTAAAATCTCTACTTCGAGATCTTTCATATTGCGGCTCAATTACTTACAACGCGCGGCGCCCACTGCCCCGTCCTAATCAACACCAACGTACAAGCTTCTTGAACAGCAATACCACTTTTTTCTAGAGTAGCTTGCAGCGTGGGCGACTCTGTTCCTGGATTGAATATAACTCGCTGGGGCTTAAGCCGAATCAGTTCGCTTGTAAGTTTCTCTGATACATCAGGGCTTACATACATAGTCACGGTATCAACAGAGCCCGGGATATCTGAGAGATTTCGCGTCACGGGAACGCCCTCGATCTCTGATTGTCCTGGATTAACTGGGATCACCGTACAGCCGATCTCCATTAAGAGTCGTTGCGCCATGTTTGAATACCGCTCGCGTTTAGGGCTCGCACCAAGAACAACAACTTTTTCAGACTGCATGCAACTCTCCCTTACACGGCGGAAACATTATTCCTCAGAAAATTCAACCCAGAGTGTCTGCGCAACGCCGATAAGAGCGGGCCCTACAAAAACTCCCAACAGACCAAATGCGAGTACTCCACCAACTACACCCGCGAAGACGATAATAGCAGAAACCTGTGTAGCCTGGCTGATAAGAATTGAACGTAAAAAATTGTCTATCGTGCTGACGCACGCGACTCCCCAGATAAGTAGCCCAGCACCGTAGTACCACGGCAGATCGGTGAAAAACATTAGGTAGCCAGCTACTGGCACATATAGGAGGGGTGCTCCAAACGGTATAAGCGACAGAATCATCGTGACTACTGCAAGTAGAATCGGTAGTGGTGCGCCAACAACAGCATATCCAATACCGGCTAGCGTTCCTTGGGCTATGGCCGTGGCGATAACACTGTACGCAGCACCCCTAATTGTTGCACCAACGTATGTAAAGATTCGGTCTGCTTGAGATGCTCCAAGCTTAGCTACTATTGACCTACTCTGCGAAACAAGTTTTTCACCGTGTAGGTAAAGGATAAAACACCCAACAAGCGACATAAATACGATCGTCAGGGTATCCACGATTCCTTTCACAACCTGTGTTGCGAATTTAAGCAGAGTAGCCTGGTGTGAGCTGATAAATGCAGCAATGCCTCCCTCTTGGCTTTGAAGCGAGGTGAGTTGGTGAGAAACGAGTTCGCCTACCATCGGGATCGAGCGAATCCATTCAATCAGCTGAGCTACATCCATTGAGGCCATGCGCTTACCCAGCTCAACGACCTCTTCCGCCAAGCGTAGTGGTAATGGAATTGAGACTAATAACAGTATGAGTCCCAGACCTAGAGTAAGTAGCAGCGCAGAAACCCATGGGCGATTAGGTGTATAACCTCTAAGTCTAAGAAAGAGCGGCCAGGTTGCGATAGTTAGTACGGCAGCCCAGAGTAAGGGGAGAGCAAAAGGTCTTAAAACTATCCCTACTGCCAGTAGCAGAGCTGCTGAGAGTGCAACCGAAAGTACCACAGCTGGTGTATGTGATGTTGACTGAGGGGTAGAGTTATTCATGACTCGGATCTATCTAACACTCGATTTGGCTCAAGGAAAGCAGATTCAGCGTGCTGCGCGATTGGCTGGTTATGGTGTACGAGTCTGGATTTAATTAAATTGCCTAGCTTTTCGTGATGGGATCTCTGAAAGCGAGCAGATACGACTTGTTGATGATTCACAGAAGGCTGTGGTGAGCATATCCTGTATGTGCCGGGCGGCCTCAGACACTGTTTCATTCAGAGAGTGGAGATCGTCGAGATTACTTGGGCATGTATATTTTGACAGAGCAACATTTACTACTAGAGATTCCCGCTGATGCACGGGAAGCTCGTGGCCGCAGCATGGGAAGATTAGCAGCGAGTTGTTTGAATTACAGATCTCAGGTCTCCAAGAGTACATCGAGGATGAAACCTCAAATGCCTGCCCTCTAAAAATAAATCCGATGCTAGAGCTATCGGAAGTTTCTTTGCACTCCTGTACCGCACCCAGCTCCTGCCTGAGTAGTCCCGTGACTGCACAGGTGGCGAAAGCCTTAGCGCCCAGCGTTTGCGGGATTGGTTTAAGAAAAAAAGTATTCTGAGCTCCGATGATAAACGGAGGATGTTGCAGAGATTTATGAGCGGCTTTTGAGATTACACCCTCTCCGGCTTTGACACACCAGAGGTTTTTGTCGATGGGGTGGGCATGAATCACACGGGAGGAAGATGACATGTGTGCACTTTGAGCAATCGCATCGGGAACTACCCAGTCAAAGTTGCCGCCGGTTGAATCTAGTTTTTCAAAGAATGTTTTCCGAAAAGTTTGTAGAGCGATTGGAGCGATATCGAGGGCAAGGATTTTCTCAACGGTTGAAAGCGCCTCAACAAATGAAGTCACGGCAAATCCTTCAGTGAGAATGTAGCTTGTTGGTTTTGAGAGTGGTGACAGAAGCCCTTCAGTCGCGACCTTTTTTATGTGCTTTAGGTACTTCGGGGCGGTGATAAAGGAGAGATCGCTATAGCCCTCGCTGCGCAGCGTAACGGGCGATGATTTATCTTGATTGGGGTTCATACAACAACGAAAAAACTGCACACAACATCTGACTTCGACCGCGGCACTAATTTCTAGGTCTAGTTTTGCGGGGCTTTAGATTACTCTTAGCACCACAGACTGAAAATGCTTGTCGGCAGAGGGTGCATGATTAACACAAAAAAGGACCTAAGGTAAGTGCTGCGCTTGCAATAGGTTGCGCAGTAAATGCCTGTGATAACAGGATTATCTTTATGGAGCGTGAGCTCAATCAGCCCTAAAAAAGTGAAGCATCCCACACCTACTTCCGGACTTTAGGAATGAGCTGCCAGGGTGCGAACCCAGCCGCTGGTAACCACGACCCATATGCATGGGTAGAGTCAAAAAGGAGAATGCAGATGTCCCGAGTAAAGCTGTTAATCTGGATTGTCGCTCCTGTGGCACTTCTTTCAGGATGTTCGCTACGTCAACCGGTGTATAACCCTGTGCTGGGTGGATTCCCGATGTACAAGCATACCAAGCAGATCTCGCATGACGCGCAGCAACACGATAAGGCGCGCCAAAAGCCTGATAAGGCGCGGCAGGTGTAGCAGCACACTTACGGCCAGCTGTTTAGAGTTTGTAACTAAATCGTTGAAACCTTATCTTCCGTCTATAGGCAAAAATAATCTTAGAGAAGTTGGGTTTGCGTGCGAATCACCGATCTTGTGCGCTCTCTCCAAGCACCCGCTTAGCAATCTCTAGGTAGCGTTCCCGCGTGCTAGTAGGGACGAATAACATATCTGGTGCACCATCAATTTGTATAACTCGCCTTACTTGATCGCCATCGGGAGAGGTGTTTGTAAGTCGCCATGTTGCAAGTGCCGCTGCAGCTAAATCGCTTGCATACCTCTCCACAACTATTGAGGGAGTTACTGAGAATTGGAGATCGTCAATTAACTCCTGGACCCAGATCTGCTCGGCTTTTTCCGTTAAGGTTAGGTGCGATAGCTCTGGAAAGGAGTTTTCAAGATGCTTGGTATCCGTGAGAAAGGTAGCAGACTCTAGGTATGAGGTAAGGGCAGAGCGAAGCTCGGCAGGGGTGTCTTCCGCCTTTAGGGTTTCAGTAACCATGGCAAGGCGAGTCTTAAACGGGTTTTGCCATAAATCCCTCATAGTTTCTTTCAGAGAACGAGTTGTGTCGCGCAATTCCGGTTCTGGGGGTAATGAAAGCATCACAATTTTTTGTGCATGCACATAGATCTCTTCAGCACTCATAGCTGACAAAGTCCCTTGTTTTGCAAAGTGAGCGCCAACTTCAAGAGCGGCAAAGAGTGGTCGTTGAGTGGCGTACTGAATAGTCATTTCTCCACACGACCGAGCAGCGTGCTCGAAGTAGTTTGAGTTACGTAGGTGGGCAAAATACATCGGAACTGTGTTGTCTCCATTGCGAGTTTTTAGCCACCAAAGAGTTGCAAACACATCGGCTTCAGATTCAATAATACAGCGCTCGTAAGACGTCTCGACGCCACTGTCTTTGACTCTTCCATCGGTGTGCTGGAGTGCATGCCCACTCTCATGCAGCCTAACAAATGAGTGTAGGTCTTCGCGCGCTATAGTTCGGGTAAGCATGACCGTTGGACAGTTAATTCCCGCAAGACTTCTCAAAGCGATGCTACGAGGTCGGGAGGAGTCAAATCCCACTACGGCAACAAGCGGAGGTGAGTCTGGAAGATGATCACTCAATGAAAAAGCAGCAGGGCCAACGAAAGATGTAGTTGCGTTTACGGCGGATACAGCATCGTCATACTTTACATTTGCATAGGTGCCACTAAAAGCGGTCTCTCTGCTGACCGCTTCCAGGTGCTCCCGTAGCGCAGAAGAGTTAAAGTTGCTCCCCTTGTGCGGCTCATACGAGAGATAGTGGTCGGGCCATACAAGTAAAACATTTGAGCCCTCGCCAAAAATCAGGTCATGTTCAGCGCTCGCACGCATAAAGCGCCTAAAATCGGGTGAATTTTCGGGGATCTTGTGCGTGCTCGATTTGATGCTGGGAACTGTAAACGTAGTCAAACGCTCGAGTGGAGTAGGCTCAATTAATTTTGTAACACGTGACATCTCAGTATCGCTTATATCTTGGCCCTCTGCTCTCGGAGCGGCAACCGGCGATAAAAACGAGAGTGCAACCACAAGGTGCTTTACCCAGTAAGGAGCAGTGCGGTTAGTGAATGTATTAAGGTGTGCGGTCGGGAGGCTTAATGCAGCAAGAGAATCATATTCGCCTGTAGCATCATGCGCGGTAGGCTTGAGTTCTGTAGGCACCTCTAAGGCGCGTGGAGCAGAAACGTGTGCAGGGGAGGCATGGAGCATCATGCGAATACCCTCCTAAATCAAAAAAACCTTCACTATGTGAATACGCATAGAGCGGGATGTAACCAAGAGGAAAATGTGTAGATAAGTGAAAATGTTGTTGAGGCACAACAATTTGGGTGGGAGCGGTGGATTTATGCGACTTTTTGGCGATAAAAATTTGTTTGGTTCAAGCTAAGGGTACGAGCAGTAGGGGAAGAGGACTCAGGAGTAATCAACTGTCTGGTGGTTCTTGAAGATGAACTTAGCTAGTAATGCCTACGCAGCAACTTGTCTCATTACTCATCATCATAACGCTTAAGCATCTCACGCTGGTCTGGTGCATAGCTTTGAAGGTATATCTGAGTTGTATTTAAAAACTTGTGATCGGCAAAATTAGATATCTCTTCAACTGATGCACCCTTCTCTCGTAATTCAACCATTCGAGATCGTCTCACAGCATGAGGGCCAAAGTGGCTTCGTTCTCCAAGGTTTACAGAGATCCCGGCATTCTTAACAGCTTTGTGGATGATATCATCGAGAGCTTCGCGTTTTAGCGGTCGGCCATGCTTGGAAAAAAAGAGGTGCTTTCCCTCCTGTTTCGGCACCTTAAAAAGTTTAATCACACGATCGTGATGCTCAAGATAACTGGTTAGACACTCAAGAGCCCAGCCATCCAGTGGCTTTACAAAATGCTTGTTCCCCTTATCACGAACGAAAAGGGTTTTCTTCTTTGGGTCAAAGTCCTGAAGTCTAAGCGAGCACAGAGCTGTGGCTCGTATGGCGGTGTAGTGTCCGATCGCCCAGACAGCTTGATCTCGTAGCGCAAATAGGTGCTCTTTCTCTGAGCCGCTTGCAAGGCTAGAGCGTACATGCCTTTTAAAGTATCGCCGTAGCTCCTTAATCTGCTCTGCTGACATGAACGGCTGAGCTTTTCGCTCTGCTCGTGGGCGATGAATATCTCGAACACACGAGGACTCGAGTAATCCGCGTGAAACCAAGAATTTTTCAAAGCGTGTGAGCGACGCCATCTTTCGGGCTATCGTGCTGTTGCTACTCCCGTCTTGTTTGAGTTGCGCAAGGACTCCTTCAACTGAAGGGACATTAAAAATTGCTTTCCAGAATTGTATGTTGAGCGAAGAGCTACATGCCGCCATAAAGCAATCAAGTACCGACCGCTCTTTCTGGGCTATTGCAGGAGCCATCTGAACGTGCGAGGGGCCGGTACTGCGAAGGCTCATGTGCAGACTATTGTCTGAGACAGTAATGGCAACATCGCCACTACCCGGTATGCCCTTTAGCGTTACGGTCTGTAGTGGCTTTAGCTTATGAGGCGAAGTCCAGCGATCAATGAGTTGCTTTACTGTTCTTTTAGCGGCGTCTTCGGTGATAGAACCATCTTTTGCGGCTTTGTCGAGTGAGTCTGCCGTGTGTAGGGCTACAAGAAACGCAGCACACCGGTCGAAGGTGCGCGGTAGGTCGTATCGAGAGAAAAGCTTAATGAGTAGAAATTGGTAGATGTCAGTCAGGTAATCTTTGCGCGATTTTTCGCTTAAGCCATGAGCGAGCATCTGCTCATCAAAGTTTTTAAAAGTCACGTCGGGTTTAAAGCTGCAGGCTCTAATAAAACTATCAAGATGCGGGAATTGAGAATAGGAATATTCGTTTGAACGACCGGACTCAAGAAATGCCGGATGCGGGGGTAAAGACAGTGCGCCCTCTGTAGAACTACGCGCGCGCTCTGTGTTCTGCCCCCGCGTCATACAACTTCCTTAAAAAGCATTTAGCCAAGTAAGCTGCACACCGACAAAAAGCCTTACCCCTTAAGATGCTTCTCGATATCTGCAATCTTAAAGTTGTTAGCGAATTTTTTGAGATTTTCTGCATCGCTTGAGCCGTTCATCTCAAACTTCATCATTGAACCGCCATCAAGGAACACTGTCAGCGTTGCTGAATCATCCTGCTTTTCAAGAGTAGCTGTGCGGCCATCCATACGGAATGAATCCATCCCTGCTTGACCACCCATCATCGCAGCCATCTGCCCCATCGCTGCAAGGCCACCAAGTGGGTTCTGCTGTCCTTTGCTGCCACCGAGTAGAGATACTTTAATCGAGTCTGATGACTTCTTGTAGGTTCGTTCAATGTTAGTTATTCCGAACACGTTTACATTCTCAACCTTACCACCCTTAAAGCCGTCTACTTCGTCTGGAAAAAAGCCAACAGTTGCTTGGGTGTTTGCTTTCA
>Ga0315904_10005650_pt1 | contig 17308 bp, 8 predicted proteins | sample LakEriMetagenome_6_FD_203529 | JGI IMG/M metagenome (GOLD analysis project Ga0315904, IMG submission 203529) | Freshwater fungal communities from buoy surface, Lake Erie, Ohio, United States - Buoy 12 MA120 | ecosystem: Environmental > Aquatic > Freshwater > Lake | place: USA: Lake Erie, Ohio...
GAGATGTCAGTAATCAGATTGATTGTGTTTGCCGAACGTGGACGGAAGTCGTATTGATCGCGAAGATCGTAGTATATTCCACCTGTTCCAAGAACCTCTGGAATTTCCATGGTGTGCACATTTGCAGAAGTAACTAGTGCATCGAATCCGAGAGTATCGTCAATTGGATACGAACTGATTGTTTTTACACCAGCATCGCCGCCAGTAAAAACGTCGTACTGAACCAGAAGAACATCATTTGATGAGAGTGTAGTTGCACGTGGCTTTCTGTACAGATAAGAAGTATCTAGATAATCTTCCTTCTGGTTGGTGTCGACATAGAAATCGTTTGTTACATCAAGAGTACCTGATGTATTGCCAGTAAAGAAGATTGGTTGGCCGGTCAGTGTGTGATTCTCTGAGGTTGCAGTTGCAGTCAGAGTCAGGTTAGCGCCACCACGAGTAGAAGCCAGAGCCATACCAGTGCTGTTTGCAAAGACAGCGTAGTATGTTCCTGCATCTGATAGACCGGTAATTGTTGTAGTATTGTCAGCATAAACAACCGAGTCACCGTTTGCAAATGGGTTATCTGAGATCAGAACAAATGCATTTGCTGTACCAGAGTTTTCAACGCCAGTGTTTGCATTAAACGATAGAGCTCTTGACGCGCCGTTTGCTTGGAATACTTTTCTCAGACGGTATGCATCTGACAGACCAAGTGCCCATGGACCATTCACACCACCTGCGTTATTCGAGCAAACAACTCTTGTGTGTACTGAGCGGTTTGAAGACTTGACAGCAGAACTTACACTTGTACGAGTTGCGTTATAGACAACCATTACGTTAGCGGATGAAGAACTGCCAGTCGAGTTTGCAATATTATTTGCAAGGAAGATCGTCATGACCTGGCTGTTTGATACGCTCACGTTTGCATAACGTGCAGCTTTGCTTGACAGCGAGACAGGAACGTTAGCTGGATAGTAGAGAGTTGCAGTACCACCAGAATATGTTTGACCTGCACCAGCAGTTAGAACCATTGACGACGCACCAGTTACCTGAGATACCTGAGCAACAACTGTTGTACCGCCAGTGCTATTTGCAAACTTGATGAAGTCCCCGGCACTGAATACGTTCAGGAAGTTTGTACCGCCGGCACCTGCAACAAGAGTATTGGCAGTGGAACCAGCACCAATAGAAATTGTTCCGGTTGCTGCAGCCAGTGCCTGATAATTGGCCTTTGGAATGATAAGAAGTTCATTCTTTGCAGATGTGCTCAGTGCACCAGAATAAGGGAATGCTTCGCCAGCACCAAGGTTTAGTTCGATAAAGCCAGATGTATTTGCAGTCTCTGACTCATTGACAGTGCGGTATGTGTAAGAAATATTTGCAGCAGTCTTCATTGCTGGAACAGAGTTGTAAAGAAGCGATGTGCTTCCTGCATCCTCCAGTTGAGCCTGACCGCTTGCACCGATGATAACGTCTGCAACACCTTTGTTTGTTCCACCGTAGTATACTGAACGTACGTTACCGAAGTTCTTACCACCGTTCATAACAACATCAAACAGATACAGGCGATATACAGCATCAGCTGCGCCGATTTGTCCTGATTCAAGAGTTACTGAACGAATACGTGCTTCACCAATCTTGTTACCAGATGCCGAGATAACATTGCCAGCTGATGTTGTAACATAAGCTGCTGTAGCATCTTGTAAATCTACTTGCGCGCCGATATTGAAAGCAAAGTTACCACCAAGTTCCTTTACACGAACATAACTACCGTATCCAAGACGAAGCTTGGCAGCATTGTTTGTTCCTGTTGCAACACCTTTAGCAACGTTTGCTCTATAGTGTTCGGTCTCTACACGATAACCGTTGATATATGCTTTACCTGGATCCACATTCATCTTGAATACAGAAGATGTTTCAGAGAATGTTGCCGAATCACGAGTTGCAAAGATAAATTGATCTAGAACGTAGTTACCAGATTCTTCGTATGTTCTCTTGGCAATCTCGTCGCCAATAACATTATAGACTGTGCTTTGGTTCTGTTTGTATGGGCGGCCGTCAGCAAACTCGATGATTGGAAGGAAGTCAGTATTTGCATCCGCTTCTTCCTTAGTAAGAACAGTAAGTTCTGGAGTTAGCTTCAGACGATCTGCACCAGGAGCAGCGTAGTTGAAAGTGCCAGTAGCGTTATCAAGAAGTGATGTATCTTCGTTGCTATCAATAATATCTTCTGCAGTATAGAAACCAACTGACTTGCTAAAACCGGTGTTTGAGTACTTATTGACAACTACAAGTTGTGGAGATACTCTTGAGAAGAATCCTTTTTGATAGATAGTACCTTCATCAACAGTTACACCATAACCAGTGCCAACTGGAGATACTGCTGAGTTTGCAACAGTGATAGCGGCCATATAGTTAAGAGCAAAAACATCCAGATCTCCGATTTCGGTAGCCGAAAGAGCTGTGGTTGATTGCTTCATTACTGTTACATGCGGTGGAACGTAGTAACCAGATCCTTGGCCAATTACAGAAATAGATGTTACTTTACCAAGAGCATCTGTAACAAGAGATCCTGATGCGCTTGCACCAATTAGAGCAACAACGTTTGCAGTGTTTGCAGTGTTAGCACTGCGAATTGTTTCACCTGGTCCAAAGCGCCACAATGTTGTATTTGCAGTACCATCAGCAAGGTTATTTGCATATGGTCTTACTTTGAGAATAAGTACTTCAGCATTTGCAGTCGCATTTGCTTCTACAATAACAAGATTTGCTACACCATTTTGAATGGTATGTCCATTGGCAAACGCACCGGCTGGGAAAGTATTACCACCAGTAGAGTTTTGAACAGCAAGAGCTGAAACAACTACTACCGAATCTGTATTACTAAACAGAGAAGAACCGTTATTTACTCGTGTCTTGAAAATTGGATAAAGTGGACTAAAGACTTCGAGTGTATCACCTGCGGCAAATGTTGATGTGTTTGAATTTGTGCCTGATGAGTTATACTTTACATAGAGCGTATTTAGATCTGGTGAACGCGATTCAAAACCGGCAACAGTCTTAACAATATGACCTGCCACATTTGAACTGTTACGAACAGACATACCTTCAAATGCAGTAATAGCAATTTGAGTACCGTCTGTTTCAGTATCCTTAATCTTAACATAAGGAAGAACCGAGTGGCGGCTAATGTTACAACCTTCGATGATTGTACCACGCTTAAAGATGTTATCGCCAAACTTCTCAACTTGATTCTGTAGAATGGTCTGGAGTTGATTAAGCTCACGTGCCTGAACGGCTACACCTGGCTTGAAAAGAACACGATAAAAGTTCTTCGCCGGATCATAGTCGTCGTAGTACGGAAATACATTTAGGTCTGTCTGCAGAGCCATTTATTTAGAACTCCAAAATTATCTTAATTATTTCTGATTTATTGTTGCTTCGAGTAATCGGATCTAGATTTTCAATATATAGAACTTGACCGCTACCAACAACAAAGTCTCCAGGATATTTATTACTCAAATTCTCAAGTGTAGCGCCAGAAGTGACTCCGACGATATTTCTTACGCCTGCTTCATCTAAGTTATAGATACCAAATTTATTACTAATAAACATAACATCGTCATCTACGCCACCACCAAGAGTGATAGAGTGGAAAGATCCACGTGGCATAGCAAACGAGATAAGGCTCTCTTGCTCAATTACTTCGTCAGCAATAAAGCTTGTACCACCAGATGGGAAGTTGCCCACTAGTCTCGAAAGCTGAACTGCTGTATTAAATGCTCCGGCCGGTTTATCATTTACCTGAATAGCTACAGCTGGAGGAGTGAGGTTAGCGGTTGCTTCAATAATACTTGTTACGCCAGAAGTAAGACCAATAATCTTTGATTCTTCTGAGAATACGCCAGCAACATTTGAAAGAGTGACCTGTCCAGCACTAACTGATGTTACTTTACCAGAAGCCTGAAGAACAAGAGCCGAGATTTCACAATCGTCTGCAGTAAACGTAGAGTTTGTTGATGCAGTGATTTGATAGTCTTGTGGAACACCACTTACAACAGTAAGATAGTTATTACTTCCTTTTGTAACTAGAACATAATCACCTGCAGTAAAGTTATCTTTAAATGTAGGTGTCTGTGGATTAGCAAAGACAGCAGCTAATTGGCCATTAGTTCCTGTTGATGTTGTAACTGTTAGTGTCGGAAGAGTAACATAGTTGTTACCTTGGTTCGAAACTACAACAGATGTAATTACACCAGATCCATTGGTTGCAATATTTGCAGAAAATCCAGATCCACCAGTACCGGTGTTATTTGCTACAATAATATCGGTATTATCATAAGCCGTTCCACCGTTTGTAATTGTAATAGTTGAAGAGATACGGCCTTGATTTGTTTTCTTAATAGTAGTATTTGAAGCAGTAACAGAAACGTTTCCATGAAGCTTATATTGCTTGAACTGGTAAACAGTTTCACCAATATTAAAGTTACCACCTACAGTATTAGCAGAGCGGAGAATTAAATCAACATTTGTGTAAAGCGGATTCTTAAGAATTCCAACCTGACGGAAATCGTTTTCAGTTGGAATTGTTGAACCTTCACTATTAGTGAATTTAGTGCTAATGCAAACTCTTCTGGCTCCAAGTTCTGTAAGTGGATCTGAACCATGACCACCTGGAGGAGAAACAATTGGTTGAAGAGTTGCGGCTGTAAATCCAGCGCTGTTTGCAACAGAAGCTGGCATATCAATAAATGCACTGTTAATTGTAATTGGAATTGTGTCAGAAGTCTTGCCAGCATAAGACTCGCCATAGCGATAACCGGCACCGACACTCAGCATTTCAATTTCTACAATTGAATTGGCTGTTGAATCAATAATTGCTCTACCTTCGGCGGCAGTTGTTTCTGTTCCATCACCCCAAACATAAACATACGGATAGACTTCGTAAGTATCGCCAGCGGCCGGTGGTGTTGTAAAAGCAGAATTCAAAGTAAAGATCTTTTGTCCGCCTACACCACGATAATCAACAATTCTACGATATTGGCCAGCAGCACCAGCAGAAGAAGTTGTGATTTTGATTACACCACCACGATAGTAATCATCCTCAGCTTCAGCATCATCCGGCGCACCATAGATTGTATCAGCACCTACTGACAAGTCTGTTGTTCTAAATGTACCATTAGCAATATAGTTATCATAACCTTTGCCGCGTGTTACAATATCAATGACTTCAATTGTTCCAGGTGTAGCATTTGTTTCAACTGATGTATTAGCAACAACAGGAATATAATTTGTGGTTGCAAACTTTTCATATTGTGTTTTTGTTACACTATACATGTACTTCCAGATATAACCATCGCCGGTTACAATCGGATCAAGTGTTTTAGTAGATGGAGCAACAGTAGAGTTTACGTTCACTGTAGTGTTACTAGCATTAAATAAACACTTGTAAACATTAAATTCAGTGCTATTATCTATAACTGTATAGAATCTCTTATCATAAAGACCACCATCGCGGTGATCGTACTTATGATAGAAAGTATTTGAAGACCAGAGATACTTGTTTACAACATGTACAACATCACTTGTTGCAATTCTTTTTGCAAAGATCATGTTATCATAAACATCAAGGTTGGTTGACTTAACACTGTTGTTTGGTGTAGTCAGATTTGTATCACTTCCAGGATACGGAGTATGCTTGCCAGCAAAGACAAAGTAGTCGTTATTAGCAAAAGAGCTCACAAAACTTGCAGCGCTTTCTACATTAAAATTAGTTGTTACAAGTTTTTGAGTAACTGACATTTATTCCTCGATCGTCTTTGTCAAGTAGTGACCTGATGTAGAGTCACCACTAGCTGTAGTATTTGCTGTTATATTTATCGGAGTTCCATTGGCAGTTGCTGACAGTTTCACAGTACTACCAGATGTTTGTACAACATAATAGTTGGTATTATTTGCCAGTCCTTGAACAATCGTATTCGCTGTTGTAGTAGTGTATTTTACAATATCACCATTTGCAAACGGATTTGGTGTAATATCAGTATCGATTGTTTCATTTACTGAACTTACATCGGCTGCAGAGTTGAACTGTACTTCTTGACCTGTTGCAATCTCTGAAAGTTCTACTGTTACTGAATCTTCTTCAACGATCAGTGCTGAGCCAAAGAATTTAGTACCAGCAGTATGCATTACCTTCTTAAACATATCGGCATAACGATCAACAGAGATCTTTGAAAGAATCTCATACGAGTATTCTTGGTAATAATCGCCGTCATGAATGTACATGTCTTCAGACAAGAAGCCCCTTGAACTTCTATAGTAACCTTGACCAATACCGTGCCCATCAATTACTACTGTAACCGAACCAGATCTTGCACCATCAGCTGATGTATATTGAAGAACATCGCCGTTAGAATAACCAATACCAGAGTCGACAATCTGAAGCGATGTAATCTGACCATTTGCACTAATAACGTTTGCTTCAATATCAGCATTAAGACCGATTGGATATAGAAGATCTAAATCTTCAGTAATGCCGGTTACATTTGCCGAGGCACCCGAAACGTCACCAATTAGAATAGAACCTGCTTTGAATGTATTTTCAAATGTAAGTCTTTTTACACGAACTACAGAAGTATTAGCAGACTTGACAATACCTTTGGCAGTAGATGTTATCTGGACAGATGCAATGTTTGATATGTTTGCACTGACATATGGTGTAGAGTATGAATGAAGTGTGTTTGTTGTAAGCTCACCAGTATTACCCGACACACGAACAAATCCATTTGCACCAACTGTATAGATTGATTGAACTACGCAGTTGACAATTGGCGAACTATTTACATATAAACGATCACCTGGTAAGAATCCTGGAATGGTCGAGAATGTATGTGATTCGAGTGATGCAGAAGCAGCATTGATTGTTTTGACTGTTCCGCCACGTGTATCTGATAACTTAAAGCCAACAGTGTTCGAGCTAACAATATAGTATGCAGTGTTATTTGCCAGACCATCGATAACCGTGTTTGCCGCAGGCGTACGATAGATGATTCTTTGGTTGTTAGCAAATTCGTTTGCGTACCTGACAAGATTGTGGCCATTTGCGGCTGGATTATAATATCTAAGGAAGTGGCCAGAATCACCAGGATTCAAAGCAGTAATATCTACGATAGCACCACTCACTGTTTCAGACAGAGCAAGACCAGTGGTGTTGGCATTTCTTACATAATACAAAGCGTTATTTGTAAGTCCAGTAACGGCAGTGTTTCCAGCAGCAGTAAGATATCTTACTTGCTGACCATTTGCAAAGAGAGTATTTGCAGTTGCAATACTAATAAAGTTTGCGGTGCCATCAACTGCAGTATTTGAGTTGAACGATGCAACATTCGAGGCCTGTGTAATATTGATATTTGCACCACCGGCAGTTGACGAGAGCGTTACGCCAGTAGTGTTTGCAAGTGCTACAAAGTAGAATGCATTATTCGATAGACCCGAAAGTGCAGTATTTCCGTTGTTGGTATAATAACGAACGTAAGTGTTTGCAGGATAACTTACGTCAGCACCAGCAATTAAAATAAAGTCAGTATTTGAGTTTACTTGGTCGGTAGTATTAAATGTAGTATTGTTTGATACGTACAGAATGAAATCATTTCCACTTTGAATTTCATCGTCTACATTAATAGTTACAGCTTTCTCGTCGAATGTGTTGCTATAAGCACCATCATCGACCTTTAAATCATAGTAAACAAGGTTGGCAAATGTTTGATTTACTTTTTCACCAACAGCAAATACACCTGTTGCATCAGAAATATTGATAATAAAATCTTTGCGATCAAATGCTGAAATATATGGTTGATGAGCCAGAACGTATGGATCGACGTTATAGCCAGAACCGGGGTCAACGCCTGATAGAGAACCAATTGTGCCAATTGTGAACTTGTTAAATGACAAGCAAGAGAAGATTGTATTCTTTGAGTCGCCCTGTGGATTCTTTGGAAAGCCAAGTGCTGCAGCAGCCACAGGAAGAGCAGCATATGCTTGATTTGCTTGTGTAAGTGTAGTGTATACTGTAACAGCACTAATTGCAGTGTTTGTTGTAGCGTTGTGCTTTGTTACATTACTGTTAGCATAAGCAGTTGTGTTAGCAGTACCACCGGTATTACTAAAGTAATTATGATTATCTTTTGTTCTAAGTACACCAGAACCAATTTCAAAAACTGTACCATGCGTAAGCTTATACAGATAATGGCCTTCTTCATTTACTTTATTATTAGCAAATGTAGAGAAGTTGGTTGAATTGATTTGATCAGACTTGCGATACGGATAAGAAAGAATTACACCTGTGCTATTTGCAAGAGCAATGTAATAGTAATCGCCATTATAAAGACCAGTGAGTGCAGTATTACCAGCATCGACTTGATACTTGACAATGTCACCAATTGTAAATCGAGTATTTGCAGTCGGCAGATCAATAAATCCAGATGTGGCATTCACTGAACTGTTAGCATTAAAGCCAATCTTGCTAATTTCTTGATAAACTCTATCACCCACAACAAAACCAGCATTTGATCCGACTGTTAGAGTTACACGATCGTAATCAAGTGTTCCTACACCATTAGCAGAGATTATGTCAGTGCCAATAAAGATGTCTTCTGTATCACCAAGAGTACCAACATTAAATTGCGCACCAGAACCAAAGCTTGTTGAAAGTGGAATTGCGGATGTATTGGTTGTTTGTGTCAGAAGTCTTGCATGTTCAGATGCGACATAGTCTCCACCAGCATTTGATACTGTGTATGTAACTGTAGTTGCAATTGATGTATTTGTATCAGTATAGAATCTATCAGTTTCTGTAAAGTAACCTTTCAATGGAATGAATGTCAGGTTACCAGTGTTCGATCCAGAGTCATGAGATACAGTTAACAGAAGGCCCTCAGCGACCTTCTTGTTATCAGCATCATAACGATAGATTCTGCTACTCTCAAGAATCTTATCGTTATTTGCAGAAGAGTATTTTAAAGTATTGATAAACTTCTTAATCTCATATACACCAACAGTAAGATTTACTTCGGCTACGTTTGCAGATACTGAAGAGTTTGTAGATACTTCTAATCTTTCTCCAATTGGAAACGTACCACGAGCAGAACTGATTACAAGAGTATTACCGGTACCAGCCGGAGTAATACTATCGATTATACCTCTGCCAACAATAGCAGAAGTATTTTTATATAGAACATCCTGACCAACTGCAAGTGTTCCAACTTGGTTTTCAACCGTCACAGTGTAAATTTCTGGAATACCCATTACTTTACCGCCAATCGTTCTGTCTTCGATTGTGTTGGCATAGAATGAGATGACATTGCCAGATGTATAGTATGTTGCGGTATTTGTAAACACACCATTTACGTGTGAGATCATCACCGTGCCATTTGCACCTGTTTGATCTAGATCGATAATCTTACCGGTGCCGACAACAGTACCACCAATATAACGTGAGACTGTATCACCAATCGAAAGATTGGCAATTGCGCTGGTAAATGTAGCATTTACAATTGGTTCAACGGCCTGTTCGAACAGGCGGAAATATTGATCACTATTTGTGTTTGCTACTACATTATCAAGTGTAATTACTTTTTCAGAGATAATAGATTCTGTATCAAGTGTGTAACCATAACCGCCATCAATAAAGATGAAGTCAACGATACCAGTTGCTTCACTGACAGACTCAACACGAGCAAGTCCACCTTGTCCGTTCGTGGTACCAGCAAATGTAACAATATCACCTACACGGAATTCACGGCTGCGATCTTGTAGTAGTACACGCTTAACAGAACCAATCAACTTAGCTCTTTTTGTTCTGTCATAAACTGGACTATTGTTGATATTTAAACCAATAACCTCGCCATTGTTAAACTCACCTTGACGACCAGAGATGTAAAGTAGATCTACATATCCAACAGATGTACGACGACGAATGAACTTTTCGACAAATGCCTTGGCACCAGAAAGTGCACCAACAATTTGTTTACCAACATACTCGACATTAAAACGGCTGTGTGTAACTTCTAGATATTCTGGTCTTTCCCAGATACCATCTGAAACGCGAAGAATGTTATCTGCAGGATAACGTACTTCGGCAGCTGTACCATACACCAATTTGAAGAACAAGTCAATAGAACGCTCGGTACCCTTTGAACGATACAGATCAAGCGAGTTCTTGATTAGTAATTGCTTGTTTGTAGCAGTATCGAATTGAATGTTTTTCAGATATTTTTCTTTGAACTGGAGAATAAATTCATCAACAGTCGTATCAATGTCACGATAGTCTGGAAGTTTACGTGCTTGATAAAGAACGTTATTAGCAGATTCCATCCACTCAAAGTATGCTTTGGCAAAAGCAATGAACTGTGGTCCCTCTTCCTGATAGAAAGAAGGAAACTGGTTCTCAATAAATGGAGAAATGATTGCTTCTATTTTTTTCATTATTCTCTGATCTGTTCGATTGTGATGTTCACGTCTGGTTCAATGATATTTAATATCACATTCTGGATGGCAGTAATATCACGTGATCTTGGCTCAGCATAGATCTTTAAAGATGTACCAATATAATTTTGAACAGTAAAGTTTGTCAGCCTTACAACACCAGTATCATAATCAACTGTACCAACATCGACAATCTTCTTGTGATTTGCACCAACCGGAGTTACAATACGAACAACACCATCACCGTTGTCTTCTAGAATGCAGTTCTGAATTCCGGTATATGTGAATGGTGTTGATGTAATACCATGTACGTCGATGATTGGATGCTCATCACCAAGCAAAGGAATTTCCTGAGTAAGTGGAGACTTGAAATCGATTGTTAGATTCAAAGGAACACCAAGATCTGGAGTTAGATACTTCACAAGATTCACTTCTGTTTCGTTACTAATAACGCTAGCATCTGTAGCATCGATAGCTTGAACCATTTTTGAGTATCTGAATGTTTTTGCAAAGCTATTTAGATTTGTTGATGCATAGTTTAGAATAGCATCAATTGCATATGCACGAAGATCTTCTGGATTTAGACCAGTTCTGTTAATGTTATATCGAACAGTACTATCAATCTTAAGATATGTATAATCAGGAGTTACAAAGAGTGGTTCCATTGCTACAGAAGAACGCGAACGAAGGAATCTTCTGTATTCGTCTTCTTTAATCTTTGGTAGACCATCAACATCTGTCAGATCAACTGAAACAAAGATACGACCAAACTGTGGAGGTGTTGCATCCTCGCCACCGTATGCAGTCACCGCATTAATCTCTGGATAGTTGGCCTTCAATAGATTTTCATAATCTTCAGCAGTCACAGCACGTTCTTGAGTCGTGAAAGCTCTTGGTGCATTAAACTTGATTGAGTTCAGATCTTCTGCAACGGTTCCATCTGCGGCTGCTGATAATGTTGTAATAGCTACATTGGCTTCATTATCAATACGAGCAGCATTAATAAATCTAAATGCGCCATTTGGAAGTTCACCATTTGATGTTCTGTATTCGATTACTACAATCGAGTTATTCTTTGGTTTGCGACCAACAACACCGTCACCAAATACTACTTCATATATATCACCAACTGCTGGTTGTAAAAAGAATACTTTGGCATTTTCATCATGACCAAATAGCGAAGTAGCACGTGAATATTCTAGTGTTGTAGATCCATTGTCTTCAAGTATAGTAACAGTAACGCTGGAAATGTCAACGGTTTTGTTGTTAATCTTATAAATTAATGGATTGCCATAATCTACGGCATATGTGTCTGTAAGATAAACACCTTCATAGATATCAATAGATTCACTTACAAAAGAACTATTTGTTTTTGTAGTAAGTACTACGTTTTCATTTGTAGTAAACGTATAAGAAAAATCATTCACTCTTGAAATAAAGGTTGTGCCTTTAGGAACTACAACTGAGTTCTTTGTAGTATCCGTTGGAGTAATTCTCAGTTGAACTTTTGCTTTGGATGATGTAAAAGAACGAGGAAGATAGTTCAATTCTTTTGCGTGTGAAACTACGCTATCACGAAGTCTTGCACTATCAAGAAACATCTCATTGCCAACCATGTTCATATAGAAAGCATTTTGGTATGTGTTATAAGCAAGCAGGTCCATAAGCACTGACATGTTACTAGAATCAAAATCATAATCCTTGAACTCAGTCTGTTCTTGGAGATATGCTTTTAATGATGTCTTGTAAGACGCAAAGTCTAACTGTGTTAGTATGATACTTGAATTAGCCATTATCTCGCTCTGTACAGTGTGAGGTTAAGAGTTACCGGATTAACATTATTTATTACTTCAAAAACGATGAATACATCATATGCTTGGCGAGCTTCAAATGGATAAATCTCAACGCTAAGAACTCGTGCTCTTTTTTCAAATTTAGAAATAGTATCTTCAATCATGTCTTTCATGCGAATGGAAGTTGTTTCCACCATTGGCTCGAAAAGCAATGATCGAATATTGCATCCAACTTCAGGCTGAAAAAAGCGTTCGCCTTTATCAGTTTGAATAAGATTTCGAATTGATCTCTTGACAGACTCTTCGTTTACGTATTTTACTAAACGCTTGTTCTGAGGATGCGCGTTGAAGTTATTATAGAAGTCACTATAATAAGGTTCGCCGGTCTTCTCGGTCCTAGTAATCCTATCAATTCTAGAAATGTCTGCCATCTAATTCTCTTTATTTTTATTTATTCTACGTAAATGACTTCTACACAATCTGGAAGTAAGTTCTCAATTAAACTGCCAAAACTAAAGATTGGTGGTAAGAGTATGCTCAGTACTTCACATTCAGTTAGTGGATTCTTACCAGAAAGAATATCTGCTACTCTTTTAATAATCTTGAAGATCTTACCAACAATAGGAAACTGCTCTAAGATATAACCAGGAGCTTTGGTAATAATCTCATTAATCTTGACAATCAATCCACCCTTAAAGAATCTACGAGCTTTAGCAATCAGTTCTTTTACCTTATCTTCGATCTCATGGAAGTCGCCTACCTTAATAATGATATCTTTTTTATTTGGATCAATATCAATCAAATCTCCTACAGTGCCAATAAGAGGAATTTGAATTGATAAAATTTGATCGATAGCTTCGTCTAAGATTTTTTGACCAAGGTCTTCAACTGCTTTACCTGATAAGACGTCTTCTTTCGCTTTCTTAATCTTGGCTTTGTACTCGGCCACCAGTTTATCAAAAGCTTGTTCAACAGTAATGGTAGGATCTACTGCAGCAGAAACAAGATCGTAAATTGGCTTACCAATAATTGGAATAGCTTTCACAGCCTTTCCAATAGCATCTGCTACAGATCCAATGAAGTCATTAATAAGATTGTTGAACCAATTCTTTATTTTGTGCCAAGTTTCTTCGGCCTCAAGGTCTGGTGATTTGACTCCTAGATCGCCATTGTATGTCGATTCAATACCGAGAAAGTCTTTAACGGCTTCAATGTCTTCCTTGATAGCCAGCTTTACTTTTCTTTGGCCTTCTTTTGTAAACAGATCTGCAATTACTGGATCATATTCATAAGGATTTCCTTGTTCATCAATAAGAGTTGCTACTCCAATAAAAGGAATCGGCACTTCAAATGGATTCGGTATTCCTAATAATTCAATTAGATCAAGTAATATTTCAGAAACTTTCTTTTGAAAGTATTCTTCAATGTCTTTACCAAGTTCACGAGCTCGATATCTAAGTTCAAGTTCTTTTGACTTTAGTTTATCAAGTGGTTTTGTTGTAATAGAATCAAGTGGTTTAATTACTTCTTCAATTGCAATTGCTGCAGCAAGAATTGCAAGAGTACATTCATCATCTAAATCTACACTCGTAACAGATAAATTGAGTCTGCCAATAGTTCTACCAACATTCTTGAAATAAGCATCTAAGTCTTTCTTACTCACCTTACCATCAGGAGAGCATTCTAACTTTGGAATCTTTGGTAGTTCAATAACAACAGACATTAACCATTCAGTCCAATAACCGCACCACGAATATTCACAACACCGGATTTTGAAACTAAATCAATATCTTTATCCGATGTGATTTGAATCTTACCTTCATTGGCAAGAATTTGTAAATCACCCTTCACAACACTGATTGCATGATCGTTCATAGTTACACTCACAGAGTCTTTCACAGACTTAGTAATAATCGATCCATCTGGAAAGATCTCTACATAAGATCCAGACTTATGGTAAATGTGAATACGTTCTGCTTTTGGTGTATCATCGAGTTCTAATACGTGACCAGAGGTTGTAGTAATCGTTTTATTGTGTGGATACTTTGCAGCATACTCAGTTTTCTTCTCACCGAGTTCTTCAATATATTCCTTATCAACCGGACCTTTTTCTCTAGCATACCTGGAAATCGAATGGTTGTTATCATCCTGTGCATATGCAATGGTACCAACTACATATGACAGAGCATCATTGATTTTGAATCCCAACACCTTTGAATCTACTGTAAGTCCATGTGGACTCATTCCCACGCCTTTTGCATTTGCACTGGCTGGAGACATAAGAACATGAGACCAGAATAGGTTGTCTGGGTTTTCACGATATTTACCTACAGAGTGGCCAAGCACTTCTTCAACCTGAACTCTACCAAGCTTTTCAGGATCGTCGATGCTATGAATCTTTCCTTCAAACCACTTTTGGATATCCATTATATCTTCCTTATATTAACTTAACTGTTGGCAATTCGCCATAGATACCATCTTTTACAATTTCAAGTGCTTGTAAATACTGAGCGTTTTCATTGAAGTTTAGAATGTGGCGACATGACGTTACTAGATAATTACCAGCCAGAGTCTTACTTGATTCTCTGTAAGCGTTGTTTTCACCTGTAGTCAAACCATCATGAATTGGAATGTCTGCAGTAATTACATCACCAACAGTAATTGTTGAATCTCCGTAGATTGTAATATGAGCAATAGTATTTAAAAGATGCGCCATATAATATAGTCTAACAGCTTCAGCATTTCCACTGTCAGATTCTTCTACGGTAGGATCGTAGTATGTTAACTTACATGTGGTTTCATTTTCAGATAAATCATTCTGTGTTTTGGCAGAAAGATTAATCGAACCTTCGTTTAAGTTTACAAAGTCCAGCTTTGTAGAATCAACTTCGATGTCTTCAACTTCACCTGTAATGATATTCTTTCTTTTAATAAGAACTTTACCAGCACCAATTGCACGGGCAGCCGCTTGACCACCGGTTTGAACTACTTTACAAGCAAGAATGTTTCTCCACTTTGAAGCAGTGATATCTGCTTCTCCAACTGGCATCTGAACAAAGTACTTATCACCAATCTTGTCTTTGCCTTCTTTAATCAAAGCTTCAAAAGACTTGAAGTGATATCCCTTACTGTTTTCAAAGAAAGTAAAGCAATGGCCCTTATAAGTACTCGACATTGCTTTCAAACGAATCTTATCAATTGCCACAAATGGATTCAGTCCGGTAAAATTAAAAGCTTGAAGTCCTTGGGTTTTCTCGAAGAATAGTGGTTTACTACTATCTAAGATACTTAGATGTTCTCGAATTGCTGTTTCACATTCGATTTTGGATTTCACATAAGGAGCATTCTTAATCTGTGTTGATTTAATAGCTTCTTTTGAAACACAAACCAAGGTGAACACAACACCTTTATCATCTGGTAAAACAGTGCTCGGGTTTTGTTCTACGGGATAGAATTCATACTTGACAGAAGCTTCTGCATTGTCTTCATATGTAGTATAATTGATACTAATCTTTTGATCTAAAAAGTTAAAGTGACCGAACAATCCTATACGATCAACAATAATAAATTCAGCAATAGTTGTAGACTCTAGAACATTTTCATAGATGTCGGCTCGAGAACAATATGGTCCCAAGTGAATAATTCTACCAGTAGAAGTGGTGAGCTCAAACGTGTTTAGTTTGAACTGGCCTTCCCGCATAGAAACAGTCGTCATCTCTTAATTAACTCAACAAATTGCTTTTCAATGTCTGGCAAATAACTTGCTTTAATAATATTCACATATCTCTTTAGTTCGTTTTGCTCTTCTTCATAATCATATGCTGTTACAGGCGACCAGAAAGAAGCTTCTAAATCCGAAATATTTTTACTAAGAATTGTAGCAGAAGTAATACCATCTGCAGTGTTAGCAACAAACGCTCCAGTAATATGCTGAAGTGTGATTGAATTATCATCAGCATTCTTTAGAATGACAGTTCCTTCAGCATCGTCTTGCTCGATAACGTCTCCAACATTGAAGTTATCAAGATCACTGGTAATCACTAACTTTACAATCTGGTTTGTTGAAACAGTCCAGTCTTCTTTTACTCTTTCGTAACCGGTAATCTGGCCAGTATTATTCAGTTTAGGCTTCCAGTATTTTTTAATTACCGGTTGAAGATTATCATATACTGATTCATTGATTAAACTCTCGTCTGACGACCAATCGTTTCTATAGAAAAGTATATTTCTTCTAGCAATAGTAGTTGATCCGTATTTTGCAGTAATGTAACTTTGAAAGTCTTCTGCCGATCTGTAATAATCGTGATACGGATCTATTACTCCATTTGACAAATAAATCAACCAGTCATAATACGGCGAGTTATAGTAGTTGTTTGAAATAACATCTGGTCTAGAAGAACCTTCTTCTAGAACATAGTCAAAATTAGAGTAAATGTCTCTCTTTGAAGAATCAATAAAATCAACTCGTGCTAAAATATTCTTAGCAACCTTACCATCATATTCTACAACTGGAAATCTGTTAAAGTATTTCATCGATTATTTGCTCCTGCAGCACCTTCGGCAAATGCACTCATTACTCCACTTACACCAGTTTCAACCAAGCGTTTTGCTTCTGCTACACCAGGAAGACGATCTGATCCACTGTCAGCCATTTTAACAATCTTAGTAGCACCATCTTCTCTTTCAGGAGTTCCAGCTCCAACACCATATTTGTTGGCTGTCTGGATTTCAGTTTCAATGAGCTCAATAGATAGTTGAATCATTGTTGGTTGCTTTGTGCCATGGAAAAATGATGGCAAACCTTGTGGAGCATAATTGATACTCACATCCTTTACCATACACGTATTAAATTTAATAAGGTCGCTGATCTCTGATGGAACAAATTTAATGTCAACCAGTGGAGGATATTGAAGAACAGGTGTACCAAGTTTACTAAATGCAGGTAAGCAATTTTGCTTGAAAAGATCAATCATAGCTCTTAATGATCTACTTTCATCTGCATTTCTTGGTGTGAATGTCCATTGGAAACTATGGTTTCTTAATTCAAC
>Ga0315904_10005651_pt1 | contig 17308 bp, 11 predicted proteins | sample LakEriMetagenome_6_FD_203529 | JGI IMG/M metagenome (GOLD analysis project Ga0315904, IMG submission 203529) | Freshwater fungal communities from buoy surface, Lake Erie, Ohio, United States - Buoy 12 MA120 | ecosystem: Environmental > Aquatic > Freshwater > Lake | place: USA: Lake Erie, Ohio...
TTCAACAGGCTCAAGTGGTTCAAGTGGAACAAGTGGTTCAAGTGGTTCCTCTGGTTCAACAGGCTCAAGTGGTTCAAGTGGAACAAGTGGTTCAAGTGGAACATCTGGCTCAAGTGGAACGAGAGGTTCAAGTGGTTCGTCTGGTTCAACGGGCTCAAGTGGTTCAAGTGGAACATCTGGCTCAAGTGGAACGAGAGGTTCAAGTGGTTCGTCTGGTTCAACAGGCTCAAGTGGTTCGTCTGGTTCAACAGGCTCAAGTGGTTCAACAGGCTCATCTGGCTCAAGTGGTACGGGATTTACTACACTAACCAATGCAGCAGACAATAGAGTGCTAACATCGGATGGTGGAGTTAATAGTGCAAATGCGGAAGCAAATCTTACTTTTAATGGTAGTTTATTAACCGTAACCGGTACAACATATATAGAAGGTGGTTCAGCGGATTGGAATGAAACGACACCGGGTACTTCAAATGGAACAATACATTTAGATCCAGGCTCTGCTACCGATAATTTTGGCAATGCTATAACATTTGGAGCAAGTGATGCTTCAAGTGGAACAAATGCACAAGCAGGTATATATATTCGTTCTGATGGCACATATGGTACTAAGATGTACATAGCAACTACTGATGCGTATGTAAGTGGTGCACAAACAAGAATTTATATTGGACACGATGGTAGAGTTGGTATGGGAACTATATCACCTGTTTCTAGATTAGATGTAAACGGAACTTTAAGTTTAGCAGGATATAATTTTGGAGTTAATTCTGGAAATTATAATATTCTCTATACACAAGCAGGTACTGCAGGTATATATTTAGGAGGATCAGGTGATGCAGGAAACTACTATGATAATACAAATCACTATTTTAGAAGTATAAATGGTGGAACTAATTTTGCTTATATAAATTCTACGGGTTTAGGAGTAGGTACTACAAGCCCCGGACATAGATTGGTGGTGTCCGGTTCATCTCAAGTAGCTACATCTTTAGCTGTTGGATTGATAACACCAAGCGCTACGGTCGGAAGAATTGACGCATCTAATGATATTGTAGCATTTTCAACATCTGACTACAGACTAAAGACAGATGTAACGCAAATACAAAATGCAATAGAAAAAATTAAATCTATAAATGGAATAAACTTTACTTGGATAGAAAATACAAAAATCCACGGAAATTCCGGTAAAGATGTCGGCGTTATAGCGCAAGAAATTGAAAAAATATTGCCAGAGGTTGTTACTACTAGGAATAATGGGTATAAAGCTGTTAAATACGAAAAAATAATACCTTTGTTGATAGAAGCAATAAAAGAACAGCAAAGAGAGATAGACTCCCTTAAAAAAATATTATTTTGATAATAAGTTAACCTCATTTTGTAAATAGAAATATTTATACTATATTAGGTTCCAAATAAGTTATATGAAACGCAAAATACTTTATATTGCTCCACATCTTTCTACGGGTGGAATGCCACAGTATCTCTATAAACAAATGGAGTTATTGAAAGATGAATTTGAGATTTATTGCGTTGAGTGGGGTGATGTGACTGGCGGAGTCTTAGTTGTACAAAGGAATAAAATAAAAACACTATTAGGTAATAGACTTATAACACTAGGAGAAAAAAAAGAAGAATTATTTGAAGTAATAAAACGTATTAATCCTGAAGTAGTTCATTTACAAGAGATACCTGAATTATTCATGTCATATGACATTTCAGAAAAACTTTACTCAAAAGAAAGAAACTACTCTATAATAGAAACCTCTCACGACTCTAGTCAAAGTTCAAAAAGCAAAAGATTTTTTCCAGACAAATTTTTATTTGTAAGTCAGTATCAAGTAGGTCTGTATAAAGAATTAGGAATACCATCCGATGTTGTAGAGTATCCAATTGAATATTTTCAAAGAACAAAAACAAAAGAACAAGCTCAAAAAGAATTAGGAATGAATCCTAATCTAAAACACATTATTAATGTTGGACTATTTACACCGAGAAAAAATCAAGCAGAAATAATTGAATATGCAAAAGCATTAAAAGACTATCCGATTCAATTTCATTTCATAGGAAATCAGGCTGATAATTTTAAGTATTATTGGGAACCGTTGATGAAAGATTTTCCATCTAATTGTAAGTGGTGGAACGAAAGAACTGATGTAGAAAACTTTTATCAAGCAGCAGATTTATTTCTGTTCACATCTCGTGGTTCTGAACATGATAAGGAAACTATGCCTTTGGTAATCAGAGAAGCAATTAGTTGGAAAGTACCATCGTTGATATACAACTTATCTGTTTATGAAAATTATTTTGATAAATTTGATAATATTGAATATCTTGATTATACAAGTCTTACAAAGAATCAACAACTCATAGTAGAAAATTTGAAGTTCAAAAAAATGGAAAACAAACTAGATACATTTTCAATGAATATTAGATGGGATGAAGATGAGCAAAAATTATACTACTCATCTAATAGTAGAATAGATTTTCCATTTATTATATCCATAAAACATTATCAATCAGACACAGTAATATGGTCTACTAAACACGATATGTTGCCTGAAAATATAGAATATTGGATGATTCCTGTTTCAAAAGACTATATGCGTTTAAAAGATAACGATTATTTTACAGGCGTTAAGGTATGTGTTTACAAATGTGACACCGATGAATTACTATATGAAGTGCCATACTTTTATAGATTTGTAGATATTCCAAAAGTAAAACTTACAAATTCTATACCCAACCATATGAACTATGTTGAGTTTTTTATTGAAAAAAAATATTCAAAATGGTTAGATAGACAATACAAAAATGTAGTGGATGCCGGTGCAAATGTGGGAATTTTTACAGAGTATATGCTACAAAATAAATTTGCTGAAAAAATATACTCAATAGAGTGTGATACCCTTGCATTAAAAGACCTCAAAAATAACTTTTCAAAAGTAAATAGTGTAGAAATAATTGACAAAGCATTATCAGTATCTAATGAAAAAATAAAATTCTATCAGTCAAAAGAAAATCCAGTTATAAGTAGCACACTATCACCTGATACATTGCAAAATCATATGGCAGGTGTAAAGGGTGATAATATCTATGAAGTTGATACAATTACAATAAAAGATTTACTACATAAGGTGGAAACTATAGACCTACTAAAAATGGATATAGAGGGTGGAGAATATGCAATCTTAGAAAAATTAGATGACAAATTATTTGATAATATCAATAACTTATTTATTGAATGTCACTTTTTTGAAAAGGATTACATAGAAAAATATAACGCTCTAAAGAATAAATTGATACGCAATAATTACAATATAGAGGAACTAATAGATAATTCAAATATGCAAAAATATGCTGCGACTAGTGAATGTATTTTTGCAACTAAAAAACACAATATGAATATAGAAAATCACTTAATAAAAAATCCATGTGGAAATAAAAGGGACTTAGCTTCATTGGTAAATAATTTATTTCCAAATGGCAAGGGTGTTGAAATAGGAGTTCTCAAAGGGGATTACTCTAAAATAATATTAGAGAGATGGCACAAAGGAACACTATTTTTAGTGGACACTTGGAGACACATAGATAGTTACATAGACATGAATGGTCAAGATGATAAATACCATTATGATTGTTTGATAAAAACTTGCGAAAATATAAAGCCTTGGCAAGATAGAGCTCATGTGATTAGAATGGATAGTGTATCAGCCGCTAATATGTTTCCGGATGAATATTTTGACTTTATATACATTGATGCTGACCACTCATATGAAGCTGTTGTAAGAGATTTGAAAGCTTGGTGGCCAAAGATAAAAAAAGGTGGATTGTTCTGCGGTGACGATTATATACCGGATGATGGTGATATTTGGCTTACTGTAGGAAATGAAAGTACTTATGCTGGAAAATTCGGAGTAAGAAGAGCAGTAAATGAGTTTGTAAAAGAGAACAATTTACATATATTTGAAACATTGGAAGAACCTTATTGGAAACAATGGTATACCTTTAAAAAATAATAATATGGTCTTATTCTTATACAGTGATAAAAATTGCGAACATCAGGCTATTGGATGTATTAAATCGCTTGGTAAAAAAGTTGAAGATGATGTTAAGATTGTCTATTACACGATAGGGTTTGATAGTGAATTTGAATTTACTAATTTACATAAGATTAGAATACCTTATAAACCGGAATATCCAAGATTTCATTTTTATAAGGCTGATTTGTCTCTACTAACAATGAATTTATTTCCCGGAGAATATTATGCATTTACAGATACGGATGTTTTATTTTCCAAAAGGTTTTCATTTGATAGAATAAAACATAACAACCCATATCCATTAGCAAGTTATGGCCCGCATGAATACCCTTATATTTGGGAAATAGTGGATGGTAATTACAAGATATATAATGAAACTAAAATGATGAATTACTTTAATGTAAGTCAGAGGTCTCAAAGATATGTCTGGTCTTGCTTTTATTCTTTTAATTCATATTGTACTGATTTTTTTGAAGAATACATATCAATGTGTAAAAATCAATATTTACAAAAATATCCTAAAGAATATTTTCCATACGCAGACGAAACACCCTTTAACATATGCCTATGGAAAAGAGGTGTTATAAATAACTTAGGATTTTCATTTGTAAATACAAATAATCCAGAAGTTGTTCGTAAAGTGGAAAGCTTAAAAATAAACAATAGTCATGTTGGTGAAAATATAGATTCACATGGAGCAGATTGGGAGTATATACATAACTCAGATGATGTATTACTTTACCATGGATTTAAAAATCAAGTTGATATAGATGCAGCATTATCGTTTATAGAAAATTGAGAATTAATGAATAATTATTTAGTTGTACTAGCATCTTATATAAATACTGATACTAAAAGGGATATCGTAGTTGATACATTAAAGCATTTAAAAGAGCAAAACATAGATGTATGCATGGTAATGCATTCAAATCAATATTTAAACGATGTAGTCAAATATGTTAAATATCTTTATTATGACTACGACAATGAATATGTGGATATACAAGACTTTTATACAAATACAGAGTTATTAAATGACAAAAATTGTTCAATAGGATTTAGCAATGTATGGTTAGCAGGAAATGATTGGAATACTCGGATTCACATTAAACCTGAATATTCAAGATGTGCATTATCTCTTTTGAGAAACGGATCTATAATATCACATATTAACAACTATGATTGGGTTGTTTATTTGGAATATGATATACCAGTTCCTTCGGCTGGTTATAAAAAATTAATAGAAGACAAAATTAATATACTGAATCGTGATAATAAAAATTGTTTCTTTTTTAAAGAATTAACTATGGACTTGCCTGTGTGGCCAGCGATTATGATTTTTAATTCTAACAAATTATATAACAGTTACATAGTTAAAGATAATTGGTATTCATCAAAAATAAATTGGATTAATTTTTGGGGGAACACAGGATTTGAATTTTGTATAGAACATATTATAAATAATGTATATCCAAATGATAGTATATTTGAAATAATTACTGAAAAAGAATCAAGTGAATTATGGAATACTACTGACCATATAAATTTGTCAAGGTCTTATCAAAGTAGTATAAGTTTATCAAATTTTATAGTTCACATATATCCTCAAAAAAATGAAAACAAATATGATTTGCAGCTTGTAATATTTAACACACAAATGAGTGCTTACAATACAATATACGATGTATTAGTTGAATACGATGATAATGTTGTATTTAGTATTGACAAAATGCAAATGGGTAATAATTGTTACAGAATATACTCACTACCTGATATCAACTTAGTAAAAAAGGTTAGGTTATCTTACCAATTGATTGGTAAACATAACAAAACTGAAGAATTTTTCTATGTAAAAGATTTGGAAAAAATACATAAATACGTTCTTAACTTTAATTCTATAAAATGAAAATATATAATTTTTACATAGATAAAAATACTTGTATAATCAACTATGAATCTATAGTAAGTGAACAATTAAAAGTGAAGATAGTTGTGTCTGATTTGTCAATAGATTGTCCATTATATGTTTTTGATAATGTAACGGGTCACGATGGTTGGATATCACCGGTTAGTGAAAAGTTGAAGAATATCATATTGAATAATTCCGACTATTCTGGTTTTTTAATAAAAGTGTATGACGAAAATTTAAGACTAATTCAAACAGAATCCTTATCACTTAATAAACAAAACAATAAGCAATATAAACATTACTATACAGATTCATTGGATGCAACTGGCCCTTCCTATATAGACTTTTTTTATGGAGATTTATGCGAAAACATGGATGTGTCCGATGTTGTTGTAGATGCTGGTGCTAATGTAGGATTTTTTACATTATATGCAAAAGAAAATGGAGCCAAAAGAATCTATAGTATAGAACCAGATCCATCACCATATTTTTATTTGCACAAAAATTTTAAGAACGATGAAAATGTTTTGTTAGTAAACAAAGCATTGAGCGATACAACTAATGATATTAGTTTTGATATAGCAATAGGAACATCTGTTGCCAGTAGTGAGTATCTGAAAAATAATTTTCCAGAAGCACAGGTTTACAAAACAATTGTTAAATGTATTGATGTTAATACCATTCTGAATATAGAAGATAGTATAAATCTTTTAAAATTGGACATAGAGGGTACTGAATTTAGAGTCATAGATAAGTTAAACGAAAAGGACTTTAGTAGAATAAATCAATTTTTTATAGAATTTCATAATAATCCCAAACCGATAGAAGATAAATTATCAAAGAATGGTTATGTAGTTGAGTACAGACATTGTAATCAAAATGATTTAGTTGGTTTCATATATGCTTATAAACCTAAAAAATAAAATGAATATAGTAAATGTTACACCCGGTTTAATTCCCATACCTCCTAATGGATGGGGTGCAGTTGAAAAAATAATTTGGGAAACGCATCTATGCTTATTGGACTATGGTCACAATTCTAAAATTGTTTATCTTGATGATATTCCAAAAGATACCGATGTAGTCCACATTCATGTAGCCAACTTAGCGAATGAAGCACATCGTAGAGGTATACCATATTACTTTACAATGCATGACCATCATGCATATTTGTATGGAAAAGATTCCAATGTTTACCGAGAGAATTTAGAAGCAATAAAAAATGCAAAACGAGCATTTGTTCCTGCAAAATATTTAGTTGATTGGTTTGAAGGAATACCTGAATACTTTTCACATGGTGTAAACACGGATTATTTTACAAATGATAAAACGACCACTATTCACAAACTATTATGCGTAGCTAATAACGGATTCATTCATGACCAAGCAGAAGATAGAAAAGGATTCGGTTTTGCAATTGAGGCAGCAAAAAAATTGGGTATGGAAATTACAATTGTTGGACCTGATAACAACAAAAAATATTTTGAAAGATTCCCACCAAACTACTCAGGGTTAAAGATAATTTATAATGCATCGGAAAATGAATTGAAAAAAATATATAGTGAACATTCTGTGTTTATACACGCGTCAGTATTAGAAGCAGGTCATCCCAATCTAACATTATTAGAAGCCATGTCTAGCGGATTGCCAGTATTAGCTACATTCGAAGAAAACAATTACTTGGATGGATTGATACAAATAGATAGGTCATCGGATAGTATTATTAGAGGACTAATGAAAGTGTTTTCAAGTTATCAAAAGTATTCAAAATTAGCTAGACATCAGGCTGAAAAAATGTCTTGGAAAAATAGAACTAAGGAATTATTGAAAATATATGGATTTGAACCAATTATAAAAACAATGGGTATGAAAGAACAATTGATTAGACATTACAATAATACTAATGTAAATTACATACCTCCTAAAAAATATGTACCAAATATAAATATTAATAACATAGATGGTGCTTTTGTAGAAATATTAGGAGAAGGTGTGAAGGAATATGAGGTATTGTTTACAAATAACAAAACCGGTGAAATAGTTTTTTCAAATAGAATGAAACCAAATCATTGGTCACGGACTAACATAAAATATTATGTAGATTGGAACATTAAAATTTATGATAATCAAGAACTGATATATGAGTACAATACTAACTACAAGGGTAAGACAGTTTATATAGCATTAGATTCTAAATCTTTAGGAGATACAATAGCTTGGTTTCCGTATGTTGAAGAATTTGGTAAAAAGCATGAATGTAATATTATATGTTCAACATTTTGGAATGATTTTTTTGAAAAAGAATACCCACATATAAAATTTATAAAGCCGGGAGAAGTTGCCAATAATATAACAGCTATGTACACCATAGGTTTGTTCTACCACTCAAATGGTGTAATAGACTCTGCTAAACATCCAAATAATCCTATAATTGGCCCTCTTCAAAAAGTGTCAAGTGATATATTGGGATTGGACTACAAAGAGATAAGACCTAATATAAAAACAGTTCGGAAAAACAATAAGTACTCTAAATATGTTTCAATAGGATTTCATAGCACTTGTCAAACAAAATATTGGAACAATCCTACAGGTTGGAAAGATGTGTCAGAGTATTTAAAATCAAAAGGATTACAACCAGTTTATATATCAAAAGAAGGAATTGACTATATGGGTAACAAATATCCTGATGGAGTGACATCGATTATTCCAGAAGATATTAATGAAGCAATGTCCCTAATAGCTGGATCTGAATTTTTTATAGGAATATCCAGCGGACTTAGTTGGTTGGCATGGGCTATGGGTAAGAAAGTAGTTCTAATATCTGGATTTACTCAAGAAAACTTAGAATTTACAGATTGTATTAGAATAATAAACAAAAATGTTTGTACAGGCTGTTGGCACAAACACAAATTTGATCCAGGTGATTGGAATTGGTGCCCGGAACACAAAGGTACACCGAGGCAATTTGAATGCACAAAAACTATAACTTCAAAAGATGTTATAGAAAAATTGGAAAAACTTATTGTCTAAGAAACAAATCTATATTTATTGACAAACATATCCGCAACGAATATCGTTTTGGAAATAAAATTAATATTTATTAGGAGAATTTAACAAAAATTTTAAAAATAAAAACAAATGGCAGAAAAAATAGTATCACCCGGAGTTTTCACAAGAGAGAACGACCTTTCATTTTTAGCACAAGGAGTAGCAGCAATTGGAGCAGCAGTTATTGGCCCGTTTAATGAAGGCCCTCTAACACCCACAGTTGTAACATCCTTAGCAGATTTAGAAACATGGTATGGTAAAGTAGATGATACTTACTATACACCTCTTACTGTTCAAAATTATTTGAGAGAAGCAGGAACCGTTACGGTTTGTCGTGTTTCGGGTGTAGATGGATATACGGAACAGAATCCATTGATGTTAACAGTGTACAGTGGTTCTCAAAGTTCTTCATTGGGTCTATTATTTAATACAGATAATGATGGTGTTTCATTTGCAACAGCATTCTCTGCACAAGTAACATCAAGTGCTAATTACGCATTTAATGTACCAAGTGCTAGTGTTGCTAGTGCATCCATAAGTGCTTCATTATTCCCCACCGCAGCAAATACAATTGATGCAGTATTCGGTACAAATGCAAAAGGTTCAAAAGAAGCATATTCTTACGCATATTTTTCACAAGCATGGACTAACTTAGGTTGGACACCTGCATCAGTATCAGGTTCTGTTTTGGGTGACCAATTATTTAACTATGATGCAGTGGAAGCAAACACTCCTGTAATCCAATCACAATTGATTTCAGGTCAAAGAACAAATATACTTCAGTTCTTTACATTGGGTGCAGGTGAAGCAACTAACACAAAAGTTAAAGTTCAGATTTCGGCAATTAAGCCGGCAGGTATAGTACAAGGTTCTGATTATGGATTATTTACTATAACTGTACGAGCGTTTGATGACCTTAACAAAAGAAAAGTAGCATATGAAACTTATTCTGGTGTTACTCTTGACCCGGCGTCTCCTAATTATGTTCTTCGTGTAATTGGTAACCGCTCTAAATCAATTGACACCAATGGTAAAGTAACTGAGTATGGTGATTTCCCGAATGTGTCAAAATATATTCGTTGTTGGAATGAAAATGATACCGATTGGGTAGCAGCAGAAGAAATACCTGTATCAGCAGTTCCTTTCGGACACGCTCCTTACAAATTATTCGTATCAGCAAGTGCACTTGACACAAGTATCCCTACCGCAACATTTGTAACAGCAAGTTCTACGGTAGCAGGTGGTATTGATTTAGACAACAATACTGATAACAAAATTTACATGAAGCCGATTCCTACCGGAGCAACTACTGGTTCTAACGCGGCATTCGGTCTTGATGCATCAAATGGTGGTAACTTGTCCCTAACAGGTTCTGTTTCTACAGATGTGGCAAAACGTCAGTTCGTAGTAGCATTCCAAGGTGGTTTTAACGGAATGAATCCCACCACTACAATAAACAAAGGTACTGACATTACAGCAGCTAACGCACAAGGTTTTGACCTTTCAACAGCTACTTCTTCAGGTACTACTGCTTATATGACTCAAATAAACGCATTAGCTAACGCTGATGAATATGATGTTAATCTAATCGTAGCACCGGGTCTTATCCGTTCACTACATTCAACTGTAGTAGATGACCTTCTTGAGATGGTGGAAAATCGTGGTGATGCATTCTATATAATGGATGCAACCGAACAAGATGCTGACATATCGGCTGTTACCGCACAAGCACAGGCAGTTGATAGTAACTACGCAGCAATTTACTATCCTTGGGTTAAGGCAGTTAATACCAACACAAATAAATTAATGGCAGTTCCTCCTTCAGTTCTTCTTCCCGCAGTATATGCTGCAAATGATAGAATAACTGCAGAATGGTACGCACCAGCAGGTTTGAATCGTGGTGGTTTAGCAGGAGCAGTCTCTGTTCTTAACAAACTTACTCAAAACGACCGTGACACTTTATACGAAGCAAAAGTAAACCCTATCGCTCAGTTCCCTGGACAAGGTATAGTAGCATTTGGTCAGAAGACGCTTCAAGATAAGCAATCAGCACTTGACCGCATCAATGTTCGCAGATTGTTGTTGACGGTTCGTAAGTATATCGCATCAGCATCTCGTTATCTCGTGTTCGAACAAAACACATCGGAAACCCGTCAGAGATTCCTCAACATTGTTAATCCTTACTTAGAAGGTATCCAACAACGCCAAGGTCTCTACGCATTCCGTGTACAGATGGATGAAACTTTGAATACACCTGATGTAATTGACAGGAATATTCTTAAAGGTGCAATCTTCTTACAACCTACGAAGACTGCAGAATTTATAGTAATTGACTTCAATATTCTTCCTACTGGAGCAACTTTTGAAGGGTAATTTTTAAAAAGAGAATATTTATTAATAAAGAATAACACTTAAACAGAAAATAGAATGGCAGAAGTATTAGAGTTTGACAAAATATTTTACAAGAATTTTGAACCGAAACTTTCAAACAGATTCATCATGGAAATCAATGGAATTGATTCCTATCTTGTAAAGACAGCATCTCGTCCAACTGTGACTAGCGAAGTAGTAGAGCTAGACCACATTAACGTGAAGAGAAAGATTAAGGGTAAGACAAATTGGGACGATATCACAATATCTCTCTATGACCCGATTGTTCCTTCTGGTGCACAACAAGTAATGGAGTGGGTTCGTCAGTCTCATGAATCTTTAACAGGTCGTGATGGATACGCAGCTTTCTATAAGAAAGACATCAACTTTAAAATGTTGGGTCCTGTTGGTGATGTAGTTGAATTGTGGACACTAAAAGGTGCATTCATAACTTCAGCAAATTTTGGAGATATGGATTGGGCTGGTAACGATGTAATGAGTATTGAAGTTACCTTGTCTTACGACTACGCAATTCTCGAATACTAATCCTTTTTTAGAGTTAAAAACAAAATCTCTCTGCCAGTGGTGGGGAGATTTTTTATTTTTATATACTTATATATAAACATAAAACATAAGTTATGAACGAAGAAAAATCTATTGAACAACAGGTTACACGTGGATTAGGAGTACAACCCACACAACCTAAAAAATCATTTCCATTTCCAGTAGAAGTAATATCTTTACCATCTAAAGGATTGGTATATACTGAAACTAATCCTCTTTCAAAGGGAGAAGTAACAGTCAAATTAATGACTGCAAAAGAAGAAGATATTTTAACATCAACATCTCTTATTAAAAAAGGTATTCAATTGGACAAATTATTGGAAGCAATAGTTGTTGAACCTGGTGTAAATGTAAATGATTTAATTATAGGTGATAAGAATGCAATCTTAATTTCTTCTCGTATATTAGCTTTTGGACCAGAATATAAAGTTAACATAAATGATCCTGAAGATAATGAACCTACTGAGGTTAGTATAGATTTATCCAAAATAAAAGTTAAAGAAATAGATGATAGTATTTTAAATAGACAAAATGAATACGAATTTCAATTACCGATATCAAAAGTTGTTGTAAAGTTTAAAATACTAACACATGGTGATGAAATATCTATTAATAAAGATATTGAAGCCAGTCAGAAGGCTACAAAACAAAGTAATGAAATAACAACGAGATGGAGAAGGGTTATCACAGAGGTAGATGGAAACAGAGACTTTGGTTATATCAGTAATTTTGTTTCAAATCAATTATTAGCAGGTGATAGTAAAGAACTTAGGAAATACATAGGAAAAATTACACCTGATTTAGACTTAACATTTGATTATACATCACCGGTAACAGGCGAAACGGAGGCGCTAAAGATTCCATTTGGAATTGGCTTTTTTTATCCTACCGAGTGATTATTCAGTATACCTTCATAAGAAGATTTTTCAAATGGTTTATTATTCCAATGGAGGATTTAATTGGAATGATTTATATTATATGCCAACCAAATTACGAGAGTTCTATTGGAGAGAATTATTAGAGGCAAAGAAGGAAGAAAAAAATGAAATAGATAAGGCTACCAAATCGGCAAAATCTAAATCTATTAGACGATAATTGTTTTGAACTTATATTTATAGAATATGAGTAATAATATGCCGAAAAAACTAAGAATAACAGAAGCAGGACTTATCCAACTATTCAAAACTTGGTTTTCTTCTAAACTTAAAGGTAAAGAAGAAACAGTTTACGATAAGTTAGTAAAAGCTAATCCTGAAGTGGGAAAAGCGTGGAAAGATTTGGAACAATCTATAATAGATTCACTTAAAATAACCTATAATATTAGGAAAAAAAATGGAAGAGATACCTCTGAATTGGAATCTATTGCTAAAAAAATGGGAATAAAACTTGAGTAAAGTTTAAATTTAAATGGCAAAAACATCTAAACCTATTACTGTTTCTGAGGATGATTTAAAAAATTTAGATGCCATCCGTGAAAAATATCAAAAATTATCCGAACAATATGAGGAGATAAGAAGGAAAGGTGCTGCCATAACAAATGATGAAAAGCGTAGAAAAGCATTCTTAGAAAGAAAAATAGAAAGACAAGGAGCTTATTTAGAAAAATTAGAACAACAAGCTAAAATAGAGGAGGGAATTGCAAAAAGAACTGAAAAGTTTAATAAAAACTTACAAAGACAAGTAGAATCTTTAGGTGAAGCGGATGAAATATACAGCAGTATAGCTGAAAAAATTGGAAAGCAAAGTGAAGGTGGTGAATTAATATCACGTCATTATCAAACTCAAAAAGCTATATTAGCAGAAGTAGCTAGTTTATCAAGTGAAGCTGCGGGAAAAGATGCTGATAGACAAAAATTATTACAAAAAGCATTATCAGATTATAAAAAATATGAAACATCTGTAGCAAATACTGTACAACGCGTTAGTGAAGGTAGTTTATCTCAAGAAAAAGCAAATCTTGCTATAGCTAAAGCAAAAGCTGGTTATATGGAAAGTCTCGAATCTTTAACTAACATGGGAGAAAAAGGAGAGCAACTTTTAGAACTATTTAAAGCTTTAGCCGATAATACGGTACAACTCGGATCGGCGGCAAGTAAAACGGCAGAAGCATTTAATATAATGGAAGATATGATGGCCAGAATGGGTAGTCATCTTCCAGTCATGAGTGAAATATCCGAAGTAATTAAAAAAGCCGAAGAAGGTGGCAAAGCATTTACAGTAGCAATGGCTGCATTGGGTGCTGTTGTTGGTTCTTTGGCTGGTAAATATCTTCTTGCATTTCCCCAAGCAAAAATACAAGCTCTCAACGAAATAAGTCAGAGTACAATAGAAACTGCTCGTGATGTAGCTAAGATTAAGTTTGATACTAAATTTATACCTGACAAAACGAGATTAGAGATAAATAAAATGCTCGTTGAAAGTGAATTTGAACGATCAAAAGCAGTTAAAAAAGTAAACGATTTACAAACTAAAGGAAGTGCAGAATACAGACGTGTTTTACAAGGAGTAAATGTTGAAATACAACAGGGTGCAATGCAGTTTGCTGCAACGTCAAAAACTGCATTATTCGGAAAAGGTATTGGTAGTGTTGGGTATGCTAAATCTCAGTTAGTAGCCGCAGGAGTTAGTGCCGAAGATGTTGCTAATAATATTAAGCAAGCGGGTGTTGTAATGGGTCAAATGCCATCAGCTGAAACTGCTGCTACAATGGCACTGATGGAAAAGAGGACGGGAGTTTCAGCCGAATCTATTGCACAAATAAATAAATCTTTTATAAAGTTAGATGGATTGAGTGAAACTGCGGCAATGAATATGCAACAGGGAATGACCGCGTTAGCAGAATCTTCAAATATACCATTAGACAATTTAATGCAAGAGGTTGCAGGTTCGGCTAAAAGTATGTTAGGATACGGTATTAAAAATACTTCTAACTTGATAAAGCAGGCAGCAGCTGTATCGAGTATGGGTGTTTCTTTCCAAGAAGTAGCAAATGCTGGAAAGAGTATGGTTCTAAACTATAAAGACAGTATAAAAGCAGAAATGCAGTTAAGTTCTTTACTAGGAGAACAAGTTGATTTATCTGAGGTTCGTGCACAAATGGCATCCGGTGATTACAAAGGAGCTATTCAGTCTTTACAAGCACAGGGTTTGGATATTCAAGAAATGAATCAATTCCAACTTGAAGCTTTATCTCAATCTTTAGGTGGAATGGATGTTGGTACTATGACATCTTTGTTGACTGGAAAAATGAAAGAGCCGGGTGAATTAAAAGCTTCTGATGCTAAAGCAGCTGGATCAGAATTTGCTGCAAAAAAGATGGCAGAAAAAGCTGAAATAGCACTTGGTAGTGCTGTTATACAAGCAAAAGATGCAAAAGCCCAAATACAATTTGACAAAGAAATACAAAAAGAAATATTAAATTCTGATTTCTACAATCAATACCAATTGAATCAGGCAGCATTAGATGTTGCTAATAGAAATTTAGAGGGAGCTATGGATAGAGCATGGAAAGCCACGGATACTTATGCACAATCTATAGCAGACTTAGCTAAATTAGATGTTGAAAAATCATTTACCGAAAATATAATACCAGCATTAAGTAGTGCTTTAGGAGCTGGTCTTTTTGCGGCAATGGCAGGTGGTGGTTTTGGTAAAATTTTTGGAGGACTTGGTAATCTATTTAAATTTGGTGGAGGAGCAGCTGGAGCAGCCCCAATGGGTGGCGCCGGTGGTGGATTAGCAGGAGGAGCAGGAGCAATGGGAGGTGCGGGTGCAGCACCAGCAGGAACTACCGGTATTGGAGGATTTTTATCAAACTTAGGAGCTGGTATAGGTAATTTATTAAAATCAATAGGTACGGGAGCTGGACAAGCTATCGGTGGATTTTTTCAAGGAATGACCTCCGGCTTATTAGCTTTTGCAAACGCTATGGCAACACCAACTCCTCTGTTTGGACTACCAGCTGGCTTAATTATAGTTGGAATGGCTATGGGTATAGCTAAAGCATTGGAAATAGCAGCACCGGGTATAAAAGCATTAACACCTTTATTATTAGGTCTTGCTTCAATAGTAGGTGATACTTTTGTCAAAGCAATGTATGCCGCGGGGCCAGTAATAACTGCAATATTTGAAGGAATGGGTAATGTTATAACAAGTGTTGGTTCTAGCATATCAGAAGTAATAACTACTGTAACAGACAGTATCTATAAATTATCAAGTTTACCCGCAGAAAATTTATTTACATTAGGCGCAGGACTAACAGCTGTAGCCGCAGGTTTGGCTACATTTACAGGAGGACAAGTTGTATCATCTATAGGTGGCGCGATAAGTAGTGGCATTAGTTTTTTAACCGGCAGCGGTGGTGGAGATATATTCAGCAAATTAACTGAATTTTCTAACAAAGCAAATCAGTTAAATATGGTAGCTAATTCTGTTAGAAATTTATCAAGCGCTTTAGCTGAAATGGCTGGTATAACATTTAACAATGTAAACGCTTTGAATGATTTACCATGGGTAAGAATGACAGCATTTGCTGCAGCTGGTGGTACTTACCCTATAAGTGCAGCAACGACTCAAAAGACCGTTAGTACGAGTAGTAAGGCAATAACAGGTTCGGACGCAGCTTTGGTTGAATTAAAAGCTATAAATACAAATACAAAAGCTATGCTTGAATTAACTAAAGCAATGGAAGTTATAGCGGCTGCACAGTATCAATATGCAACTACTAAACAGGCTCCTATTCAGTTAAAAGTTGATGGAAAAACATTAGCAACTGCACAAGTGAACTATAGTAATAACAACAAAGGTCAGAAAGCACCTGGAAAGTAAATCCTTAATATTTTAGATAACACCATATTTATACTAAACACATATGGGTTAAATGGCAACTATTTTAGATTTATTCAAAAGTCGTAAAACCGAAATATACGGAGGAGAGGGTGGTAAAGTATTTATAGAATCTCAAGGATTAATAAATATACCACGAAAAGCAGCTTTATTAGCATCTTCTCCGAATGCTGTTGGCGCACTAATAGGAAATGAGGTAGGAGGATTGGTTAAAGGTTCTGCCGATAGACCATCGGATTTAGTTTTTAATAGTAATAAAGCATTATCAAAACCTGTTATTATATCACCAAGGGCTATATCAAGAGGATTAAAATATGCATTTGATGCAGGACCAGGTGAAGTTGGACCAGATGGATACTATGTAAAAAAATATCCAGAACCACCTACATTCTTGAATAAAATAGAACAAGGCATAAGTACACCCGGAAGTGTTATACAAGAAGAGGCCGCCAAGATTTTGAAAAACCCTGAGAGTGCTTTTGAAGGAATAAAATTTATTAAAGAAAGATTGGAGGGTTCTAAGGGGGATAGT
>Ga0315904_10005652_pt1 | contig 17306 bp, 10 predicted proteins | sample LakEriMetagenome_6_FD_203529 | JGI IMG/M metagenome (GOLD analysis project Ga0315904, IMG submission 203529) | Freshwater fungal communities from buoy surface, Lake Erie, Ohio, United States - Buoy 12 MA120 | ecosystem: Environmental > Aquatic > Freshwater > Lake | place: USA: Lake Erie, Ohio...
CTCCTTGTATATTAGCACCTAGATTATAAAAAGCATTAGTATTTTGAGTTGCATAATTACCTTTATCTGCTCTCATTTCATCTATATTTTTATTACTAATAGCAGCATTATTTTGTGCAAAGGTATTATAAATATTTGCATTTTCTCTATCATATCCACTTTGAATTGTAGCACCTGCTAATGCATCATTCATAGCAGCATTTTGAGTATTAACTAATGTATTAGCTAAATGACTTCCTGATGTAGGAGAATTTTGTTTAATAGTATATGCAGCTTTATTATATTTATCATTTGCAAATTTTCTAGCAACAGCTAAAGCTGCTGTAGGATTTAATGTAGTAGGAGTTGGTTTTACATAATTAAAAGGCTTTGGCTTTTTATTATTAATAAGATGAGCTAATGGACCAATAAGACCACTAGCCATTCCTATACCTGATAATAAATTACTAGAGTTGTTTGTATTTTGATTTATATTATTTGGATTATTAGACTTTTGATTTTGCAATATAGTAGTAATTTGATTACCCATTTGTTGAGCATTTTTAAAATTCATACCCATTCCATTAGGAGTTTTTGCTGTACCTACAGTTGGATACTCTGTTTCATCATCCCAAAAACGTGAATCATCTGTAAGTTCTCCTACACTATATTGATCAGAACTAGGTATATCAATTACTGGAGGTCCACTAAAATTAAAACCAGATGCAGCTGCAGCATTTGCATTTTGATCTAAACTAGAATCATAATATGGTACTTGATAACCATCTTCACTAGTAGTAAACATTGAATGAGAACCATCTGTTGTTGGATCAACAATAGAACCATCATAATATTGTTTTTTACCATTATAATATCCACCTGTAGAATAATTATTTACATAATTAGCTGCTTCTCTTGGAGACATGTGAGCTTTTGCTCTTGCTCTTAAAATTTCTCTAGGTAATTTACCACCACTAGACATCATACCTTGTTGAGGCATCATTTGCTCTTGACCTTGCATAGGTTGTTGCTGTTGTTGCCCTTGTAATTCTTGCATAGCAACTTGTATAATTTGCTGTGCTTGTTCTTGTGGTACTCCTGCTTGTACTAACTGTTGCATTATTTGTTCAGGTTGTGCACCTTGCATTAGCATTTGTGCAACTTGTTGAACCATTTGTATCATTTGCTCTTGACCACCTTGTTGTTGCATTTGTTGTTGTGGAGCTTGCTGCATTTGTTGCTGTTGCATCTGCTGTTCTTGCATCATTTGCTGTTGCATCATTTGCTGATCTTGTGGTGGCATCATACCACCATCAGCATAATTCATTAACATACCACCTCTGTTTTGTGCAGCATATCCTTTAAATGCTTGTGGTGCATTTCCAACCATTGGACCACCACCTGCATATGAACTATACATATCATTAGTGTAATCTATTTGACCACCTCTATAATATGGGTCACCATACATACCACCATAAGCATAAGTATATTCTGATGCAGGGTCTCCATATAATGGACCACCTGTTGCTAACATAGGTTGTGTCATTGGATTATAAACATATCCACCTTTAGATTTTTTAGACATGTTTAATCCTGGATATTTCTTAGGATTAATTTTACCACCATAAGCAGCTACATATTGTTCTTCTGCCATTCTTTTTTGTTCTTCTGCTTGTGCAATAGCTTGTTCTTGCTGACTACGCTGTCTAGCATACTCTGTTTTCTGTTGCCACTTTTGTTTAATTTGTTCTATAGTACTTTGAGCATAAGAATCATTAGGTCTTCTTAAATCACCTTTAACTCTATCACTAGTAGCCAATGAACCAAAAGTAAATTTATTTAAATCTTGTTTCATACCATCAGCTAAAGTTCTGTTAAGTTCTTTATACTTACCGCCTTTAGAAAAGGTAAAATCTTTTTGAGTTTCAGCTCCATCAACTTGGTCTGATACTATATACTGACCACCATCTCCAGTGTCCATTTTAATTTCTCCACCTTCAGCTAAAGCATTAGGTCCAATAGGCACACCACCATAGGCACTCTGATGATGCAAGCCTGCAGAATCTGGAATCATGTTTATTCCATATTGGTCAAAGGTACCACCTTGGGCAAATCTTTTGTGTCTCATAGTATTATGCAAATTTAATGAATTATTTGTTATGTATCCACCATCAGCTGCTGTTGGATTATTTAATTTAAACTGTTCTGTTCTTTTGGCTTCTGCCATATTTAAGTATTGTGGTGAATTTAAATAATCTTGTATTGCATCACCTTGTTGCCATAGTGGTTGATTATTATCCCCCATCATTCCTGAGGCCTGTCCCATTAATGGTGAAAACTTACTTACATCTTGTCCAAATCCTGCAGAACCAGTTCCTGATGCAGCATCAGCATTAAAACTATTTGAATTTAATCCTCCTGCAAAACCTGATGCAACTCCTACAACACTGCTAATACCTTGTGATGCTTTTTTAAAGTCATCTGATAATCCATCAGTAGCTTGAAAAGCAGTATTTAATCCTTTAGTACCTTGTTTAATAGCACCTTGAACATTACCTGTAGCTACTGCAGTACCAATAGCCCCTGCTGCATTAGTATACCCTTTAACTTTTTGCTGTGTTTTTAAAAACTTAACATCATCGGGATCTTTTAAATTTATGTTTTTATTACCTGCTTTAGTAAGAGCTTCAAATCCTTTATCAGTTAATTGGTCAGTAGCTCCCATTGTTACAGTATCTAATATACCTTCGCCTGCTCCATATAATCCTGCGGCTATATTTTTCCACACTTTACCACCTACTTTATATTGTAGGTATAAATTATTGTGATACATATTATATGGATTAATATAACCACCATTAGCAGCTACTGGATTATTTAATTTAAATTGCCCTGTTCCTAATGATGCAGCTTTATTATATTTAGCTTTTTCAAGATCTGCTAATTGAGATTTCTTTTTACCTGAAATCACATCATACATATCTAACCCTAATCCTAGTTGATTTCCTATACCAGGAATTCCTGAAAATTTATCTTGGTTTGAAAATAATATATTTGCTTCTTCTTGACCTATTTTTTTAGAAACATAATTTTTACCTTGTTCTCCTATAAAATCCAATGCTTGATCTTGTATTTTACCTAATTCCATAATAGCACCAGCACTCATACCTCCTCCTGCTGATGTAGATGCAGAAGCTGCATTTGGAGCAGCTCCAGTAGGAGTTGGATAAAAAGGAGTTCCTCCTTGTCCTGGAGTATAATATAAATTATTACTTCCAAACTCTCCACCACCAAAATATTGTTTTTTATTATTTATATATCCACCTTGAGCTGTAATTTGTGTATAAGGTCCTTGTGAATTTGGTTGTGCTGTATTACTAGCAAATGTATTTAGATATTTTTTTAATTGCTCATTATCATAATATTTAAATAATGGATTTGTAGAACCAGATTTTCTAATCTGATTTAATCTTGCATCATCAATTATTTCACCAGGTTGAAAACCATTGTCCATTCTTATTTGCATAAGCATTGGATAAAATTCTTTTTTATCTGGACTTTTAATTACACCTTTACTATTTGGAGACCATGTACTAGGATGAGGTGTTGCAAACTTTCCAGCATATGCTTTATCTAATGTTTCATAATCTCTATTTCCAAACATATCAGTTTTTGAATCAGGTATTTTTCCTTGGTGCCATATTTCATGTTCACCTGCTGACATAGCTCCAGCTTGTCCTGGATCATTAGCTCTATTTCTAACAACAGCATTACCATAAGGATCTGTAAATGCTTGTGGGTTTTCAGTTAATTGCTTATTAACTTCTGCTAAATCTTCTGGAGTATATGAAGAAGAGTAATCTCTATATAATTGATCATTAGTATTAGGATTTGAATTATATAAAAATCTAGTATCTTTAATATCATTTACTAATGTTGGTATATAAGTAGCAAAACCTTCAAGGTTTTTATCTCTTTTATCTTGTCTAACATTTTGTTTTGATTTAAATAGTGTATCTACTTTTGTTATTTTAGACCTATCTGGAAAATTTTCATTTAACCTTGTAGCATATTCTGGATCACTAACCCAATTAGCTGCCCAATCTGTAGCAGGTTTAAAATAAGTATTACCTTCATTTGAAGGATTATTTAATACTGTATTTCTTCTTTTATCATCATTGAATGGTGAATCAGAATATACTTCTTCATCATATGTACCACCTGTTGCATATTGAAGATAGTTTCTCCAAGATTGGTTATTGTTTTTCATAGTATATCCTCCTGTTGGGAATTTAATTGGGTTTGTTTGATGTAAAATAAATGGTTTACCAAAAGCATCCATTAAATGTACTTGAAGAGCTTCTTTTGAAAAAGGTTTGATTTTCTCTCCAGCATTATTATGTTTATATTTTCTTAAATATGATTGTGGTCTAAATCCCCAAACATCTCTTGTTGTAAAATTTACATTTCCTGTTATAGGATCTTTTTCTAAAAATCCCATATGACCAGCGATATCATCTATAGGATGTATAGGATTTTCATTTAATAATTGAAACCCTTCTCTAGATCTTACTACACTTTTTGTATTACTATTAGGTCTACCTACTTCAAAAGGAATTTTATTATCTCCGTATTTGCTAAATAAATAATCTATGTTGTCTTTAAGAGTTTTTAATTGATCTTCATCAAAAGTTTCTAAACCAATTTTTTTACCACCAGTAAGTTTTCCTAAATTTAATAAATTTTCTCCAGGGTAATCTTTCATTAATTTTTCAATTCCTTCAGAAAGAACATACTCACCTGTATTAAATGCATCAGCTTCATTCCATTGATAATGGTTTATTGATTTAAGAAAATCTAAAATATCTATTTTTTCACCATGCGGTATTTTAGAGTTTAGTTGGTAAGAATTTAAATCTCCATACCAATCTACAGATTCTTTTAAACCAAGGTCTTTAGAAATATCATATTCAAGTTCTTCTAAACCAGTTTTATCGCCTTTAAAATATGTTCTATTTAAATCTCTAAATCCAGGTCCATATATAATATTACCATCACTGCCAATTTGACCATAATAATAACTAGGAGATCTTCCTTTTATTGCTTCTAATATTTGTTCATAACTTCTGTATGGATCAGAGTTAATTCCTGCAACTCTTGCACCTATATTTTTTATTGGAGTGCTTATAGGATTATAGTTAGACCTTAAAAATTTTTTACCTTGTTTTTCTACATTTTTTAAAGCATTAAATCCAGAAAAAGGATTTTTCATTTCAGCATAAAGCAATGCTGCTTTACCTAGCCATGTTTGAGGTTTAAAAGGTAAGCTAGCAGGTAACATAACTTTTTCAGGGTATGAAAGATTTACTTTACCACTTGCAGGTAAAAATTTACCAGTTTTAGGATCAATAATAGGTTCTTCTGTATCAACACTTGGCATAAACCAATTAACAGGATTAAACCCACTACTTAAAAATTCTTCTCCTGTAACAGGGGAATAAGGGTTAGGGACACTACCTTCCCAATCAGATTTAACTTCAAATTCTGGAAGATTAACTACTGGTTCTCCTGCAGCATTTGTTGGTACTGTATAAGTACCATCTTTATTTTTTACAGGCCCTAAAATAACACCTTCTTCATTTGCATAAGTACCATTAGTAAATGGACCTCCACCTGCATAATTTAAATATGGATCTTTTTGATACATATTATATGGATTAGTGTAGCCACCAGTAGCTTTTATTTCTTCATACTGATCTAATGTATTATACGGAACTTGTTTCCATCCTTTACCATCACCTAAATTAACTTCACTAACTAATGGATTACCATTAGAATCTAATCCACTATTAACTCCTCTGTTTATATATGCTTTTTGTTTTGGAATAGGAGGAGTAGGTGGTTTAGGGTTTGTGTATGATGTAGGTACTCCTGTTGGTCCATATTTTTTAACTCTTTCTGCTTTTTGTTCATCATTTAACATATCAAAAGGAGCAACAGCTATTGGATCATATTGAAATACTTCTGCATGATCAGGATTATTTACATCTGTAGATTCAAATGTAATTAAGTTTTGAGGAATAATTCTTTTATCGTATAAAGGCATAGGACTTCTTAAATCTAACACTCCCGATGAATTTTCTCTTTGTTTAAATTTATTATTATCTACTTCTTGATAATATTCATTAAAAGGAGCTCTAGTTTCTATAGTTTTTCCTTCTTTAGTTATATGTTTTGCTTTGTATTTTTTTTCAAGAAGATCTTTATAAGAATTTCTTGATCGTTCTAAGTTATTTAAATAATTTTTTGGAGATAAAGAATTTTCCATATCTTCTATTTCTTTTTTAGTAAAATGTTCTTCTAATACTTTACGATTTTCTTTTGTTAAAGGAACATCTGGGTTACTTTTATAATTATTACGTAAATAATAATTATTAATAGCTAAAGTATTATTTAACACATCTAAACTATCTTGTCTAGTAGGTGGAATATAAGTTAAATCTTTAACTGGACTTTTAGAACCTCCATCTGGATACATATAACCACCATTTCTATATTGTAGTTTTGAAACATCTGCACCTAAATCTTCATAAAATTTAGCTTCTCCTTCCATAGTAGAAGTATCTAAATATTGTTCTGGGTCAACTATATTATTAAATATAATATCATCAGGTACAGCATTAAATCCAGGATTATTCTTTTTAAACTCATTAATAGCAATTTGAGCTTCAGTAGGTTTTCTATTATGGTATTCATAGTAAACATCATCTGTAGAAGCCATTGATGGTTTTTTATAAGGAATATCTTTTATTGGTAATAAAGTAGACCTATCATTTTTATACTGACCTGCATGATAGTTTTCATGAGCTATAATTTTATCTTTATATTCTTGGTCTAATTCATTATCATAATCTGTTCCTAAAATTATTTGGTCAAGCCTTGAATCATAATAACTTCTATTTACAGAAGGGTCATTTACAATACTAGATTCTATAGGAGTACCATATAAATCTTTTTTTATTTTACCTCCATCTGGGTAACCTTTAAATAATGCTTTACCTGGACCTTGTGTAGGGTAATAACCACCTTCAGCATATTCTTTAGTTGTATCTATACCATTAATAAATCTATTAGGATGTCCTAACTCTTTATACTCAGATGGTAAATGTAAGTCATTAGACATGTGAGGCATTATTCCACCTGTATCATCATATAATTGAGAGTAGTTGTAATAATGTTCTACATCATTTGGATTAGGAGAATTACCAGTAGCATCAGCATATTTATCATACTCTCTTCTAAATTCTCTTTCTTCAAGAAAACCTCTTTTTACTGTACCCCCATCAGGGTGTTTAGCTTTAATTTTTCTTTCTTGCCTAATCATCTCTGTAGTAGGCTTTTTAGGTGTAGCACCAGTTCTTTTGTTTTGTGCTGCCTTATTTCTAATGTTGCGCCAAAGTGAATTTTTTTCTGCCATATTTATCTAGGTACAATTTTACTTCTCATTGAATATTCTGTTATCACATCATGTAATCTAAAAGTCTTATCAAGACCAAGTGGATTATGTGTAAATGTAACATCCATATATTTATCTGATATTCTAGGTTTAATAGTCAATAAAGGATTAGTCTCATCTCTTGGAATAGCTAATCTCCAGCTTCTTATCTTTTGTACAAAGTTAGCATTTGTTTGTGGAATATTTTGATAGTCATTAATAATTGTTAATGTATCAACTGTTTCTGCTAATTGTAAGTTATTAAGTATAACTTCTGTATTAAGTTGAAAGTTATCAAAGGTTTTAACAAGGTCAGAATTTTCATTAACTCTGAACTTAATTAATGATGGATAAGTTGTTTCATAAAAAGTATTTCTAATGTTTACATTATGTGTATACATTGAATCACCAGAACTTAATGCTATATCAGTAGGTTTAACAGATAAGAATCTTTTTCTCATATTAAGATATAGAGAAGGATAAAAATCATAGAAAGATTCAAATGAATCTAATAACTCATTATATGATACTGTAAATTTTACATTATTAGGTTGGTCAAAGAATGTAAAATACACAGAGTTATACTCAGAATTATATCCTGAACTAATACCTATTCTTGCATTGTTAGCTCTTAATATTTTATCTGTAGATTTTAAACCACTGTTTGTAGCAAAAGCTGTTCTAAAGAATCCAGTTAATCCTTTAACATCTGTTAATGATTTTATACCACTAGCATCTTTAGTAATTTGATACTTAAACATTTTATTAATAAAAGCATCATAATGGTAAACACCATCACCAGTAGCTTCTACAGCAAAAGAATGTTTACTTCCTGTTTGAGTACTTATATAATCAAACCTTTGTAATATTGTACCTGTACCTAATTGAGTTTGTGTAGTATCAGCTTCATTAGCAAGAACTCTCTCATCTACTGATGCTATACCTACACCATCATTTTGGTAAAAGAATAATCTATCTTTAAATTCTATTAATCTATTAATCTCGCCATAGTTACCGTTAACTGATAATGCATTATTAACTAAAAAAGATCTCCATGAATCTGTTAGTTCTCCATCTAATTTAGGCTCTGATGGATATATAGTATGTGGTTCTCTTACAATATTTGATTGTAGATAAGCTTTAGATATAAATATTATACCTGAATTTTGTTGTGAATAAGCTTGGTTATAATTATAACTACTTCTAAAAATACTATTAGTTCCTGTAGCATCAGAACTTCTTACAGAAGCATGTTGTGCAACAGTATTTAATTCTGGATTAAAATTAGATTCTGCAGGATAAAATACAGCTACTGATACATTATTAATAGCAGTAGGAGAAGGCTGAAACCCACTACCATCAAAAAAGTTTAAATTAGATCTTTGGTAATCAAATAATGTTACCCAAGTATCTCCACCATAAACTTCATTAGACCAACTACCTGTTACATTTTTACTATAAGGCATAAAGTGATTACAATATATATACTCATTGCTATATCTAGATGACCTATCATCACCACCATATTGTCCTGTTAAATACCTTTCATAAGATACATAATAAAGACCTGATCTTGAACTAAAGTTAGTTGGTAATAATAATCCTGTTACAGTATTTGGATGAGCTATACTACTATAATTAGGATTAGCATTATCAAAAGATAATAAATTAGTTTGCACTCCCCATTCTCCAAAGTCTTGCGCATTAAAATCAGCACTAGCCCAACTAGTCATATTATAAAAATCTATAGCAGTTCCTTGTGCAGTTATATTACTTGATGCAGTAAAAGAACCTTCTGTAGCATAAGGTATATTATAATTAGCTAACAAAGGAAATTTAATATCTGCTGCAATATTACAACCTGATATAGATAAATCTGAAAAGTTATAATCAATATCATTTCCTACTATATATATTCCATTCCAACCAGTTGCTGTAGGAGAAGCTATTGATTGAAAATAATTTACATCAAAACCATAATCATAAGTTTTACCTATAAACTTAATATAATCACCTGCTCTAAAATTACCTGCTGATTGAGTAAACCAGTTAGGTGAATTAAAAGTTTGAATATTAACAGCTGTTTGTGTTACTGTTGGTACAAAAGTAGTTGTACTTCCCCACTGCCCATTACCTGAAAAAGCAGGTACTAACCCACCAAAATTGTAAAGACTATCAACATTAGTAAATTGTATATATCCTGTACCTAATCTAGTACTGTTATTAACATCTCTTCTAACTCTAACATAAGACCACCCTGATATTTTATCTTTAATATTTTCAAATTGCGGGCTACCTGTATCTAAGGTAAACTTAATACCTACTTGCCTAGTTTGTACAGGATGCCCATTTGTATTCCAAGTTGTATTTAAATCTGTTAACCCAAATGTACCATCATTACCAACAACAGGAGCTGTTCTTATATCAGAAGCAAATGGAAATTTAATATCACCTATCCACAATGGATAACATGGATTACCATATAAATCATAAAATACAATAGCCCATCTGTAAACTTCTCCTCTAGAATAACCTGTAAATAAAGTTTCTTGTAAAGGAGATTTCATACTATCTAAATACTGTCCATTACCTGCAGGGTATTCATAAGTATCATTTTGCTCAGCAGCATAAGCACCACCATAATCAAGATTGGGTCTTATAAAAACATTAAATGATGGAAAATTATTTAATGCTGGTATTTGGTCATGAGTTACAAACTCATAACTTATATTCTGACCAGTACCACCAATAGTAGTACCATTGATTTGATATTTGTATTGAGATTCAGTTAACCAACCATTAATAGCTCCACTTGTAAATGGATTTAAAGTAGGGTCTGGATTCTCATTATTAAATGGATTTATTAAATCAAAGTTTTCAGGTATTAAATTATAATTTACTGGTGTAACAGGAGCTGTTCCTTCAACTCTAATTGTATTAAGAACCCCATCTATTTCTACAGAAGGAAAGTTATAAGTATCACCTACATTATATAATTTTGCTGTTTGTGGTATTGCATTTACATTACTTGTAAATCTATAAGCTCTAGCATCAAATTCATCTGTTAAATCAAAATATGTAGTAATTGCATTAGCTGCAAATAATCTATTTCTAACTACATCAATAGTTTTAAATACTTGAGGGCTTCTATTTAAATTATTTATAGCAGTAGAATCTACAGGTATATCATTTTCATTACCATTATGTACTACAGTAAGTGAACCTGTATCAGGTATAGGTCTTTCATCAAAGAAAAAAGATTCTGGAAAATCAGGTATTTGATATACAGTATATCCAAATCTAATAGTATCATAATTAGTATCTAAATTAATTACATCAACTCTTACAGATTTAGCTGAGTTTGCACCAGGTGCTGCACCAGGAGTTTCAAAAGCTGCTATACCAGTAACTATACCTGGAAAAAGATTAATTAAATTACTTACTGGAGAATAGGTGGATGTAGCTCCTTGATTAGAAGATAATTGATACCAATACTGATATTTACCTGTTGGTAATGTACCTCCACCAATTAGTGCTCTTACAATAGGTTTTTGTGGAAAATGTTCTGGAGTATAAGAAAATAAAGTTTCTGGTGTAGCATAGATTTGTGGATCAAGAACATTACATATTCTTAAATCATTATACCAATCTGTCCAAGTAACTCTAGCTACATCTACATTTTCAAATCTACATTTTAAATGTTTATTAATAGCATACTCTCTAGATAGATTTAATTTACCTGCATACTTTAAAGTAGGTTGTGGTAATAAAAATAAACCATCTAAAGATGTAGATATTACTGTATTAGTTCTATTATCATATTGTATATCCCATATAAAACCTTCAGTATCAGTAGGGTCACTTTGATTACTATTAACTGCACATGTTATAATTACTAAATTATCATTATAATAACCTTGACCTAATATAGTGTGTACAGGTACTCTGTTAGTCCTTAATGTGTGTATATTATTTGTAGTAAATACAGTTAAGCTAGCTAATAAACTAGATTGAGGTAAGAAATCATATAAAACTATGTATGCTGAATTGTAATAAAATTTACAATAGTTCCATCCTTGTCCTGGATTACTTATAACAAAAGCAGCTAATTGTGAATTTAAATCTTCAGCTAAAATTTCATTTGATTTACTAATTGCATTTATTGTTAATATTATTTGGAATGGTCCTCTATTTAATGTAATATCTGTAGTAACAGTAACATCAGTAAAATCAAATTTCCAAGTAGCTTCTACTTTAGGTACTTGAAAATTAATTAAATTACCTTTAACATTTTCTATAGCAAAAGTAGATGAACCTTCATCAGTTATTACTCTAATGTTTTTAGCATTTAAGTAACTATCTTGTTGGCTTTTTAATTTTGAAAAATCTGAATTAAGCCCCTTATTCCATGTATTTTTACTAATTGGCATATATTAAAAGTATCTATATGGATGATTAAACATTCTCTCTGGCATTTGCATATTTTTAAAGAATGTTGTATGATTGTTATAATTAGGTATAAGTTTAAGCCATTGATTTTTAAATGATTCCATTTCATCAATAGAAGGAATTTTAGATTTATTAACAGCTTGTGCTACTTTCCAATCTCTTTCTCTTTCAATATACTGAAATGTTTTATCAGTAATATTACCTTGAATAAATAATTTCATTGCAATTTTGTAAGCAATCTCATACTGTACTGCTTGTCTCCACCATTCATCAGCAGGTATTAAAGGAAAACCTTCTTCATCTGTAGGTATAGCTAAATAAGCCATCATTACAGAACCTTCATCAAAAGATGTAAATATGTAATTACCATTAACTGTATATGTGCTTGCTGATTTACAAGCATAGTCATAATTAGTACAGTGCATACTATTGTTAAAAGAATCTGTAGCCCATCTCATAGGCTCTAACCTAAAGTTAGGTCTTTCAGTACCACCACCATATCTTCTGATAATAGGTTTAGATGGCTCACAAGGTGGAACATCACCTTCAACAGTAGTACATTCATCACAAGTAGTAAATGAATTACAACCACATAATCTAAACTTTCTATTTACAATATCAATAGCAGAGATTTCTACATATTGTGTACCTCTATCTAATGTGGAAATTACACCTGTAGCACAACCATCACCAACACCTTTAACTTTTCTAGCTGTTTGTATGATAGATTCTAAATCACAAGGGAGTTTACCTCTACCTTCATCAATTACAATCTCATCAACATGGTGTTTTAATACTACAGGAGCTTTAAGTAAAGCAAGTAAACTACCAGCCCATTCAGCAGCTTCTGTGAATGATAATGAATAATTGAATCCAAAGTCCATGTAGACTCTCTCTACAATAGTTTTTAAACTGACAAGTTTACCTGAAGTAGCCATAGTTATTAAAAGGATAAGTTTTCTAATCCATCAAGAATTTTATCTTCAGCAGATTGTTGTTCTGTTTTAGGTTTCATTCCTTCAAGAGGGTTTTTCTTAGATATATATTTTTTACACTCATTAGTGTATTTTTCATCTTCATTATCATTTATAGATGGTCTACCATATTTTTCCATAGTTACAATGTAGCCATTTTCTACTTGTTCTACAGATACTCTCTTGGTGATTCCATCAGCAGTTTCTGATTTCTCCCACCTTTTTTTATCATCTGACATATCATTAATTTTTATAATCATTGTTCTTTGTAATCTGTTCTATAAGGATCTGTTTTAAGATGAACAGCTAACTCTCTACACCATTTTCTACTAGGTATAAACATAACTGCTGATTTACCTTTGTATACAGCTTTATCCTTAATGTATTTAAACTTCATTCTATATTTGTTCTTACAATATATCTTAGGCTTATTTTTAATCTGTTTTAACTCTTCATCAGGTATATTATTATATACTTTTTGCCAGTGTTTTTTAGTCTCACCCCAATCAATCTTGTAACAGATTCTATTTATAGAACCATTTTCATTGTAAACTATCTTTTGTTTTTTCTTTTGTATTTCTAGTTCTCCAAACTTATGTGGAAACTTTAATGAGAAACCATCTTTGATTATCATATTCATTAGAGTCTCAAAAGCATCAACCAGTACTGCAGCATGTTTTGCTTTGTCTACTGGTTTATCTGTACTTACTTTATAATGCTTATAAATATCTTCATAAGTATTATGCACATTAAATTTGTTTTTAGAACCCTTTCTTATCATTCTTGTGCTTTGTTTTGCCCAGGGTCTGTACCAGCTTGTGTAAAATTAGCTGCTACTGATGGTATAGCATCATCCTTAGCATTGTTGTTTTCATCTTTATATAAAGTTCTCTTACCTCTTAATTCATTAAGTACTTCTGGTTTAACTAAAGTTTGCCACATCCAAGCATTAATAGGATAACGTGAATCCCAACTAAAGCAAGGTTCACCACATCCATTATCAAATAGTGCAGCTTCTGTAGGATCTTCAAATACACCTTGAACATTTAACTTTTCAATTAGCATATTGAATGCACCTTTGTTATATATAATATATAAGTAATTACTTTTAATAAAAGCAGCTAATGCTTTTTTATTGTATCTACCATTACCAAAGTAAATAGCAGCATCATAATCCATAATTATAATAGGAATAGACATAAAGTCTACTGCAGATACTCTAGTAATTATCTTTTCATGGTTTAATTCAATAGCATTAGGTATTTTATTTACAGACCTAAGTATTCTACATTCTGTAGATATATCACAGCAATTAGCTGATATCCTATCTGTAAGCTCAATATCTATACAGCCTAAGTCTTGAATGACATTATCATCAATACTTCTGTTTTTGTTATGCTCTTTTCTAATCCAATTAGCTCTTGATTGATTAATTAAATCTTTAATTAACCTTTTATCTAATGAAGTATCATCTGCAGTAATTTGCAAAGCTTCATAGATTTGATAAATCATTTGGTTTAATGTTATCATAGTTATCTATTTAATTGGAATGAAATACCACCTGCAACACCTTTAGTTAAAGGTAAATAATTCAATTGGTAAAGATAACCTTTTTTATGATAAAAAGATACACCTAATCCAATATCAAACTTATTAGCATTTTTAGCAAACAAGCTATTTAGAAACAACATATTCTTATTTTCTTTAACTGTTTCAGTAACAGTATTAGTTGTAAGCTTTTCTACTGTAATAGTTTTAGTTATAGTAAGAGGTATTTTAGGTTTGTATTTAAACCGCCAAGAGTCTAGTTTACATTTTAATGTAGCTGTTATAGTAGCATCTAAAATACTATCACTATATTCTTGTACATAAGTCTGCAATGTATCACCATCTGGTGTTATACTAATAACTGGTGTAGGTACTTTAAGTTTAACATATCTTGTAACAGTATCTCTTTTAATGATAGTAACTGTATCTACTACTGTTGTTACTTTAGTAATTGGTTCTACTTTTAAATTGTTTTTACATTTATTTAAAAGAAAAAGTAATATAAGAAGTATTACAATAATAATTGATTTAGTATCTAACCAAAGTTTATTTTTACTCATAAACTCCATTCTTTATACAATGTTTTTTTACCTGATTTATATGCTCTAAGAACTTGCATTCTATTTTTTTTATTTGAATAAGATATATGTATCCAAGCAGGATTAGCAGTTGTACCAAATTCTAATATACATTGATCAAATTTAAAATCTGGGTCAGCTATTAATTCTTTTATAGCTGCTAATATTAAATTATTATGTTCTACACCACTTTTAACATAATTAATATCTGCAGCTTGTCCATAACAATGTTGTGAACTTTGTACAGGTTTACCATTAATAATAGTATAGGCACCACCAATTTTAGCATTTAATCTAGGACATCTATACCCAGATGATACTGTTAATGTATCTTTTAAAATATCTCTAATAGGTTGTAACACTTTAGTACATAGTAAAACAAGGTTGTCTATTACATCTTGTGGTGGTGTAAATTGTTCTTCAAAACCCCACCTAGTTGCAGATGGTGATTTAGTTAACTCATCTAGTGTGAAGTTTTTGCTAAGTTTCATTTTTTATATCTGTTTTTAAATTTATTTTTGTTAATCCCATTCCACCTACTATTATTGTACCTGCTGTAACTAGTATATATTCTATAATACTTTGATTAGCTACTGGAGTTTTTTTATATAAAGCTACTCCTGATATTATAAATATCAATATTACAAAAGCAAATACTGTAAGTCTTTTGTGGTCTATTTTACCATTACTTCCTTTGAAAGACTGGTTAATCATTTCCAATGTTTTTTTCATTTAATTTTCTTCTTAATTCTTTTATTTCACTTGCTTGTTTTCTATTATCATTCTCTAGTAATGATATTCTTTTTTGAAGCTGTTCTTCTTTTTCTTCAGCATTTTTTTCTTTTGATTGCAACTGAACTATTTGTTCTTGTAATCTTCCAAGTTCTTTATACAAATCTTGAATTACTTGAGATTGAATAGTTACAGCATCCATTTTTCTACCAAAGAATCTTTGGAGGAATACAGATCCTAGAGCACCTAAAGTAGCACTTCCAGATCCTACTAATGTGATAATAAATGTTTCTGTCATAAGTTAGATTGTTAAGGTTAGGGTTCCATATTTAATATGAAGTTTGTTTTTTATATCCTTATATATTATCTTATAAGAATATACATCTATTTGACATATACTATCTTTATATTTTCCATTCCATCTATTGTTTAATTCATTAGATGTAAATAATAACTCTCCCCACTTATTATAGATTTCCATAGAAAAATCTCTAATATTAACACCATAAGCTCCAAATTCATCATTTAATTTATCCCCATCAGGAGTAAATGCATTTGGAATATAAAAAGTAGTTTCTTTACATTCTATAACATTGATAATAAGTTTATCTTCTTGATAACAAAGATTATTAGAAAACTTAGCTGTTAATACATAAGTACCTATATTAGCATAAGTTATATAAACAGTAAGATTATCTACTTGATAAGCTGTAAAAGGAATTACATTGAAGTCTATATTCTGAGCAGTAGTTGAAGCTGTATAAGATTTAATTACTTTATCATCACATAATTCAATAATCTGTTGAGAGAATAACATATTCCCTAAAAAACATAAGATGGTTAATAGCTTATTCATAAAACTCTATAATTTTATTTACACTACCATCTTGATAAATTATAAATCTAACTCCATGATAATCTTTGGTTATGTTATTTCCATTAATATCTATTTCTCTGGCTATTTTTTTAAATTCTTTTTTAGAAAAGAAAGGAAGAACTCCTAACTCTACTTCATTTCCATTATAATCAGTTTGTGTAAGTTTATAGTAAACAGTTTTATTAGGTACTACAGGTGTAGAATAAGTATAAAATCTTAATGTAACTGAATTATTAGCTCCTGGAATAGGTGATAATAATCTCCAATTTAAATGATCTTCACTATAGTAAATGTTAAATCTCCAGTTATTTAGCTCTGAAGCAGTAACCCATTTAATCTTTAAATAGGATATATAATTTTCTATCTTGTATTCTATTAACTCTACTGGTAAAGGAGAACAATTAAATACACATATTTCAAAAAATTCTACATCATATACTTTAACATAGTAAGTAGTATTAGATTCAGTTTCAAAATCTATTTGAGGCATTAAAAATGGTCCAGAGTTATCATCAAAAAATAGAAACTCTAAATCATCACAATCTCCTTTATATAATTCCATTTTACCATCTTCTCCATTAGAAGCAGTAATTATGTTAACTACAATAGGAGAAATAGTTGTAAATGTATACCATTGAGTATTACCTTCTAAAAAAGTACAATATTCACTA
>Ga0315904_10005654_pt1 | contig 17304 bp, 14 predicted proteins | sample LakEriMetagenome_6_FD_203529 | JGI IMG/M metagenome (GOLD analysis project Ga0315904, IMG submission 203529) | Freshwater fungal communities from buoy surface, Lake Erie, Ohio, United States - Buoy 12 MA120 | ecosystem: Environmental > Aquatic > Freshwater > Lake | place: USA: Lake Erie, Ohio...
CAGGCACGGGGTAACCTCATCTCGGAACAAGTTGGACTGCGGGACGGTCTGTTTGGTCTGAAAACCTGCCGCCTCCAACGCATGGGTGTACGCTTCCGCCATCAGATCTAGCGCGGCCAGGTAGGAGGTTCGGCACTTAGCCATCACCTTCTCCCAGTTCGGCCCTGAGCCCTCCCAGTCGAAGTCAAACCGGGCGTAGCGTGTCTCCAGATGCCGGGCCTTGGTATCGAGGGTCATCCACGGCTTGGCGTGGCCTACATAGGCGGCGACCAACTCATCGACCGCCCATTTGCGCTTCTTGATCGTCGCCGAAATCTCCCTAGCATCCTCCAGAAGATCGGCGGCGGTCTCTACCAGCGACCACTGCAAAAGAGTTTCAGGGAGGCGGCGGTTCCAAAAGGTCTGCCGGCGATTGGCCGCCAAGTTGCCGGCGGCGCCGGGCTTCCCATCGAGAAGTTCCGATCCTGCACTTACCAACAGTATGCGTTCCAGTGACGGGAATGTTTCCAGCCCTGCAATCTGGCATGAGGGCAAGTCGACTAATGCGAGGCCGAGTTCGGCCTCCAGTGCCACCGCTGCATCGGCGTAAGCATCCAGGAGATCGATCCGGTTGCGCCACGTCTGGCAAAGGTGGGTGATAGTCTCCCGCTGAACAGGCTTGTCGGGTAGAGTTACTGCTTCCAGCGGGCCTGTGCGCTGTGCCTTGGGAAGTGCGAGACTCAACTCCCCGAGCAGCAGGTGGCGGACCAGAGCCTTCCGAAGGTCGACGGCGGACGCGATTCCAGCGATGGACAAGCCGACCTCGCCCTCGATGAGTGTGGCAAGCTCGGTGAGCGCCTTCTTCTTGGCGATCTCGCCGTCTTGCGCTGCGGATGAAGCGAATACCAAGATCACCTCCACGGGCGATGCCTGTCCGAATATCAGCTTCAACGCCCCGGTGGCGGTGGAGCCTGCGTCCTCGGCCATCTGCTCGACATCCTCGAAGCCAAGGAGCCCTTCCTCCACCTGACGTGCCACATGACCCGCCTTCTCGGGCGAAATTTTGGAGTAAAGGCGTTCCACCAATCCGGCCAAGCGGGTGTTGCGCTCGGCTACCGGCGCGCCCGGCTCGACCACCACTCCTGCGGTTTCCGCTTCGATCAGGGCGAAGTGGCTATCTTCCCGTGCGTGGGGAACATACACAAGCAGCTTGGGTGGAACCTCATGATCGGCCATGGCGCGGCCGGACTCATCCACCCATTCCATCCATGGCTCCAACTGTTCGCGAAGCCGGAAATACCCGTCCCCATACTTGAGACATGTCACACCCTCCAGATTCAGCCTGTCCACGGACTTGGCGTAGGCTTTGTCCGGATCATACCACACGACGATGCCACGGTCGGTGATCTGGCGTTGGAGCAATTGGCGGAGGCTTTCGAGAAGTTGGGACATGGAGAAAAGGATGAATTATGAAAGAAGAGACATGGCTTGGGACTTCAGGGTTATTGGCTTCACAGGGCATGGGTCAGATTTGATTGGTGGCGTAGCTGTCGCTGAGGTGCTTCCAATATTTCTCAGTCGCCGTGAAACGCGGACCAAGGATGATTTCGGAGATGGCTCCTTGAATGAAAAATGGCTCGAACGGGCGGTATTTCTCGTCGAACCAAGCGGAAGGATGGGAGTGGGAATTCAGCTTTTTGGCGCACTCGGCGGCAAGCTGGCTTACGTCAGGATCAGCGTGCTGCACGGCGCCATCTTCCACCGGTGGTTGAGCGGTAAAAACATAGCGAATTTCATTCTCACGGACAAAATCCTCGCGCTTGAACCGGATATTCCACTTCCAGAACTCGTTCATGCGTTCCGCGATGGCCGTCTCTCCACGGTCGTTCAAATCCCTTGCCAGTTCTTGCAACCGATTCCGTTGACCATCTTGGTCGTATGCGCATTCAAAACGGTCCCATGAGCTATTCAGAAGATTCTCGCGTGCTTTTTCCGGATCGAACACGATGCATGCACCGGCACCGTCCGCACCATAGTTCTTCCATTGGTGCGCGTCGTTTCGAACCTTTGAGAAGCAGACCACATACCGTGGCATCGAAAGTAGCGCCATCTCCAGGGAATTCCAAAGCCCGTTCCTACTCAAGCTGGGATCGATGAGTCGGAGAGTGTCGATGGCATGACGGCACTCAGAGCCATCAGCCAGATGCCACGCCTGGGTGGCTCGCAGAAAGCCATGGTTGAGGATGTTCACCAAGGCAGCTGAACTCGTGTAATGATAGAGATAATTTGTATCCATATTTCTACTTAGCGCGCGGGTGAATATTTTCTAGTGGCTGCCAGATTGAGCTGGCGTCGATCTTGTCGTGGGGGCAAATCGGCACCGATGCATTTCCGGTTCTCGCTCTCAAGTCGGTCCTCCGGGCACGGCCTGAAAAGTCCGGATTGTGTCCCAATCGGGCATGCTCGGGAAGCGTCGATGGCGAAAAATCCTTGGAAATCGAGGGTTCCCCATACGGCTGGATACCAACCGCATGTCCGGAAAATGTCCTGATCGCGTCCTGATTCATGGGTTCCAAGGTCGTTGGGTTCTCACATAGAGGGCGCTAGGTCCCTTGCCTTCCAATCGCAGGAGGTCAGCCATCTCCAGTTCTTTTAGATCACGGCGTGCCTGCCGGTCGCCCACCTCGCTGGCGAACTTCTCAAGATACTCCCTAAGTCGGATCTCCTCACCCGGCTTCATCACCCTGAGGAGATCTTCCTGCCGGGAGGCGAGGCGGGACACAGGAGCTGCAGGCGACCTTAGGTTGTAGAGCGTCAGCGTGATCCCGTCCGCATCCGTCTTCCATGTGGGGGCCGGGATTCCGGCCTCGCGACAGGCCGCGATCATTTTGGTGGTTCCCCGACCGATCCGCTCCATCAGGTTCCGGACATAGAGGAATTGTGCGATGTCCGGGTTGGGGGGAAGCGACGGATGATTGTGCCGCAGTTTGTCCGCAGTCCAGCCTTGCGGCAATTTGCCGGAGTTCCAGATCTCCAACCGGTCCGGATAGACTTGAAGTGTCGCGCCACTGGAGAACGCGCTGTAGTCCCGGTGCGCCAGCGCGTTGACAAGACCTTCGCGGATAGCGGACCGCGGATATGAGCCAATGTTTGTCCGTTCTATGGATCCCGGCAGGAACATGGCGGCCATCGGTGAATTCCGCTCGATGAACGCCACCGCACTTGCCAGCACAATGGTCACGGGGCCGTTCAAATCAGCTTGATCCAGATACTCGTCACCCTGCTTGTCCGAAGCGTAGGCAAAGGCCCGCATGCGGACCTGTGGATTACGGATGGCCGGCGTGCGGCCGAAGCACACGTCAGCGGCATTCGTGAACAAGCCCTGATGAGCCATCCCCAAGTCGCTGAGCACCGCCTCCGGTGATTCGCTGTGGCGGAACTGGAACCGTCCTTCGGCGATGGCGGTGTGCACCGTTATCTCGATCTGTTCGTGGTTTAGGTCGTCAATGTCAAGAGTCGGGGAAGGCCTGCGCTCCCAGCGCACCGTTTCTGGCGTGCGCTGTTGGAAAATCCGCTGCAGGTCCTCTCCGGTGGCAGTCACCGTGCGGGCTCCGCGCCGCAGGTAAACCTTTCCTTCCGTCACGAAGGGCGCGTCCCGCCCTCCCGGCACTTCGATGATGAGGACTTCCTCACCACCGACAATTTCGGGAGCTACGGAAAACAAGGCCATTGGTGAAATGGCGGCTCGGATTTCCTGTTCGATCCGCGCGGCATTTGTCGCCTGGGAAATGCCGAGAGGCTGGCCACGATCATCCACCCCGGCGATCACGGTGCCGCCGCCGCCATTGAGCAAGGCCACCACATGGGGAATCAGCGACGCCGCATCGTTCGGATCTGACGAGAATACCAAGTCCTTTGACTCTCCTGCTTTGATCTGTCGCTCCAGTGGTGTCATGGCGTGCCTCCCTTCTTGTTCACGGTTTTGCGGATGGCTCTGGGGTTGCCGAAGGTTTCATCGACGAATGCCTCAGCCTCCTGGTAGCGCCGGAACTGGCTCACCGCGAAAAGGTTGGCCTCCGGGGTGGAGCCGAATTTCTGAACCCAGTTGCCTTTCCGATCCTTGTAAACTTCGACATCCTGGCGCGTCGCCAGATCATACATGTCGATGATCCGGAGATCTTCGAATACTGCCGACTTCTTCAGCGAGAGCGCTTCACGCTTTTTCGAGGAGCCGTATCCCAGCCTGTCCAGAAGCGTGCGGGCGAATACCACATGATCATGGGCGAGGATCCAACGCGGCTTCTTGTAGGCGATGGCTTCACGCAGTTCCTCATGCACGATCGAATCATCTTCCGGCTTCTCTTTGCCCGTGCCGTATTTCGGCAGGATGATGCCAAGGAACAGGTGGCAGTCTTGCACCGCCTTGCGGCAGCTCTCCAGTGCCGTCAAACCCGGATACACCGGCATGGTTCCCTTGTGAGACATCCAAACCTCGTATTCCAGGGTGGACAGGGAGGCGTAGATTCGATCAAGCAGCTCCTCGAAGCCGTAAACAGCGGAGGAAATCATCAGAATCGGCTTTTTGCGATGGATCGGCATGGTTTCGAAAATAAGTCAGAGAAGTTCATTGAGATCGAGTTTCTTCTTACCGCGCTTCTTTGCCGCTTTCGCTGGGGCGGCGGGGCAGAGCTATTCGATGCCGTGGGCGATGGCGAAGCTGCGGTTGCTGCGGCAGGCTTCGGTGACGCGGTCGGGCCAATGGCGCATGGCTTGGTGTGCCCAGTCGAACTTTCCGGCGGCCAGTGCTTCCCATGCTTTTTTCGGGTCGTTGACACCTTTCCCAGTGTCTTTCCAACTGGGCAGCAAACTGTGGAGAGGCGAGGCATTGAGCAGCACGCCATCGTCGATGCACGATTCATAGCCAGCGTCGATGTGAGCCTTCAGGCGTGCGGAAAACTCGCGCAAGTCGTCAGCCTTTTCCATGAGCTTGTCGAGTTCCTTGGCCTTGGCGCGGTTGGTGGCTGCGGCGGGTCGGAGATCCGGAATTTCACTCCGCTCCAGCAGGTTCAATCGTTCGTCAGTGAGCTGTTTTAGCGTGTGCAGGGTGTTGCTGCCTATTTTTTCTTGAAACACCCAGACGGTGAAAGACTTCTTCGGTGATTGAAAGGGCCAGTAAACTGGGCGCTTGCGATAAAGCTGGTGGTGGTATTTCCAAAACGAAGCGGCAGGCTGACCCGTGAAACGGTCGAGCCAGCCGCGCAGGGCTTCGATGGGATCGCCTTTGGTGTCGGTGGCAAGGCGGACGCGCTCGCGTGCTTCCGCCGCCCCGATCATCAGGTCCAGGCAAGCAAAGGCACGAGCGGCAATGTCCTGAGGGTGGCCGGAGTCACAGGGCATGATGCCGTCCGCGTCAATTATCTTGCGAATCTCGGTGACGGTGGCTTCGGTGAAATCACCACAGCCGAAGCCTCCTGGCGTTCCGATCTCGAAACGTCCTAGCACGGTGCCAACCGCGTAAGAAACCCAGCTTCGCGACAAATCGGCAGGACTCAAGTCGCCTCCTGCCTCATCTTCCTCTTCGGTTCCAATATCGGATTCGTCTTCTGCATCGTCGGCTTCGCTTATAGCAACCTCCCCACTCAATTCGCGATCAATCGTAGCAAGATCCTCTTCACTCAGGCCATAAAGGCGGGAAACTTCGGCGTCAATTTCGGACTCAAGGGCAAGAATTTTGGCTTTGCGGATGGTGCGGTCTGCTAGTGCGCGGAGGGGCTGGATAAAGTCGTATGTTGCCTCGCTTTCCTGACTATTCTGTTGGGAAAGATGGATACACTGATTTACGAGGTCATCAACTTTCGGACTGCGCTCGGTGGGGACAGGCAGACGTTCGATATCCCCGACTTGATAGTTGATGGTCGGGCTAATGGCTGAGAGCAGAAATTTCGCAATCTTTGAGTTTAAAACCGCGAGCGTAGTAGGAGTGTTGTCGGGCTTAGGGTAGCACGTCATTCCGGCCACATCGAAGATGAACCCGCTCGGAGATACGCGAGCCGCAAAGCCTTTGGTCGAAATAAGACTCCATGTCACACCTGCTTTGAAGTAATAATCTGGATTTCGAATAACTGATTTCGGCTTGAAGGCTTCGATCTCGGCACCATCAAGCGCCCAATTGACCACATTCTGCTGTCGAGAGTGCCATGGAATTGGGCTTCCACCCTTGTTGTAAGGGAACCACTTTTTCCCTCCTTCCAAAGCTGTCGAACGGCTCGTGCAAATTCGATCAACCGACGAATATCCTATCTCCCAAAAATACCGCAAGAACCTTGTGTTGTCTGCGGTCGCCAAACCTTGCCGGGGCTTCGCGGATGTCTTTAACAGATCGTTGGCTTTGAAGATTGCTTGAAGCCCTTGCGTCAACCAATAAATCCATGGTTTGTCTTCTACAGTGTTGAAATCCGCTTGCTTATAGTGAAACACTTGAAGGTGATCTTCGCTCTGGCGGAGTGCGGCAAGAGAGGCTTCAAAAGCAAGGCGTTTGGCCTCAGCGTCACGTTCCTTCACGAGGCGGAAGTAGGTGCCGATCTGGTTTTCTCGCCGCTTCGCATCCGGCTCCCGCCGCAGGACGAAAGCGGCGGTTTGCAGGGTGCCGGGATTACCTACCGCAAAGAGTCCACCGCCGAAATGAGCCAGCGTTTCCACCGCAATCTCCTTGCGAAGCAGTGACCGGAGATCTTCATAGCTGCTGATGAACATGAATGAATGCATGGTCAGCATGCCCATCAATCCATCCGGAGCCAGAAGCTCTTGGCAGCGCAAGATGAAGGCAGCATAGAGATCACCTTTCCCTTCCATGTATTCTTGCTCCATCAGCGTTGCGAGGCGCTTGTTCATCTTGCGTCCAGACAGATAAGGGGGATTGGTGGCCACCACATCATAGCGCTTTTCAGCGAGACGCAGGAGCCTCAAACCCTTGGATGCCTCGGAGGCGGTGTGTTGCGAGCCGCCACCCGCCTCGCGTGTGAGTGTGTCTAGTCGGTCGGCAATGCTGGCGGCCAATTTGTCGAAAAAGGACTCCAAATCGCGGGTGCTTTGGAACAGGTCTTCCGTCAGGCCGGCCAGCAGCAATTCCGGTTGCGATGAAGAAACCAACTTCTTTCGTTCGGACTCCACCAAGGACTTGAGATCGCGCTCCAGGCGAAGCAGCGAGCCAAGGTGGGGACTGTCCGGCACGCGGGCTCCAAGCGCCCGAAGAATTTTTTCCTCCGACCGGTTGTCAAAGTGTGCCGCCTTGATCAGCGCGTCGAGACGACCACCCGTGAATGCCTCGATGTTGGCGCAGGCCAGGTTTTGATCCGTCACGCGGGCCTTCGGATTGAGCATCCGTGCCTTGAGAAGCAGGGTGAGCGCGGAAATCTGGACGGCACGCAGGTCGATGTCGATGCCATGCAGATTGTGGGCGAGGATGAGTTCGGGAATCTCCTCCTCCGTGGCGGCGGAAGGCGTTTTCGGCCAACCGGGCTTTCCGGCGTTCTCGCGCTCTTCCCGATACATTTCCGCGAACAGATCAAAGGCGAGCAGACCGAAATGCATCGACCCGCAGCAAGGATCGAGGAAGGTGATGTCCTTCACCAGACGGAGAGCGCGTGTTTGAGGATGCTTGGGCGGCACAAAATAGCCGAGTGATTCAGCAAATCTGCTGTCCGGATGCATCTCGACCCAGATCCGTCCAAGGGTATTCTCCACGAGAAAGCGCACGACCCAGCGGATGGTAAAAAGCTGCGTGACGGCAGGAATGTCCTGCGGTTCGAACTTTTTCTTGTTTTCCCGGGCGGCGGCAAACGCGTCCTGTAATTCCTGGGCGCTGAATCCCTGATACACCCAGCCGATGGCTTCCTCGTTCCCAGCCTTCCAGGCATCGGCGACTTCAGTGGCCTGCATGGCCTCGACCAGTTCCTTCAGAACGGACGGTCGTGGGCAAAAGCGGCTGGCGAGCGTCTGGGGGTCGAAGAGCACGGACACTTCGGCGGCGAGCTGCCCGCACTGCCAAAGGAGGAACTCGCGGTAAGCCGCATCCACCGGACCTTCCCCGAGAGCATCGACCGGAGTGCTGGCAGGAATGTTGGCAAGGCCCTTGACGTCAGTAAGCCAGAATATGAAGGCGTTCGACTTGTGGAGTTTGCCCAAGGTGGACTTGAGGATGCCACGCTCCTCCATCATGCGGAAGGCGACAGCGCGGTTGAGCCAGGTGAAGGCGGTTTCCCGCTTGATCTTCTCCCGAGCCGCCGCCGCATCCACACCGGCATCCTTCTCCTCGGAGACGAAGGTTTCCAACCGAGCCCGCGTCTCGGCGGCCTCGGCAAGCCCAAGCGCAGTTCCCTTGCCGAAGCTGCCGTCCGGCAGCCATCCGTAAAGCCCCTGAAGCTGCTCCTCGGTCTCACGCTCCAGCAAAGCGCGGGCGTTGAGGGTTAAGGATTGGATGGAGGCGATGAGTTGGTCGTTCATGGAATGGTGGTGCTTGGTTCCGTGGATGAAGCGGCGGCGGTTGCGGGCTGATCTGTTGCCGTTTCCGCAAAGCTGAAGAGATCCGGCTCGCCTGGGGCAATCGTCTGTCTGGCCAGTCGCTGCTCCTCCTGCTGGGCGATGATTTGCTCCAGCCCTTGAATTGCATCACTGACAACCTCGGCGGCTCCCTGAGCAAACGCCTTGGCTGTGGCAACACGGGAACTGGCCCATGCTCGGCTGATCGGTCTCAAGCCGTGAGGATCACACTGATCCGCCGGGGTGCCCTCGTCCGGTCGGTCGGCTCGATGAGCGATCTTGTTTCGGCGTTGGATTAGTTCGGTTAGATGACTCTTGATTTCCCTGTCGGCGATCCCCGTCTTGGCTGCCATCTGGTTCCAGAAGTTTCTCACAGTGAGGATCTGCATGATCTCATCGACTTTCGCCAAGTCGTAGAGTGATCCGCGTTCGAAGCGATTGAGGATAATCTGGCGCAATCGGTCATCAGGATCGTCGTAATCCTCCAACGAAAGGTAGTCGTCTAGAGTGAGAGTAATGTTCCTGAGCGTGGCGTCCGCCCTTCGACCACGGGCCTTGATTACGGTGAGAGCGTTTTCCCGCAGAATGTCCCAGATGAACGACTCCAGTGCGCCACAGCTTACCACCACCGCCTGACGGAGAAGGAAATCGAGCCCCCTGGTCGCAATCAGACAGGACGGCACTGCTACCGAGCCATCAATCCCGACAAGCGTGTGGGAGTTTTTTAAGTGATGGAGTGCAGCCCCTGGCGGCACGGCCATTTCCGCGCACAGCTTCACCACATAGTCCGGCGAAGGCTGATGCTGTGCCGCATCCGCGAATAATTGCTCAAGCTGAAGCAGGTGCTCAGCAACAGCGAAATTCCGGATGGCGAGGTCAAGGGCTTGCATGGGTCACTCGAGGACGATGGTGGAGCCTTGGGCGATGGCCTTCGCGAGACGTACGCGGAGAGATTCGATGAAGGCGTCGAGATCCTCGTCATTCGCGAGGCGGCCGGGATAGAGCTTGGCCACGGCGACGCGTTCGACCTTCTCTTCCGGTGCGGCAAGATCGACGACCTTGCGCAAGACCTGTTTGGCGATGGCTTCGACGGCTTCCAGGTCGCTCTCGATCTGCCCGAGAGTGGCACCGGTGCGGCGGCAAGTGGTGGCACCAGCGGGAAGATCCATTTCAGGATCGGCACGCTGACTGAGCGGTGCGAGCAGGGATGCCAATTGATCCGGCTGCTCCGCAAAGCGCTCGGACAGCGCAAGCCAATCCGGATGACCCTTCACCTCATCCCTAGCCTCGGCGTATGCCGTGCGGCGCTGCTCAAAGCTACTGCTGTAAAGCGTCCGATACGCCGTCGAAATGACATCGGCATCCAGGCGAACTGTTTCAACCTGCTCAAGGGCAGAATCAGATTCCAGAAGAGCGGCAAGGGCTTCCGCGGCTTTGGAGATTTCCACTGTCGGCTTGCGATTTTCAAGCACCGTCCATTGTGTGGCGAGAACAGACCGGGCGGTGGCTATCGTCTGGATGTTTTCCTCGGTTGCCAACTTCTCCAGTTTGGAAGTGCGTTGGCGGCCTTCAAGAAAGGCCTTGCCGTCACCCGCCAAAGTCTTGACGCAGTCATCGGCAGGAAGTTCCAGGATGCCATTCACCCAGTTCAGTTGTTCCTGAACGACTTTCGCCCCGGGCAGTTTCAAGGCGGTCAAGCGGGCATCAAGCGGAACCAACTTGGTCTTGTCACCCGCGGCCAAGGTTTTGAGAGCTTCGGCGATGGCACCTTCCTCAATATTGATCTCTTTGCCAGTGATCTCTTCATACATCCGGTATGCTGCCGTAAGGATCTTGAGGTCGAGCGTTTCGCGGGGAGAAAAGGACGCGGCGCGGAAATCCGGATTCTTCGTGAATGGAGGACGGGCGGCGGCTTCGACGTAATTGCGATACTTGCGTCCTTGGTGGGTCACCTCCACGGCACCGCCGCGGAAGAGAATCGCCAGTCCCAACCGGATCGATTCCCGGTCCCATGCGTAGCCAATCCCAGAGAAGTGGGCTTCGAGCATTTTGCCGGTCACTCGCTCGCCATAGGAGTGTTTGTCTTTCAGGTAGGCGAGGAGTTCCCGGCAAAGATCACATCCGAGGTTGGGAACCTGTCGGCCGCCCTGCTTGACCACAAGCGAGCGCTCCGCTTTGTCGTCATAGAACACGGACGGAAGCCCCGTCAGATTGGTGGACGACAAGAATTTATCGGGTTCGTTGCCAGCCAGTGGCAACACGCCGATTTCGATCCGTGGGTAGAGATCTGGCACGGTCTTGTCGAGAAGCGTGTGCAGAGCAGGAACCAGGCTCGCACCGAGCGCGGTTGCGTCGTATTGAACCCCCTTGAAATAGGCCGTCCCGCCCTCGATACAGGCGAGAATCTGTGAACGCAGTTTCCTGCGCACGCGGTCACGCCTCGCCTTTTCATCCGCGAGACAGGCTGACTCCTCCGTGGTCAATCGGTTCTGAGCACCAAGACGGTCGTAGTCAGCGACCATTTCATTCGAACGGAAGAGTTCTGCCACCAGTTCCCGGAGTTCGTCGTCGAAGGTCACCACCCAGAAAAGTTCGGCCGGCGTCGAGGCGCTGGCATCGCGAGCCTCGGCAAGTGCTGACTTCTGCTCAGCCTCCGGAGTAATCGAGATGTTGAGCGGAATCTCGCCATCGGCATCGACGGTCTCGCCGTCCACCTTCAGCGCCACCCGGAAACCCCGCAGATCCTTGAAACGATAGGCGCGAAGTTTCGGTTCACTGAATACGTCCTTGATGAGTTCCTGATGGATGCGGTTGCGGTCCTTCTGCTTCGGATCGCGTCCCGCCCGGTCGGACTCCCAGTTCTTTTCCTGATTCGTCAGCAGCTTGTAGCCTTCCTCCGTCTGTCTGACGAACTGCGCTTCCTCAAGCAACTTGAGCGCCTCGCCAACCGCATTCGTAAGCGGTTGGGCGTCGATGCCCGGATGGAGCACGACGGCCAAGTTGTGTTTCGTGCGGGGGAGATCCTTTACCGGTTCCAACAAGGCGATGGCCTTGATGACCTTGTGTGCCATTGTTTGATCCGGAAATCGGCTCACCACCGCGTCCACTTCACGGGCAACTTCTGTAGGCAGCAAATTCCCCATGTAGAGCAGTTCGTAAACCCGGTCCAGGGTGACAAACGTGCCGATGGGTTCGTCCGCGAGACGGGTGCGGTCATGAATCATCATCTGCTGAGCCTGCTTGATGATGGTCCGGTTGCTTCCCCCCACATGGCGATGGGCACCGCGTTTCAGTCGGAGGCCCGCCACGATGTCGATACTGAGATCAATCTGGTAGGGGAGATAAGGATAAAGCGACGAAAAGTTGGAAGCGTCGATTTCAAGATTGCGGCTCGTTCGTTCCAGTGTTGTGCAGCCCCTGATCCGGTCACGGTCTTCGTTAAACCGCTTCAGGAGCAACTCGGTTGCGGCAGCCTTCTTCTTGAGCACGCGCTCGCTGGTGACGGTGGAGATGTCAGACTGCTTCAAGTCCACCATGATGCGAAAGCGCTCCTGAAGGCGTGCCAGTTCGATTTTCTTCGAGTCTAGCGCCGTCACCACCTCATCGAGTTTTTCCTGTGAGGTAACTACAATCCATGAAGGAGATACGGCCTTCTTGGCCTCAGTTCGGTTCCGTCCTTCTACACCGAACGCCTGCACCACCGCCTGAAGATCGAGCATCTTGTCCACACTGCGGGAGACGTATTGACCGACTTCGTCGATCACGAAGATCAATGCCTTTCCCGGATGCCGACGCGCCATCAGCTCAAAGGCCCGCTCGGCAAGTTTGTTCGCACTAATGTCGGCGCGCCCTCGGCTGGCATGCGCGTAGGAGTCGGCAGTCGGATAGGTGACCGGGTCCATCTTGGAGAGAGCGGCACCGGCTTCATTGGGAGCAAGGCCTCGGCGGCGACGCTCCGACCACGGTTTGCCGTGGAGTTGCGCGAAGGTCTGTTCGAACTCTTCCAGCTTGTCATCGGCTTCCAAAGTGATTTCCAACTCGGCCAAATCCATGTCCTCAGCGTAACCAAGCTCACGGAGCAGTGCCTGATACATTATTTCCGTAAGTCGCTCATTCCCCACCCGAACTCCACGGTCCATCGAGACATCAAAGATCACCGACTCGAACGGAACCCTGGCGTTGATCGAATCCAGCAAACTGGAGATCCTCTCGTCGGCAACTACCCGCTTGAAAATGGCTGGCGCAGTGGTGTCACCCACCGATTTGTTGGCGATGGTATATCCGAGAATCTTGGCGAAGGTCGATTTACCGGAACCAAAGAAGCCCGAAACCCACATCCCGACTCCCTCGCGTGGCTTGGCAGGTCCTTCGGCGATTTCGCGAAGCACATCGACATACTGGTTCTTGATAGAGTCCGTGGCGACATACTCTTCGAGTTCCGTGCGGACGGCCGTTTCGTTTGTCTGATCGACCTTGATGACCTCCTCAATCGTCCGGTCGATTTCGCGTTCAAATAGCTCTGCGATGGTGTTCATTAGCGTGTTCCGTAAATTTTGACTCGATAGTTGTAGGTTCCGAGACCCTCTTCCGCTGGAAGATCGTAGAACCGAAGGTCGGTGCCAGCGATGGCTGAGCCAGGATAGCAAAGAATGGTAGGTCTCGAGAAGCCAGCCTGTTGGAGTTCATGAAGCAGGGCGGATGAGCGATAAACATGCGGAGCCAACCCTCCAGATCGCACAAGGATGACCAAGTCAGGCTTTGGGTTGAATGCATCTACGCATGCCATGACCTGAGCGGCCAGCGCGCAAGTATCTTGCGGTTCAAGTCGGCCTTTCAGGTCATTCTGAGCTGCCATGATGCCGTGCTGGCTCTCTGTTTTGAAAAGATACTCCACGCCATCCGTTTCCCGAACAGCATTCCAGACCAATCGCGAGAGCGACAAGAACATCACACTCCGGTGGTGTTGCTGCTGGAGGCTGTTGGCGAAAAGCCTGATTTTTCGTCTGAACAGAAATTCTTCGGACGGCGCATACCGCAAGATTGCGAACGGAATTCCGCTCTGTGCGGCAATGCTCGCACAGCTGCCAGTGAGATCCATCTCAAGTGAGTGGAGTGCCTCATCGAGAGAGAACATGTCGGACGTAATCATTGAAGGTTGTGGCTGGGAATTCGATGCGGGAGACTGCCCCGGCGACCTGATAGTGAAGCCAGCCGTGCTGGTGTGCTTCCAGCAGGAGCCGTTCGACGTTGTCTGGAGAGAGGAGGAAAAGACGCCAGTCAGGATGCGTCTTGAGATCACGGTTGTCCTCAAGTTGGTTGCGCAGGCACCACGCAATCAGGGAGAATGCTTCGAGTGAAAGATGCGAAGCGGCAATGGTCTTTTTCGATGCGCCACTGAGAACTCCAAAATCGCGAAGAGCGGCGAGCATTGCCCTTGCGACTTTGATGATGACAATGTCCGACCACGTCTTGCCCTCTTCTCGGCATGTCCTTCTGATCCAGTTGGTCACCTCAGTCGTTCCAACGCCCACTGCACCTGACCTCGCCATGGGATAGAGATCTTCGGTCGCGAAGCGGTAGAGTATGGGCTCGGCCCTAGCGGTAATCCAATAGTAAAACGGAACCACGACTTCCATAGAAGGCAGGCAATCTTCGAGTGCCGCACAAAGTTTCCATGCATCCTTGGGCGATCCCTCAATCATTCTCGGAAGGAATGCGCGGACGTATGTATCCGTCGCGCGTGCCTGTGTGTCCTTTGGAAGCACCTCCCGCACAAATCGATGCGCGGTGACATCTTCTCGTTTCGAATTCCACCGGCAGACAAGTTGACGCATATCCCCCAACAATGCGCCACCCTTTTGAATGCGCGAAGTAAAGTCAGGGGAGTTTGTGGTTGGTGATTGTGTCAATTCTCTGAATTTGTTGAGTGAAGTGGGACAATTACTCTGGAAAGCAGAGGATTCCTATCTGCTTTGATCAGGCAACAGGAAGTCGGTTTGCCGCTGAGCGTCATTGGGGCGACTTCTAGATAGCGGCAGGAAACGTTCATCAGGCTAGCGCGGCGGACGTCACCCTTGGGCTGACCGTGAATCTCGACCGACTGCAGGAGGCACTTCGATGCGATCCAGTGGTGGCACGTATTCCAATGCCTGCGATGGTGGGTTCGTTTATTCCATGTGACCTGACGGACGAAGCAATCCTCCGAGCCATAGTCGGGGCGGAATAACGCATCTCCGGGCCGGTGATACTTGGTTTGTAGTGCTCTTCGCACGCAGATGTCGGGCAAATCAACACGATCGCCGATGGTTCAGTCGTCACCCCAGAGTCCTCCTCACAGCTTCAGGGAGCCTAACGAGCACCTGATCGACCGTGGGGGTCTTCGCCTGCTCACCGTTCAGTTCCTTGATAGCATCGTAGATGCGGGCCTTGAGCCACGATCCCTTCTTTCCGGTTCCGGACTCCACGAGGCTCCGGAGGCCGGCGTCGAGCGTGTCGAGTTCCTCCGGTTCAAGGCCGGACCATCCTCCGGTGATCGCGTGTTCCTGCTGGCTGAGGGCCCAGTGCCGGAGAAATGACTCGTAGCACTCGGTGTGGGACCGGTAGCGTTCCCTGCGCATGATCTCCTTCTCGATGGCGAGCAGGTCGTCGCTGAGGTTGATCGTGAAGCGGTTGGTCTTCTTCGACATGGGGTGGGTTCGGGAAGCTGAAAGGTTCGGAGGGGTGAAGTGTGCTCAGGGCACACCAAGGGAATGTTGCGCGGCATCGGATTTATCACAGAGATTCCCGACGCGTCAATATCCACGACACAAAACGCTGAATCAAGACTCAAGACATGCACGCACCCACGTTCCCCCGCCGTCCTTCCTCCGCCGAGAGGAAGGTTCTCCGCCGGTTCATTGCGCTCCGCAGCCGGCAGGAAGCTGCCGCCCGGGCAGCCGACAGTCTGGAGCCCACTGTCATGGGAATCGTCCGGGACTGCGGTCCCCTTGAGGCGGACGGGGCCACCCTGGCTCTCGAGCACTTCTTCCGCTGGACGTACAGCCCGGCTGTGGCCCGCCTCTCCAGCCAGATTGACTCACTGCGCGCGAAGGAAAGGAAGAACGGAACCGCACGGGCGGTCATGCTGCATGCCGTGAGCGTGACCGGGCTCAGCGGAGCCGGCCTCTGACCCAGTCAGGACTGAGCCTCTTTCCGGAGGATTTCCTCGATGAGTGCCTCAACCGTGATCCGCCTGCGGGCTGCCTTTTCGGCAAGCTTCTTCCATGTCACCAGATCCAGAGACGGGAGGATGGTGATGCCAGCATTCATGAGCTGCTCGATGATGCGCAGGGAGGGCTTTGCAATGGAGCGGTCCGCCGAGAGCCAGCCGTTCACGGTCGCTTTCGACACGTTGCACATGGCCGCCAGCCACGCCCGGTCCTTCCCCTGCTCCTTGAGCCAGGCCCTGATGGATTCCGCGGTGATCATCCCCGGAGCATGACCTGAATTATGCAAATTGCAAAGTTTTTCCCTTGTCTTGAATTTGCAAACTGCATATTGCGGATTTGCAGCCTGCACATTTCAGCCATGCCAAGCGACCTCACCATCCAGCTCACGATTCAGCCGACGGACAGCCTTCCGGCGGAGGTTCTCGCCAAGATCTGCCGGAAGGCCCGACGGGCAGGCAAGACCCCGGCCGAGTTCATCGCCGACGTCCTCCGGCGCGCCGTGAGGAGTTCTCCCCGCCGCACCGGTGGAATCCGCTAAACGCGGCATCGCCGCATAAATCTCCAGAAACAAACCCAATGAACACACAGAACCAACCCATCCTTGCGGTCCGCCGCGGCCGCATCACCCGCCCCCAGAAGCTCGTCGTCTACGGCCCGGAAGGCGTCGGCAAGTCGACGCTCGCCAGCCAGATGCCCGATCCTGTCTTCATCGACACGGAGGGCGGCACGCACCACCTGGACATCTGCCGGATTGACACGGCACCGAACTGGGAGGGCATCACCGGAGCCATCGGTCAGCTCGCGCGCGGAGGGCATTCCTTCCGGACACTGGTGATCGACACCGCCGACTGGCTCGAGAAGCGGCTTGTCGAGCACCTCTGCGCCAAGGGGAACAAGGAAAGCATCGAGGACTTCGGCTACGGACGCGGCTGGGTGCTCCTCGCCGAGGAATTCACCCGCTTCCTTGTGTCGCTCGACGGTCTCGTGGCCCGCGGCATGCACGTCGTGTTCCTTGCGCATGCGACCGTACGGAAGTTCGAGGCCCCGGATCAGGCCGGCAGCTACGACCGCTTCGAGCTGAAGCTCAGCCGTCAGGTGGCTCCCCTGATCAAGGAATGGGCCGACGTGATCCTCTTTGCCAACTACGTCACGAAGACGGCTGAGAAGGAGAACGGAAAGCTGCGCGGGGTGGGCGGCAGGGAACGCATGCTGCACGCGACCCACTCGGCGGCCTGCGATGCGAAGAACCGTCACGGTCTTCCCGACCGGCTGCCGTTTGCCATCTCCTCGCTAGAACCCGTCTTCGGCGTGGCTCAGGCGTCCGTGGTCCCGCCTGCGGCTTCCCGGGCTGACGAACCGGTGGCCACCCGGATCCGGAACACGTTCGGCCCGATTGCCGATCTGGGGAAGATTTCCGAATTCCTCGCGGCCCGCGGGCAGCTGCGCTTCGGCGAGGACGGGGTGATCGAGGGCTTCGAGCACCTTGATCCGGAATATGCCGGCCGGATGCTGGCCGAACCGAAGCGCTTCGTCTCGGCCATGCAGGAATGGATGCGCGGAAAGGAGGCGGCCTGATGAG
>Ga0315904_10005655_pt1 | contig 17303 bp, 22 predicted proteins | sample LakEriMetagenome_6_FD_203529 | JGI IMG/M metagenome (GOLD analysis project Ga0315904, IMG submission 203529) | Freshwater fungal communities from buoy surface, Lake Erie, Ohio, United States - Buoy 12 MA120 | ecosystem: Environmental > Aquatic > Freshwater > Lake | place: USA: Lake Erie, Ohio...
AAGTTGCTGGTACTCCTGGTGTTTATAACAAGGCAACTGGTTCTGGTTTCGGTGTTCAGTACGGCAAAAAAGGTCTTGTTGCTGGTGTAAACTATGTTGCCCAAAACGGTAGCGATAGTGCAACTGGTGAGTTTGATCGTTCTGGTGCTCTCAACACCCTTGCACAAATCGGTTATCGTGGTACTAACTGGGGTGCTGCATTTGGTTACCGTTATGGTACTGAAGGCACCCGTGTCCGTACCTATAACGGTCTGAACGGTGCTTCTGGTACTCTGGTTCCTGGTCAAACCTCTAACGGTTATGCTATCAACGCATACTGGCAACCCACTCAATCTGGTTGGGCACCTTCTATCTCTGCTGGTTATGGTTGGAATACTGTAAGTGGTACTCCTAGCGATGCTACCAATAGTCAGTCTTGGTTTGCTGGTCTTCAGTGGGAAGATGTATTTGTTGATGGTAACTCTGCTGGTGTTGCTATCGGTCAAGCACCTACTGGTGAAGATCTTGAGAAATCAACGATGCTTGAATTCTTCTACAAGTATCAAGTCTCTGATAATATCAGTGTCACTCCCGCAATCTTCTATGCAAGCGACAATCAGCGTCTTGTAAACAACTCCTCTAATTGGGGCGGTGTAATCCAGACCACCTTCAAGTTCTGATAAACTACTTATAAACTGAGTGGAACCACCCCTTGGGGTGGTTTTTCTTTCTACGCATTAAATTTTATATGAATTACGAAATTAAAGATATTGAATTAGCTGAACTTGGAAAGCAAAGAATTGAATGGGCAGGTAGAGAAATGCCTGTTCTTCGTCAGATTAAAGAAAGATTCGCAGAAGAGAAACCTCTTGAAGGTATTCGTCTAGTTTCTTGCAATCACGTTACGACAGAAACCGCACATCTTTGTATTGCACTTAAGAATGCTGGTGCAGATTCTATGTTGATTGCGAGTAATCCCCTTTCAACTCAGGATGATGTTGCTGCAGCACTTGTAAAGTATTGGGATATTCCCGTATTTGCAATCAAAGGAGAAGATAGTGATACTTATATTAGACATATTAATACCGCTCTTGACCATCGCCCTAATATTATTATTGATGATGGATCTGATGTTGTAGCAACTTTAATTAAGCAACGTCCAGAACAAGTGTCTGATCTTATTGGTACTACTGAAGAAACGACCACTGGTATTGTACGTCTTCGTGCTATGATAAAAGACGGTGTATTAAAGCATCCTGCAGTTAATGTAAATGACTCCCAAACCAAACATTTTTTTGATAATCGGTACGGCACTGGTCAATCTACTCTTGATGGGATTATTCGTGCAACTAACATTCTTCTTGCTGGAAAGACTGTCGTTGTTGTTGGATTCGGTTGGTGCGGCAAAGGAGTTGCTCTTCGAGCCAAAGGGATGGGAGCAAATGTGATCGTCACTGAGATTGATCCAGTAAAAGCAATTGAGGCAGCTATGGAAGGATATAGAGTTCTTCCTATGGGTCATGCTGTAAGTGTTGGTGATATCTTTATCACTGTAACTGGCAATAAGCACGTAATTACTTATGATAACCTCAAGTGGATGAAATCTGGTGCTATTGTTTGTAACTCTGGACACTTTGATAATGAAATTGATTTAAAGACTCTTGAAGAAAATTCAGTAGAGATTACTGAGGTTCGTCCTTTTGTTAAGAAGTATACGACAAATAATAAGAATGAAGTTGTAGTGATTGCTGATGGTAGACTTGTAAATCTTGGTGCTGCCGAAGGTCATCCTTCTGCAGTTATGGATATGAGTTTTGCAAATCAAGCACTTGCTGTAGAATATCTTGTCCAGAATCAAGGTAAACTTGAACCTGGCATTTATCCAGTTCCTGTTGAAAAGGATAGAGAGATTGCAGAACTTAAACTTTCTGCTATGGGTATTTCAATTGATACTTTAACAGAAGAACAAGAGAAGTACATTAACTCTTGGTGTGAGGGTACCTGAATCTAAACAAAACATTAAGGGGGTCTTGACAGACCCTCTTTTTTCATATATACTATTGTTGTAAATCTTTACAAATCATAATGACTGTAACGACTAATGAGCACGGACAGCAAAATATGTGGGCAAAAGAGCCTGCAATGTACTATGAAAACTATGGGATGCTGTCTCCCAATGAAGTAAAGGAGCGCACCAATGGACGTTGGGCTATGGTCGGTTTTGTTGCTGGGATCATTTCTTATGCTATCACTGGCAACTTCTTCTTCGGGATCTTCTGATAATTGATTGACAATGACTTCACTTTTCCTTACAATAACATCTGTTGCCTTCTTCGTATTGTTGGCAGCATCTGTAGAAAAACTTTGTGAAACTTACTAATGGCAACCTATAACGTTACCCTTCAATCCCCTGATGGCACTGAAACTACCATTGAGTGCCCTGATGATCAATATATTCTTGACGCTGCTGAATTTGCTGGCGTAGATCTTCCTTCGTCCTGTCGTGCTGGTGCTTGTTCTGCTTGTGCTGGTAAACTGATTAGCGGCACAGTTGATAACGAGGAGCAATCGTTCCTTGATGATGAACAAATGACGGAAGGATGGGTTCTTACTTGCGTCGCTTACCCCACCAGCGATTGTGTCATCTTGACCGAACAGGAAGAGAACCTGTGAGTGCTGGAATGTTGGGGCAATTCGCTCTTGCCCTCGAAACACTTGGATGGGATAAAAATGATGACATTTCAGTTGAAATTGGCGGAGTAGCAGTCACAGGAACTGCTACTAGCCCAACTGCAAATCCAAAATGGGCAAAACCATTTGGGACAGTATCTTATCAAAACGATGCCTTTATCGTAATTAAAAATAAATCAAGGAACCCAGTTATTCCTTCACAACCAAATCCTGAACTTAAACAACAACACCCTTATAATGGAACACTCTCTAGTTGAACTACTGACTTATTATGTGATTGTTGCTGCTCTATTCATTGGAGCACCAGCAGTATTCTTCACAATTGTTTTTATGCCTGCACTTATGAATACTAAGGGTGCAGTTGTTGGTTATAAAATTCACCGTGATTATGGTGAAACATCTATCTATTCTAAAGTAAATTAATTAAGGAGAAAAGAAATGAACAAAATTTTTACTGAAACCGCAGAACGCTGGAATGGACGACTGGCAATGCTAGGATTTGTAATTGCGGTTGGAACTTATCTTACTACCGGACAAGTAATTCCCGGTGTATTTTGATGGAGGTTTCTATGAGAGCAGAAGGATATGAAATTCCCCAAGTGGAATTTGTATTTCGTGAGAATGGTGAATTTGTAAATCGTACATCTAAAGAACTTTTCGATGGGAAGCGTGTGGTCATTTTTAGTCTGCCTGGTGCTTTCACTCCTACTTGCAGTGCCTATCAGTTACCTGGATTCGAAGAGAAATATGACGACTTTATTGGTAACGGCATCGACGCTATTTACTGCATCTCTGTTAATGATGGGTTTGTGATGAATGCATGGGCAAAAGACCAAGGAATTGAAAAGGTAAAACTTATTCCTGATGGTAATGCGTATTTTACGCGATCTATGGGAATGCTTGTTACTAAATCTAATCTTGGTTTTGGTGAAAGATCTTGGCGTTATGCTGCAGTTGTAGATAATGGTATTATTGAAAAACTTTTTGTTGAAGCAGGAAAACGTGATAATGCAGATACTGATCCTTATGAAGTAACTAATCCAGAGACTATTCTTTCTTATTTGAAAAGTTAATATTGAAATGAGGAGGGAATTAACCCTCCTTTTTTAATAAATAATTTTATCTGGTTTGGGTACTATAATGCTTATAGATCTTCATAACTTTTTTAAATTCTACGATGAGAAAAATCTAAAGCATGTTGCTGCAGTAGAGCAATTTGAAAAAGACTTGCATTTGAAAGCGCAAGAATTAATGCAAGATGATGCTAACTGGGTTAGAATTTTTAGAACTAAAGAAGATAAACCTCAAGCGACTATTTTGCCTGTTCCTTTTTTTCCGCAGACAGATAATTACAGAGATGCAAATAGAACTTGCAACTCATCTGCTTGTGCGATGTGCCTTGAGTATTTCAAACCTGGTACACTAAAAGGATCTAAAGGCGATGATGCCTATGTACAAAAAGTTTTCTCGATCGGTGACACAACTGATCACTTGGTTCAGACCAAGGTTCTTGCAACATATGGTATTAAATCCAGTTTTTCCTACAGCCTTACTTTTGCTGATCTTGATAGAGAGCTTGCCGCTGGTAGACCTGTTGTTATTGGTATTCTTCATCGGGGTCCTTTATCTAACCCCACGGGAGGACACATGGTAGTTGTGATTGGTAAAACACCCTCTGGTGATTATGTTGTCAATGATCCATATGGTTCATTGAATGATGGATACACTGGTTCAGTAAATAATGGTAAGGGTGCAGTATATAAGCGTAGTGAACTTACTCGTAGATGGTGTCCTAGTGGAAAAGATGGTTGGGGTAGAATATTTGATGTAAAAAAGTAGAATCAGCACTACAATCAAAAATCCCTCAATGTGGTGTTGATTTAATTAGAGAATTTGAGGGATGTCATTTAAATGCCTATCCAGATCCATTGACTGGTTCACTCCCAATCACAATTGGTTGGGGTTCTACCAAAGATTTTAATGGACAATCGTTTAAACTTGGAAGAAAAATCACTCAAGAGTATGCAGATAAACTACTATTGTTTGACCTTGAGCAAAGATTTCTTCCATCACTACAAAAAATTCCATACTGGAATGAGATGACCGATGGGAAAAGAGGTGCTCTGCTCAGCTTTGCTTATAATCTTGGTGTCGGTTTTTATGGCGGTTCTAACTTTAATACTATTACTAAATGTCTGAAAAATAAAGAATGGTCTAAAGTTCCTGATGTATTATATCTTTATCGCAATCCCGGAACTAATGTAGAGAAAGGACTTGCTCGCAGAAGAGTTGCTGAAGGTAAACTCTGGAATTCTTAATCACTATCTTCTACTCTTGTTCTTAGTGCAATTACTGTAGTAAGAATAGTTAAAAGTGTCTCATACCCTCTTCTTTCAGATTCTTTGCAATCTAAAGGAGGAGGGTTTTTTAATTCTCCTTTTACATTTGCTTTGTTTATAGTTCCTGGAATCATAAAGTTGCAAGAAATAAAGTTAATACCAACAAATCCAATTACAGAACAACATATTACAAATATAAGTTTATTTAATAATGAACCGTGCTTTTTTCCTACCTCTTTTGGCAGGTCGTCTAATGAATCTGATGATTTCTGGGAATTGTCTTTTTGGTTGAGGTCTTCTTCCGTCATTGAATACTCCTTCGTTGGTGATTAATCTCATAACCAACAATCCAATGAGAAGAATTTTTTTCATTGTGGGTAGGGTTTTGCGTATCCCTCTTTTATCATGTGAGTATTTATTGGATTATTATCTTCTCCAATATAAATCCATCCAAGAATTCTTCCATACTTATCATCTCTTTCTGTTCTAATAAACATAGTTTTTTCGGTGGTTAACTTCTCTTCTAACCATCTCTTTGATTCTAATCCATTGACTTTTTCTTCAAGATTTTTTGTTCTTGTTTCTGGAGCATCTATTCCGGCAAGACGCACTCGTTGAGAAATTATAATATTAAATCCCAGATCAATTTCAACATCTAGAGTATCACCATCAATTATTCTTTCTACTTTCTTGATCTTGTACTCGTACATCTGATTGATCTTCTTCTATTTTATCTAATAATAATATGTATGCTATGCAACATATTACAAATATAAGGACAAATCCAAGACCTATTGCAACTCCCCAAGGAAATTCATTCATAATCTACCTTCTTGTTTGTGTATCCAAGTTTTGAGTTCTTTTAGATATTGTCTCAACATATCTGCTTTTTCTAGATGCCATTTATCACCACTCTTAAAATACTCTTGAGTATGATTGTCGATTGCTTTAAGTGTATTGTGTATCGGTGCGTTCCAGGGTTCTCTGATAGGAGTATTCCATTCCCTTGGCATATAGGGATAAGCGGTTTTAAGTATTTAGACGATTGGTATAGAATAAATATTACTATAGATAAAAAATATAATACTTTATTTTGAAGAAATTACTGTCTCCATCAGAATTAAAAGAATTTCGTCTGCAACAGGAGGAGCAGAGGACAATTTTTGCTGCAGATATGGAGAAGAAAAAATTAGAACAGGAAAAGAAAAATAAAAAGTTAGTATCTCCTAAGGAACTTTTTGACCCAAAACCAATTGCTGGGAATGTAGAAGAGTATATAAGTGAATCTTTGGAAGAACCTATAGATGAGAAATTGTCCCCCAAAGATTCAATAGAAGTTCATGAAGTTAGATATTATGAAAATGATATTAAATCTTTGCAGGAAAAGATCAAGAATGTAGAGAATCAAATTTCGATAATACCAAAAATACCCGAAGTTAGGTATTATGATGAAGAAATTAAGATTCTTTTGGGGGATATTGATAGGATAAGAAATAATCTTGTTGAAGTTAAACTTGCGGTCTATTGTGCTGAAAAATCAGTCAAGGATATTAAAAATAAAGAAATACCAGAAGCATTTGATTCAACTGAACTTGAAAATGAGATTGAAAAAGCTTTTAGAGAAATTGAAAAACTCAAAGAGACCCATAGTATAGTTAAGGAAGATGTTGATTCATTATTACCTCTTGACCAAAAGTTTGTAACTTTTGAGCATTTATCAACTCATTATAGGATTTTTATTAATAGAATTCAACAGCAACTTGCAACGATTGGTGGAGGAGGTGAAACTCAACTTAAGTATCTTGATGATATTGTTGGTATTGCAACGAATGCAAGTGCTTATAATAATAAATTTTTAAAATATAATCATAGTATCGGTAAGTTTGAATTTGTTTCTGTTGGTGCTGGGTCACAAGATCTTAATGATACTCTTCAACTTGGAAATTCTTCTTCTTTGGGAATGTCTGTTGGGGTTGCTACAGTAACTTCTCTGAATGTTGATAGTGTTGCTAATTTTGATACTAACACTATTACATTTGCTTCTTCATCTCCAACGCAAATTTATTCTTTTTCTGCAACTGAATATCGTTCTGCAAGATTACAAATTCAAATTACTCAAGGAACTGATTATCAAACATCTGATATATTATTAATTCATAATGGATCTGATGTAAATATTGTTGAGTATGCTTCTATTTCTACGAATGATTATTTGGGAACGTTTGATGCTTTGATTAGTGGTGGTAATGTTTCTTTGCGAGTCTTAATGGGAAGTTCTTCTTCATCAACAATCAAGGTTGTCACCCAGACAATATCATTATGATATTAAAATAAATATAAAAAAGTAAGCAGAAATGTCTAAGAATAGGATAGGTTTTGGAAATGATTTAATACTTTTTAATAGTAACGTTGGTATAGGTACAACGCGACCAACAGAAAAACTCCACGTTGTTGGAATTATTTCTGCTACATCTTATCGTGGCGATGGAAGTCAATTAACAAATATTGTTTCTGTTGCTGGAGTTGGACTTAATACGGTTGGTGGAAATGTTGGATATGGCGCTACTGTTTTAGATTTTCGAGGAAGTGGGATATCTACAATAACTTTAAGTTCTGGTATTGGAACAATTTATATTGAAGGGGGTGGTTCTCAAGGTACAGGATCCCAAGGCACTCAAGGTGTTCAAGGTTTCCAAGGAACACAAGGAACACAAGGACTTCAGGGAACACGAGGAACACAAGGCGTTCAAGGACTTCAGGGAACACAAGGAATTCTGGGAGTTCAAGGAATCCAAGGTTCTCAAGGAATCCAAGGAACTCAAGGTTCTCAAGGTCTACAAGGTACTTTGGGTTTACAAGGTTCTCAAGGTACTTTGGGTCTACAGGGTTCTCAAGGTGTTCAAGGATTCCAAGGAACACAAGGACTTCAGGGAACACAAGGAACACAAGGCGTTCAAGGACTTCAGGGAACACAAGGAACACAAGGCGTTCAAGGACTTCAGGGAACACAAGGAATTCTGGGAGTTCAAGGAATCCAAGGTGTTCAAGGAATCCAAGGAATCCAAGGAATCCAAGGAACTCAAGGTTCTCAAGGTCTACAAGGTACTTTGGGTTTACAAGGTTCTCAAGGTACTTTGGGTTTACAAGGTTCTCAAGGATCTCAAGGTCTACAAGGTACTTTGGGTCTACAGGGTTCTCAAGGTGTTCAAGGAATCCAAGGTTCTCAAGGTTTACAAGGTACTTTGGGTCTACAGGGTTCTCAAGGTGTTCAAGGAATCCAAGGTTCTCAAGGTCTACAAGGAACTCAAGGTGTTCAAGGTACTCAAGGAATCCAAGGTTTAAGTAATCAAGGAACTCAAGGTGTTCAAGGAACTCAAGGTGATCAAGGACCTCAAGGAAATGATGGATCATCAGTTACAATTATTGGATCTTTTCCAACTAAATCATCTGGTATTGGATCAACAGCATTAACGAGTCCATTTATTGATAATACATTTAGTTGGTGGAATCCACCAACTAATCCATCTAATGGAGATGGTGTAATCGCTCAAGATACTGGGGAATTGTGGGTATATGATGGATCTATTTGGGTAGGTGTAGGAACTATTAGAGGTCCTCAAGGTAATCAAGGAACTCAAGGTGTTCAAGGTTTAAGTAATCAAGGTATTCAAGGTATTCAAGGAATCCAAGGCACTCTAGGTGATCAAGGTATTCAAGGAATCCAAGGAACTCTAGGTGTTCAAGGTATTCAAGGAATCCAAGGCACTCTAGGTGATCAAGGTATTCAAGGAATCCAAGGTACTCAAGGTGTTGGTATTCAAGGAACTCAAGGAACTCAAGGAACTCAAGGCACTCTAGGTGATCAAGGTATTCAAGGAATCCAAGGTACTCAAGGAACTCAAGGAACTCAAGGAACTCAAGGTGATCAAGGTGTTCAAGGTACTCAAGGAACTCTAGGTGTTCAAGGTGTTCAAGGTGTTCAAGGTACTCAAGGTGTTCAAGGTACTCAAGGAACTCAAGGAACTCAAGGTGTTCAAGGTACTCAAGGTTTACAAGGAACTCTAGGTGATCAAGGTGTTCAAGGTACTCAAGGTTTACAAGGAACTCTAGGTGATCAAGGTGTTCAAGGAACTCAAGGTACTCAAGGAACTCTAGGTGATCAAGGTGTTCAAGGTGTTCAAGGTACTCAAGGTGTTCAAGGAACTCAAGGTACTCAAGGTACTCAAGGAACTCAAGGTGTTCAAGGTACTCAAGGAACTCAAGGTACTCAAGGAACTCAAGGTGTTCAAGGTACTCAAGGAACTCAAGGAACTCAAGGTGTTCAAGGTACTCAAGGAACTCAAGGTGTTCAAGGAACACAGGGCAGACAAGGTTCTCAAGGAATTCAAGGACTCCAGGGAGTTCAAGGAACTCAAGGTACAATAGGACCTGTTGCTGGATTTAATAAGCAGATTATATTTAATGATAATAATGTTTCTGCTGGAGCAACTAATTTTGTTTATGATTCTACAAATATTAGAGTTGGTATTGCTACCACAAATCCACAATCAACACTTGATGTTCGCGGTGCAATTACTATTGGTGTAGGAACGGTTGGAATTAATTCAGTATTCTCAACAACTGATATTCAATCTTGGTATTATACTGGTAAATCAAAATCAGTAGCTGCTGATGATGCATCACCACAAGCAATTTATATTGGTGCAGCAGGAACGGTAATGTTCGTGGTTGGTGATACTGGAAATGATGTTAATCAATATACCCTATCAACACCTTATGATGTAAGCACTGCTGGTGCTTTTGTTGGAGTATTCTCCGTTGCAACACAAGAAACTAATCCACTTGGAATTGATTTTAATCCCACTGGAACAAAAATGTTTATTAGTGGAGCAGTTGGAGTTGCCCCTCTAATTGTAGGTGGTGAATATGTTCACGAATATTCATTATCAACTGCATGGACGGTTTCTAGTGCTGGATATACGACAAGTTATAATGTAACACAAGACACTGCACCACAAGGAGTTACTTTTGGTAATAGTGGTTCCAAGATGTATGTGGTTGGTTCCACAGGTGATGCAGTTTATCAATATTCACTTTCCACCCCATACAATCTTGCTTCTGGTGTAACCTATGATAATATTTCACTGGTTTTAGGAACAAATCCACTTATATTAGAAACTGCACCAATTGATATTTCATTCAATTCTATAGGAACTGTATTATGGATTGCTGGAAGTGCAAACGATAGAATTTATGAGTTCCGTTTAGGAACTGCTTGGGATATTTCTACTGCTGTATTTTATGATGACATTTATATTGGATTTAATGAAATTACAGTAACAGGACTCCATGTAATACCAGAACAGAATGTTGCTTATATTGTTGGTTCTACTAGTGATACTGTTTATCAATATTCTACAAATACCCCATCCCTTGAGATTGCCTCTAGTGGTATTTCAAGTGAATCTTCAATCATTCTTAATAATGAAACCAGAGTAAAAGACAAGTTATATGTAAAAGGAAATATTCATATTGATAGTAATACTTTAACCCAAGGAAATGCCCAGGTTGATGGCAATGCAACTGTTTCTGGTACGTTAAGTGTAACTAGTGCATTAACTGCAAATGCCGCAGTAACTTTTGATACGACTACATCTAATATTAACCTAGCAACCTCACAAACCACAGGAACTCTTATACTTGGAGGAACCTCACAAACAGGTGCGATTACGGTAGGAAGAGGAACAACAACACAAACCACAAATATTCAGGCAGGTGTTGTTGTTTCTGGGCAGCAAAAAACAATTAACCTTGGTACTGGTGGTGCTGCTGGTTCTAGAACTTTAATCACTGTTGGTTCTGCTACTGCTGGTGCGATTAGTACTGTCACTATTCCTTCACCAACTAATCTTCTTATTGGTACTGCCACAACTACAGGAACAGCATCACAACCACTTCAAGTTGCTGGTGGTGCTTATGTTCGTGATAATGTTGGTATAGGAACCATAAATCCATCATCAAAACTTCATGTTGTTGGTGGTTCAATATTTACTGGAAATGTAGGTATCAATACCACAGTAGTTACTGAATCACTCACAGTTTCTGGTGTTGTTTCTGCAACAAGTTTCTATGGTGATGGTTCTTCTCTTACTGGAGTTACTCCGTCTAGAACTACTGTAGTTGGAGTAACAACTTCAATTGCAAATAATGGAATTGGAAATACGAATATTACGGGATTCAAGTCTTATGCTCTTATGAGAGTTGGAATATCTACTGCAGGATGGTTAAGACTATATACTGATAGCACGTCAAGAAATAATGATGTTTTTAGAAGTGTTGGAGAAGATCCAGCACCTGGAAGTGGAGTAATCGCAGAAGTTGTTACTACAGGCATCTCCACAACACAAATCATTTCACCCTTTGTGATTGGGGGTAATTTAGATAATCCTGTGAATACGACAATTTACGCAGCAATTACAAACCTTTCTGGTTCTACTCAAGCAATCACAGCAAACCTAACCATTCTTCAACTGGAGGAATAATATAAATGGCAATAGCACAGACAGCAATTACAAGAGCAGTAGGATTTGGTAGAAGTGATGTTATCACTCAATTAGAACAGGGATTTACTTGGTTGGGGTGGCACGGTAGTACCAGAACAGGTATTGTAACTGGTATTAGTGCTTATAGTGGCGGCGGAACAGTAGGTTCTTCTAACGATACTTATGAGGATGTAAGACAAAGTACTTCAACTGGCATCGGAACCGGAGCAAGTTTTTATATTACTAGAAGTTCTGGAAGTGTAAATGTGGTTGCGGTGAATCGTCCTGGATTTGGATATACTAATGGAGAATATGTGACTTTATCTGCTAATGATATTGGTGGTTCTGGAAATGGCGCTGTTGCTATTGGCATCACGGTTCGCATATCTCCAGTTGGATATGGATCCACAAATGCTTTTTATGATTTTGATAAGTCGGGAACTTATCCTTGGGGTGTATTGAGAAATACAATTCAATCAAATAAAAGGTACGGAAATACTTATAATGGATTCCAAATAACTTCGGGCGACGCATCCTCATCATATTCTATGAATATAACTTCTGGTAGTGATTTTCATCCTTGGGATACTACAAATACATCTAATAGGGGAAATTATTATGCAAATAGGTTCGCCGGAAGATCAACTTTAGATGTTCCTGTTTATTCTTTACCAAATTCAAACATATATCAATATGATTCAAGTTCTATCATAGATTCAAGTATCTCTGATGGTTATGGTAATTTTACTCTGACAGGTACAGTTGGAAATACTTATGCATTAAAATTGTCAATTTTTAAGTCAGGACTAGATCCAAATTTTGCAGTATTCTCTTTTAGTCAACCTACTCTGTCATCCACAATTTTATCTGAGAATACATTTTCAACATTTTTCTTACACGATTTTACAACAAATATTTGGGACTTGAACGAACTATTTTTGGGCGGAGTTACATTTATAAATCCAACTACCGGAAATACAGTTACTCCAACTTTAGAATTTAGGTCTTGGATTGGAGGATCTACTTTTTATAGTTTTGGTGCTTATTCATCGGTTAGATGTGCAGAATTTGGTTATATTCAAACAAATAATTCTAGTGGGACATCTCTTAATTCGCCGTATATTATTACTAGTTATTCAAGCAATGCTTATAAACATAGTAAACCCGATATTTATCCGAGAATTTATTATAGAAACAATACTCTTGATAGTGTTCCTGTTGGTTCAAATTCAAATTTTAATGCAGTAATTAAAGGTATTCCATTAAATGCACAGATGGTTCCTTGCCCATATTATCTTCCTGATGATTTTGTACTTATTGACTTTGATTATGCAACTCCTGCGGCAAATATTCAGCAAGGAGATACAATTACAATTAGTGGTTCTGAAGTTTATACCGTAATTACTGGTTCTTATAATCAAACTACAAGAACTCGTGGCATTCTCTTCTGTGCGAGGACGGTCTGATGGCAAATTATACGATGACAAACTTAACAACAGCAGTTGCTGGGGTCTCAACTACAACTGCATTTCGGACTCAATCAACTGCAGTTTATACTGTGGAAGTCTCAAATGGAACTTTAAGTGTTGGTGATATTAACTTGGGGTCTTTTGTAACTGAAACAATACCTGGATGGTTGACTGGAAGAAGACCAGTGCAAGGTCAGCTTTTCCCAAGAGGTGTTTATAACAAGTAAACTAGATTCCCCCTTGACACCAGAAGCAGACCGTAGTATGATAAATAGGTAAACAAATGTTACGGATTTCTCATAAATCTTAACATTGTCAAACACCCTGTAAACCGAGACCTCTAGGGTGTATAAATTACGTCTCTCATATCTTCTCTAGGGGTGAGAAGAAATATTGAACCCTGTTCGTCCCCACGAACTCTTACTTAACCCTTTTTCAAATATGACTGCTTCAATCGCTTCACGCCGTTCTGGCGAAAACCTCTGGGAACAATTTTGCCAGTGGGTAACTTCAACCGATAACCGTCTTTATGTTGGTTGGTTCGGTGTTCTGATGATTCCAACGCTGCTTGCTGCTGCTACTTGTTTCATCATCGCATTCGTCGGTGCTCCTCCTGTGGACATTGATGGCATTCGTGAACCAGTTGCTGGTTCTCTAATGTACGGAAACAATATCATCTCTGGTGCCGTTGTTCCATCGTCCAATGCTATTGGACTGCACTTCTATCCCATCTGGGAAGCCGCTTCCCTAGATGAGTGGCTTTACAACGGTGGTCCTTTCCAACTAGTTGTCTTCCACTTCCTCATCGGTATCTACTGCTATATGGGTCGTGAATGGGAACTCTCTTACCGTCTAGGTATGCGTCCTTGGATTATGGTTGCTTATAGCGCACCTGTTGCTGCTGCATCTGCGGTATTCCTGGTCTATCCTTTCGGTCAAGGTTCTTTCTCTGATGCGATGCCTCTGGGTATTTCTGGTACGTTCAACTATATGCTTGTGTTCCAGGCAGAGCACAACATCCTTATGCACCCTTTTCATATGATGGGTGTTGCTGGTGTGTTCGGTGGTTCTCTGTTCAGTGCTATGCACGGTTCTCTGGTGACCTCCTCCCTGGTGCGTGAAACCACTGAAACTGAATCGCAGAACTATGGTTACAAGTTTGGTCAAGAAGAAGAGACTTATAACATCGTTGCTGCACACGGTTATTTCGGTCGCCTTATCTTTCAGTATGCTTCCTTCAATAACTCACGTTCGCTGCACTTCTTCCTCGCTGCTTGGCCCGTTGTAGGTATCTGGTTCACCGCTCTTGGTGTTTCTACGATGGCTTTTAATCTCAACGGACTGAATTTTAACCAGAGTATTCTTGACCATCAAGGTCACGTTGTTCCTACCTGGGCCGATATTCTGAACCGAGCAAATCTTGGGTTTGAAGTGGTCCACGAGAGAAATGCACATAACTATCCTTTGGATTTGGCAGCCGTTGAAGCAACTCCTGTTGCTCTAACTGCACCTTCAATCGGTTGATAAAATTATAAATTGGAGACCTCTTTATGGGGTCTCTTTTTTTATTGATAAATAGTTGAAGTTATGTTATAATAACTTTAATCAACTAAAAGAACTATGAGAACTTGCAACATCTGTAATCAAACAAAACCACTTTCCGAGTTTTATCAAACTATAAGAAATGGAGAACCCTATGGATATCACGGTAAATGTAAATCTTGTTATGTAAAGAAACAGCAAGAAAAATATGACCCCATAAAAAAGAGAGATGAAAATCTAAAAAGAGTATATGGTATTGGTATTCAAGAATATAATACTTTGTTAGAACAACAAAATCATCGTTGTGCTATTTGTGAAAGTATTGACCCGAAAGGTAGGAAATCTGGTAGAGGTGGTGGAGTTGATGTTTTTTATGTAGACCACGACCATAAGACGGGAAAGGTTCGTGGATTACTTTGTAATATTTGCAATAGAACTATGGGATATATTGGTGAAAATTCTGGTGTATTAGAAGAAATGATTAAATACCTACAAAAGCACCAATAATATGTCTCATAACCCTCAACACGAACCTATGCCTAACTGGGTAATCTGGGCAGGTGTAGGTATGATGGTATTCACAGTTCTTATATTTGTCATATTCACTCTTTCGATGATGTATTTTTAACTTATGTTACTCATTCTCGCATTTTTCATAGCATTTGGTTTCTTTATGTTTATAATGTCTGTAATACAAGACATTTAATATTCCTACATAAAGATGTGTTGCTTTTTAAGAATGAAGACTTTAACACTCACAGAAGACCAAGTAAAACTTCTTGCCGATGCGGTATGGATGAGACAAAGATGTTTTATTGCTGGCGACAAAAGATTCAAAGAATACGGAGTAATGCTAGAAGATATTCTTGGAAACCTTGAATATACGCCATCAAGATATTGATTATGAATTATGGTAGGATCTATTGCTTGGAAAATAATATCTTCAATTCATAACAAAATTTAACACCTTAATAAGAACTCATTATAATTAGAGATGAGTTCTTATTTTTATATGAAGATCTTTTTAGATACTGCAGATGTTTCATTAATTGGTCCAGCATACGACACGGGATTACTAGATGGTGTCACTACAAATCCATCATTAATTCTCAAAAGTGGTAGACAACTTCAAGAAGTTATTCAAGAAATTTCAACAATATTTTCAGAGTTAGAAAGTATTTCAGCAGAAGTAGTTGCAGATACTGCCGAAGAAATGCTTTCACAAGCGAAAAAATATTATACAATTAAACCAAATGTTACGATTAAAGTTCCTTGTACGGTTGAAGGATTAAAGGCGTGCAAGTTTCTTTCTAATGTTGGAATTAAGACTAACGTAACATTAGTGTTCTCAGTTGCTCAGGCAATTCTTGCATCAAAAGCAGGAGCAACATATATCTCACCTTTTGTTGGTCGTTGGATGGACAATTCAATTGATGGAATTGAACTCATCAAAAACATCCGCAAGGCATTTGATTACTCAGGAACATCTACACAAATTCTTGCAGCATCTCTTCGTGATGTAAGACAGGTAGAACAATCTGCTCTTAGTGGTGCAGATGTGGTTACACTCCCTCCTGTTGTATTCTGGGCAATGTATAAGAACATTATGACTGATAAGGGTCTAGAACTCTTTCAGAAAGATTGGGATGATGTTATTAAATCCACAGGAAAATGAAGAAAGAGCATCAATGTTGGCATTTTGTAATGTCATCTTTTGCTAGAATTTATGGTGTAAACAAAATGAAAAGTGAAGAAAGATTCCATTCATTTGCATTAGAGTGGTGTGATGAACATAATTATACTTGTGATATTCATCTTGATGATTTAAATAAGGTTGATAGGTATTTTAGACAACAATACGAATCTTGGGAGGGTTAAATGAAAGTAGGATTAATTGGATTAGGACGGATGGGCGAAGGAATGTCCCGTCGTATGATGAAGGCAGGAATAGAAGTATGGGGTTATCGTAGGAATTATGAAAAAGCAAGTGAAGCATATGAAAAAGGATATGTGAATGGAGTTGCAACTACTATCGAAAACCTTGTTAAAATAGTTAAACAAAACAAAAATAGTAGAATTCAACCAGGAATTTTCCAGATGGTTGTACCTGCCGAAACAGTAGAGGAGACTATCAATGAGTTACTACGATATTGTGGTGAAGGAGATATTATTATTGATCATGGCAATAGCAATTTTAAAGACAGTCGGAAGAGAGCAGAACGTCTGGCAAAACTTGGCATCCAATATATTGATTGTGGCACTAGCGGTGGTGTTTATGGTTTGGATCGTGGATACTGTCTTATGGTTGGAGGTGGAGATACTGCAGTCGCCACTTGTGCAAAGATATTCTCCGCCCTCTCCCCGGATATTCACTCCTGCCATAGAACGGATCCAACATCTGATGTAACTTCTGCTGAATATGGATGGTTACATTGTGGTGGTCCTGGAGCAGGACATTTCGTAAAGATGGTGCATAACGGCATTGAGTATGGTATTATGCAAGCGTATGCTGAAGGATTTAACATTATTAAGAATGCTAATGCAGGTGCTCAGTATGTTAGAGAAGGAGATGCAGAGGTTGCCCCTATGGCAGACCCAGAATCCTATTGTTATGATATTGATGTTGCTGAGGTTGCTGAGTTATGGCGTCGTGGTAGTGTGGTTGGGTCTTGGTTACTTGACCTTACTGCTGATGTGCTACGCAGGGATGGTAGCCTTAAACAGTTCTCTGGAGGCGTATC
>Ga0315904_10005657_pt1 | contig 17302 bp, 23 predicted proteins | sample LakEriMetagenome_6_FD_203529 | JGI IMG/M metagenome (GOLD analysis project Ga0315904, IMG submission 203529) | Freshwater fungal communities from buoy surface, Lake Erie, Ohio, United States - Buoy 12 MA120 | ecosystem: Environmental > Aquatic > Freshwater > Lake | place: USA: Lake Erie, Ohio...
GGTGGAGAGCTCCCGCACGCGGTACTCGTTCCAGTCGGACCCTGAACGGGAAAGCGCGTATGCCAGCCAGCGGCCGTCGGGGGAGGCGTCCCAGGCGGTGAGGGCGACCGTGCCGTCGGTGGACAGCGTGTTGGGGTCGATCGCGACAGTAGAGGGGGCGTCCACCGAGGCTCGCATGCGCAAGGTGGGTTGGTTTTGCAGCCCCGGGTTGAAGGTGGAAAAATACCTCCCGCCCTGCTTCACGGGCAGCCCGGTGCGGGGAGTGTTCGTGAGTTCGTCCAGGCGTGCGCGGATCGCGGCGCGGTTCGGCAGCGTCTGGAGGACACCGGTCGTGAGGTCGCGCTGCGCATTCACCCAAAGCCTGGTTTCGGCCGAGTCGACTTCCTCCAGCCACCGATAGGGATCGTGCACGACCACGCCGTGATACGTGTCCCTCTGCGACCCGGTCCGTGCGGTGGGGTAGGTCAGGGGCGCGCCGTGGGCGGCGACAACGGATAAGGCGACCATGAGGGGGAGGAACCGGAATAATGCCACTTTATGCAAGACGATGATCAAGGGTTGTTTGCGACAGGATTCAATCGGCTATTCGGAGGGTTGCAACCGAGGGTAGGCGATTGATGACGCGGGTGCGGTGCCGCGCCATCTCGGGGGCGGGGGGGGGGGAGCGGGTGGCGCGGAGCGCTGGGCCACCGGTCGTGCGGTGCCGAAGGGCGAGCGACGATCCGCTCAACGCGCGCAGGACCGCGCTTGCTGCGCCTAGATGCCGCTGCCGGCGTCGCGGCTGGCTGACGGTTCCGAAGGCAGATCCTCCTCGCGGAAGCCTTCGGCGGGGAAAAGCCGCACGTGGCGGAAGACGAGATTCACGCGGTCGCCGTCGCGCAGGTTGAGCTCGCGCAGTTGCTGGCGCGGCACCTCGGCCTCGATGGTGTCGCCCGTGTCACCACGACTCAGGCTGACGCGGCCATAGTTGCCGGCGGAGAAGACGTGGAGTACGCGGGCGGGCACGGCGTGCTCCCCCGCGAACTCGCGACGGATATCGATGTCGTGGGGCCGCACATAGAGCACGCTCTTCGCCGCGGTGCGTCCGCGTTCGAGGCGGTTCACGTTGCCGAGGAACTCGATCACGAAGGGTGAGGCCGGCCGATCATACACCTCCTGCGGAGGGCCCACCTGTTCGACCCGAGCCTGATTCATGACGACCACTTCATCGGCGAGTTCGAGGGCTTCCTCTTGATCGTGGGTGACGAAAACGGTGGTGACGTGCAGGCGCTCGTGGAGCGTCCGCAACCAGCGGCGCAGATCCTTGCGCACGCGGGCGTCGAGCGCGCCAAATGGCTCGTCGAGCAACAGCACGCGTGGCTGGACGGCGAGGGCTCGGGCCAGAGCCACGCGCTGGCGCTGGCCACCGGAGAGCTGATCCGGGTAGCGTCCGCCGAGACCGGAAAGCTGGATGAGGTCGAGCAGCTCGTTCACGCGATCGGCGATCTGGCGCGTGGTGGGACGCTCTCGACGGGGCCGGACACTGAGACCGAAGGCGATGTTTTCGAAAACCGTCAGGTGTCGAAACAGCGCGTAGTGCTGGAAAACAAAGCCGACACCGCGGCGTCCTGCAGGCACGTTTGAAACATCCTCGCCGTGAAACAGCACTTTGCCGGAATCCGGGTCGGAGGTCGCGTCTGGCGACTCGAGCCCCGCGATGATGCGGAGCAGCGTAGTCTTTCCGGAGCCCGAAGGTCCAAGCAGCGCGGTCAGCCGTCCGCTTGGGACGGAGAGATTGACGCCGGCGAGGGCCGTGAAGGTGCCGAAGCGTTTCCAGGCGTGGCGGACTTCGATGCTCATGAGGCAAAAGTGCGGGTTTCGGCGTGTGCGGCGGCAAGCAGTGCGCGGCGGTGGCGCCACTCGATCAGGCTCTTGAGCAGCATCGTAAGGAGGGCCAAGAGCGTGAGCAGCGAGGCCACGGCGAAGGCGGCCTGGGTTTGGTACTCGTTGTAGAGAATTTCGACGTGAAGTGGGATCGTGTTGGTCTCACCGCGGATGTGGCCGGACACCACGGACACCGCTCCGAATTCACCCATCGCACGGGCGTTGCACAGCACTACGCCATAAAACAGGCCCCACTTCGCATTCGGAAGCGTCACGCGCCAGAAAGTCTTCCAACCTCCGGCACCGAGCGTCAGTGCCGCAAGTTCCTCGTCGCGTCCCTGCGCTTGCATGAGCGGGATGAGCTCGCGGGCCACCAGCGGGAACGTCACGAAGACGGTCGCCAGCACGATTCCCGGTGTGGCGAAGATGATCCGTAGATCGCGGTCCGCGAGCCATTCGCCCATCCATCCCTGGGCGCCGAACATCAGCACATACACCAAGCCCGCGATCACAGGCGAGACGGCGAAGGGCAGATCGATCAGCGTGGTGAGCACTGACTTTCCGCGAAAGTCGAACTTCGCGATCGTCCATGCCGCGGCCAGGCCGAAGACGACGTTGCACGGCACCGCGATCGCGGCAGCCAGCAGGGTAAGCCGCACCGCCGCAAGCGCGTCGGGCTCCGTCAACGCGGCCCAGTACAGGCGGAACCCGCCGCGCAGCGCCTCGACGAACACGGCGCCGAGCGGAATCACGAGGAAGAGTGCGACGAACCCGATCGCCACCACGAGCAGGGTGCGCTTCAGCCACGGGGGATCCGCGAGTGTGCGTCGCCGGTGCGGCTGTGCGACGTGGACGAGGGTGGAGGCGGTGCCGGACATGGTGTGGAGAGCGCGGGGGATCGGATCAGCGACCGTGGCGCTCGGGGGAAAAGAACCAGCGTTGGAGGAGTTGCACCCCGAAGAGCAGCGCGAAGGATACCACCAGCATCACCACCGCGAGGGCGGTCGCGCCCGCGTAGTCGTACTGCTCGAGTTTTGTCACGATCAAGAGGGGCGTGATTTCGGTGCGCAGCGGCATGTTGCCCGAGATGAACACCACCGAGCCATACTCTCCGATCCCGCGGGCGAGGGCCAACGTAAACCCGGTGCACGTCGCGGGCAGCAGCGCGGGCAAGACCACCCGGCGCAGCGTCTGCGTGCGCGTGGCGCCGAGCGTGGCCGCGGCTTCTTCCAGCTCGGGCTCCAATTCCTCAAGCACTGGTTGCACCGTTCGCACCACGAAGGGTAACCCGATGAACGTCAGGGCTACCCAGATTCCCAGCGGCGTGTAGGCCACCTTGATGCCCAACGGCTCAAGCAGTCCACCTATCCAGCCGGTCGGAGCATAGAGCGCGGTCAGAGCGATGCCAGCGACCGCGGTGGGCAGGGCGAATGGCAAATCGACCAGGGCATCCACGATCTTCCTCCCGGGGAACTCATAGCGGACGAGCACCCACGCGACGATGACGCCAAAAAACGCGTTGGCGGCCGCGGCGGCCAGCGCCGCACCGAAGGTGAGACGGTAGGAGGCGACGACGCGCGGCGAGCTGACGTGGCCCCAGAATTCCTCCCACGACAACCCCGCGGTGCGAATGAAGGCTGCTGATAACGGCAGCAGCACGATCAGGCTCAAGAACAACAGCGTCGTCCCCAGCGTCAGTCCGAATCCCGGCAGGACGCGGCGGCGCCGCGTCCGGAGATTCGGGGAAAGCTCGGGGTGTGGTGTACGCATGCCGGAGTGGGAGGGTGGGGCGGCGAGCGAGCGACCTAGCGAAGGTAGATCTGATCAAAGGCGGCGCCGTCGGCGAAGTGCTCGCGATGGGCACGCTGCCAACCTCCGAACACCTCGTCGATGGTGAAGAGGGTGATCTCCGGAAACTGGGCCGAGTGACGACTCCGGACCTCAGGCAGGCGTGGCCGGTAGAAGTGGCGGGCGAAGATCTCCTGTCCTTCGGGCGAGTAAAGGAACTCAAGGTAGGCTCGGGCGACCGCTTCGGTTCCCCGGCGCTTCACCACCCGGTCAACCCATGCCACGGTAGGCTCGGCTAAGATGCTCACCGAGGGCACGACGATTTCAAAATCGTCCGGCCGTAGCTTGCGGGTGAGCAGGAGTTCGTTCTCCCAGTTGATGAGCACGTCGCCGATACGACGTTCCACAAACGTCGTGGAGGCTCCGCGCGCACCGGAGTCAAGGACCGGGACGTTGCGGTACAGCGCGGTGACGAAGTCGCGCGCCTTCTGCGCATCTCCTCCGTTCGCGCGCAGGGCATAGCCGTAGGCGGCGAGGTAGTTCCAGCGCGCGACGCCGGAGGTCTTGGGATTCGGGGTGATCACTGCGACTCCGGAGCGGACCAAGTCGGACCAGTCGCGAATGTTCTTTGGGTTTCCCTTCCGGACCAGAAAGGCGAGCGTCGAGAAGTAAGGTGCGGAATTGTCCGGCAGTCGCTTCTGCCAGTCGGCGGGAAGGAGCCGTGCGTTTTGGTGTAGGGCGTCGATGTCGTAAGCGAGCGCGAGCGTCACGACGTCGGCCTTTAGGCCATCGATCACGGCGCGAGCCTGCTTGGAGGAACCTCCGTGGGACTGGCGGATCGATACGGTGTCGCCCGTCTTGGCCTTCCAGTGGGCAGCGAAGGCACGGTTGAACTCCACGTAGACTTCGCGGGTGGGATCGTAAGATACGTTGAGAAGCTCGATGTCCTTAGCGAGCGCCGCGGTGCCGAAAGGCAGAAGCGCGAGCCCGAGGGTCAGCAGGAGAGAGGAGAGGCGCGGAAACATAACGGCTGAGGATTTGAATGTGAGAGAATGACGAGGAAAGGGGAGACCAGAATTAGTAGCGCAGTTGGACACGGGTCAGCAGGGCCTTTTCTGCCTCGCGGGTGACGGTGCCGGAGGGGCCGCCCTCGAAGTCCGTGTGTTCAAGGTTCAGCGAAGCTTTGACGTTGCGATTGAGGTACCAGTTAAGACCGAGCGTGGACCCGCGCGCCTCGGATGCCGAGGTGGCAGGATTGGCGAACCACGTAGTCGAAGTGCCGGTGAAGGCCTCGTCGCCGACCCGTAGCCGCCCGTGGCGAATCGCGACCTCCCACGCCCCCCATGTGCCATCGGCCCATGAGAACGCGGTGAGCGGTGTGACTCCGCGCAGGCTGGCGTCTTCGCCCGTGAGCACCCAATGCATTCCGACGAACCAAGCGCGGGCAGTAACATCGCGCGCGGCACCCGCGCGCGTGAGCGTCTGGCGGGAGGAAACGTGCGACCCAATCAGTCCGAAGGGGCCGTAGTAGTAGTGGAACTGCGGTGACACGCGCTGATGGTTGCCGGCGTTAACCACGCCCGGGGCCCAGGAAAAAAACGCTTGCTGCGCGTGAGTTCGCAGCACCGCGGGGGTGCCCACGTTCTGTTCACCTGTGGTGACGGCAAGCCCTAGGCCGAGTCCCTCGAGTGCGCTGCCGTCGCCCCTGAAGGGTTGAGCAAAGATGCGGGCGGCGAGTTCCTTTGCATCGTCGGTATCGACGATCGAGGTCCCGCCATCCGGAACGCCGTTCTGCAGTGCGAGCTGGTAGCTGAGGCGGCCCTCGCTCAGGTCGCCGAAGACCTGCACGCCAAGATCCCGGTTCGGGCCGAGTGAGGTGGGATAGGCGCGCTCGATGAAGAGCAGGTCTGTCTGCGAGACGAGGCGTTCAAAATCGAAGGGCGTCTTCGTCTTGCCGACCAGAAGGTTGAACGCAGGACTGTGGGTGTACGTTGCGTAGGCATCGAGCAGGTTGAAGTTCGATGGCGCGAAGTCGGGCATGAGCCGGAAAGCATACTTGGTTCCTACGGTTCCCTCGAAGCTCGGCCGCAGCCGACGAATCAGGAACGTGTCGTTGCCCTCGATCTGGTCGCCAAAGAAGACGCGTCCGTCGACTTGGAGATTGGCGCGGATGCGAAGCTGGAAACCACGGTCGGCGCTGGTGATCGAGAAGCCGCTGGGCCCCGCGACAAGCGCGGGCGCACTCTTGGTGGCGGTGGCGGCCGCTTCGTCGCGGAGTTCCTGCTGCCGCTCAAGGATGAGAATCTTCTGCTCCAGCGCGCGGAGTTGGTCGCGCAAGAGGGCGAGCTGATCGGTGGAGGGGTTGGCTCGGCCGAGCGGGAGCGTGCCGACAAGGAAAAGCGCCAGGAGCGCGAGGCGCGTGTGGCGGTGCGAGGACCGGTGCATGGGAGGTGTGGAGGCGTCCGCGCTTCCCGGAGTCGGGTCAGGAGGAAAGAATCAGGAGGATGAATCCGCCGCGTGTGCGGTAGGGAAAGGGTGGGGCGGTGACGGCGGGCTAGGTCAGCCGTGTCCGCTCGGTCAGCTCGATCTGCGTGATCCGCCCGTCATGCACCGTCAGGTGCACGCTGCCGAAGCGCAGGGCCTCAAGCCGGGGCTCGAGCCACTGCAGCCACGCCGGTGTGGATGGCTTCTCCCGACTTGCGGGAGCTGGCGCGTCGTCACTGGAGGGAGTGGGTTTCATTGCTGATCAGACGAATGTATATTAAAATGATAGGAAATAGCAAGGGGTAAATTACTATCTTGATCAAGTTACTCATTATAAAGCGTAAACACCTCATTGTTAGTGTCTCATGGAAACTAAACATGCACGATCGCGCGGTCGTGCGGTTCGAATAAGCGAACCGTCATCCCGTTACGAGGGCTCAAACCGCGGCCTTCTCAGGATTGACCGCTAGGCTTGGCGGAGCGACGGTTTGGCCGTGCAACGCTCTTCTGCTGTCCGGACCAGCCGTCCCTGGTGGTCGTTCCTTGGGGTGATCGGAGTTCTCCTGGTGGCGGCGCAACCGCTCTGCGCGGCGAGCCCTTTCTTTGCCTTCGACAACGGCGTGGGCCGTGAGCAGCGATGGTCTCCGGCTCGTCAGGCGACGGTGCTGCAGGATCTGGGCTACTCGGGTATTGGCTATTCGGGGGTGAATGACTTGGAGGAGCGCGTGGCCGCCTTTGCCGCGGTGGGCCTTCGCGTCTACAGCGTTTATGTGGGGCTGCAGTTGGATGGTAGCCCTGACGATGCAGCGGCGATCCGCGCGGCGTTGCCGCAGCTGGGCGCGGCGAAGACGGACATCTGGCTGACGTTGCGGGGCCGTGGGGTTGGGGAGCAGGCGGCGGCTCGCGCCGTGCAGGCGTTGGCGGACGACGCTGCGAAGCACGGCGTGCGCGTCGTGCTTTATCCCCACAAAGGGTTCCTTGTCGCAACGGCTGAGGAGGGGTTGCGCATCGTTCGGCTCGTTGGGCGGCCCAACGTCGGGGTCACCTTCAATCTCGCGCATGAGATCGCGGCTGGACATGCCGCCCGATTGACCGAGGTCATCGAGGCCTGCGGCGAGCATCTTTTCCTCGTGTCGATCAACGGGGCCGACCCCGAGGGCGGGTGGGAGCGGGTGATTCGACCGCTGGATGAGGGCACGGTCGACGTGCGCGGGCTGGTTCAGTTTCTTGCGCAGCGTGGGTATGCGGGGCCGGTGGGTCTGCAGTGCTACGCGATCAAGGGCGACCCGGAGACGTTGCTGCGGCGCTCGTTGAACGTCTGGCAGTCATGGCCCACGGCCCGGTAGCACGCGCGTCCTTGGAGTAAAGTCGACTCGGAGGAGGAGCTGCGGAGTGACGCATCCGCGTGAGTACCGTCCTCGGTTTCCGAGGAAGATGGTCGGGGCGGTGAGATTCGAACTCGGCTCAAGACTGCCGTTCGGCGTCCGTTTGGAGTCCTTCAGGTTGGCGGAGAACCCGACGATCTGCGAACCGGCGGTGGAGCGTGGCGCAGCCATCGGAGGCGGCCGCAGGGCGTGGGACGGGCTCAACAGTTCTCGAACGCGAGGATGACGCAGGGCTCCGGCGGGAAGGCCTGGGCGGCCTTCAGGACCTCGCGGGGCATCTGCAAAGGGTGCCGGCTCCCACAGTTCGCGTAGACGCGGCGCTGGTGGGCGTAGGTGTCGACGGAGTCGCGCAGGACGGCGACCGCGTCAGCCTCGGCGAATCCCTCGAGGTCGCAACCGCGGAGGGCGTTCGCCAGGGCAAGGGCCTGCGGCGTCGTGCCGACCATTGCGGCGGCGGCCTCGAGCCGGGCGAGTTGAGCGGAGGTCAGGCGAAGGGTCAGGGTGGAGTTCATGCCGGCCTGTGTGCGCCTCACCGACGGCCACGGCGAGCACGAAAACGGCGATCGGGAAACGCGAGTCGACGCATCCGTCGCGCAGAATCGCCGGGGGCGCCTGGTGGGCAAAAAAAGTCACGGCGCCGGCTCCCGTTCAAAGGAGTTTGCCGCGTGAAGGGGACGGGGAAAGTCTTCCCCCGTTCGTCGCTCGAGCTCCCGCTTCGGTGCGATGCAGCTGGTCGACGGCCGCTTTCGAGGCCAACGGCGTCCCGGTCGTCAAGAGCTGGCACACCCTGGCGCGGTTTGGCCCGTCGGTCTTCGTCAAGGCAAGCGTTTCAGCGGCGATTTTACACTCGGTTAAACACCGGGCAAGGTTTGGTGCCTCCAGGGTTTGCCCGTTCAAAAAGATTACTTCCGTGGCGGGGTTTATACCTCTGACCATTAGATCTTTAGGCATCTTTTAACCTCTGGCATCGCCTCGGCCCATACCTCGCCAAGGTCGAGCCCATGCGCCACAAAAAAGCCGCCTCCCGATTGTGGCAGGAGGCGGCCAACCATTTACCCGATCAGCTCCGCGGGATGAGCCGCGGAAAGCGGTTAGACGTCAGCGGTGATGACAAGCCGCTGGAGGGCGTCAGGAATTCCGACGGCCACGCCAAACATGAGTCCGTAGCTACGGTACTCCATGCCGGCGTTCGCATTGTACCAGGTGCGGACCTGCAAGCTCAGACCCGTTTTCGGCTCGGTGACGACTTCGAGACGCCCAGGGAAGTCGGAAGCCTCGGGACCGGCCGGCAGTCGGGTCGCCAGCAGGAGCGCGGACGGAGAGGCGGCAATGCCGCGGCAGTTGACGGAGCCACCGGAACCGGTGCCGGCCGCAAACTGCGCGTACTCGTGGACCTCGAAGCCGTGGATCTGTCCGAGTCGACCGCTCTTGACGGCGTCGGACGGGGAAGCGGGATTCGCCACGACGGTGGTATCCGCCAGCAGCGCCGGGGTGAGATCGTTGTGAATGACGGCGAACCGGTTCCCTTGGGGAACCTTGCGCGTACTCAACGCCTTTCCGGCGGCGATGAGCGCGGCACGGTTGAAGTTGGCGGCGGTCGCAACGCTCGAGTTCGGGAAGTTGGCGGCGTTTACCAGCTTGAACAGGTCGGTGACGACGGCGAGTCCGATGGACTGCGCGGCGGCGGCGGCGAAAGTTTCGATCAGTTGAATGCTCGTCGAGGAGCGTTCCGAATCGCTGAAGCCGTAAGTGGCGTGAACGTGTCGCGAGATGGTCAGCGGCCTGTCAACGGCGTTGGCATTTTGCGCGACGTATCCGGTCGCGGCGCTCCAGTCAGGCGCAGCGCCAAAGGCGCTCGGGAGCTTGACCGAGATCTGTTGGTTAAGGAGCGCGGTTTCGGTCGAGAAGTCGGAGACGACTTGCTTGATGACGCTGAACTCCTCGAGGAGCGTTTCGAGGGCGCGCTGGGCAATGAGGGTACCGGGAGTATTTCCGAGTGAGTTGGGCATGGGTGGTCAGGATCTGAGGTTGGCGAGGCGGGCCTTGTATTCGGCCAGGAGTGACGCGGGAGTCGCGTCGTGGAGAGTGGCGGTTGCGTAGTGGCCGAGCGGAGCGGCTCCGGGAAGAGGGTGCGGAATCGACTCAAGGAAGCTCTTTCCGTCGTCGGACTGGGCAGCACAGAAGGCGACCAGGGCCTCGACGGCGGCGACGTCGGCGGCCGGGACGCGTTTGGTGACGGTGGCACGGATGCGCTCAAGGCGCGTGTGCGCCGCCTGGGCGCGGAGAGCGTTCAGTTCGCCGGTGGCGGCCTCGAGTTGGCGCCGGGTGTCGGCCAAGGCGGCAACCGCGAGAATGGGAGCCGCAAGCGAGGCACGCGGCTTCGGCATGGCGGGCTCGAGAACGCGGTCGACGATGCCGACCGCGAGGGCTTCCTGGGCTGTGAGCCAGAGTTCACCGGCTGACAGAGCGGCTTCAAGCTTCTCAGGCGCGGCCTTCCAGCGTCGGCCGTAGATCTCCCGGAGCTTGGCGGCGAAAACATCGAGAGTGTCGGCGCTTGCCCGGAGGTCGGCAGCATCGCCGTCGGCGTAGGTGCGCGGACCGTGGATCATCAGCATCGCGTCCGGGGACGCCTCGGCGACGGGTGCGGCCGCAACGATCAAGCCAGCGGCGCTTGCGGCGATCCCGTCAACGCGTGCGACGACTTTGCCACGGTAGCTCTGAACCTGGGCGATGATTGCGAGGGCTTCGCTGACTTCTCCGCCTGGCGAGTTTACGCGCAAGAGAACGTCAAAGCCTTTGGCTTGGGTCAGCTGGTCGGCGATGTCCTTGGCGGAGATTTCGCCAGGACTCGAACCGATGCCGCCATAAATGAGGATTTCGCGGGTCATCAGGCGGCCGAGGAGTTGGCGATGAATTCCTCGAGAACGCCGCGGCGGTCGAGGAAGGCGACGAGATCCAGCGCGCGCGTCCGGCTCCAAAGGCAGAGGGTGGAGCCGTCGATGTCGACAAGCGCTGCGTCGGGGACCTTTCCGGCGGCAGCGAGGCGCCGCGAGGCGGTCCGGCGATCGCAGCCGGCGAGACGGGCGATCGTCGCAGTCGAAACGAACTGCGGCGCATAGGGGGGCGCGATCTCGGGGCGGTGAGGTTCGAAGTTTTCGGGCGGATTCATGTGGCGATGGCAAAAGGTTGCTTGGTGCGTGGTGCGTGCTCAATGCGGCTAGTGTCCCGCCACGTTCCGTTTTGTCCCGCGGCGGCCGCGGGGCGGCGGGTTTGCGGATAGCCAGGCGCGAGCTTCCTCGATCGTTGCGGTGCCGCCGGGCATCGGGAAGCCGCGGGCCTTCATCGCGCAGATGTAGCTCCGGGAGCGGCCCAGGGCGGAGGCGAGCTCCTTCGTGGTGAGAAGTTCAGTCATGGGCGGGGCCGTAATTGGGCGGGCGTTCGCGGATGCGCTGGTCGAGGTCGGCGAGTGGCAGTCCGGCCGGAGCGGGCGGTGTCAGTTCTCCTGACGGAAAGGCGAGGCGACACCGGGCGGGGTGATGGCGCACACGTGGAAGAATCCGCCGGCGCCGTCGGGGATGCGTTTGACCTCGCGTCCGACTCGCAGGATCGCAGCGGTCAGGAGGTCGAGTTTCTGGCGGGCCGGTCGGGTCCGGGTTGAGCGTGGGCGCTTGGAATTTCCAAAGGCGCCGGCAGTGGGTCTTTTGTTCATGGCGAGGGTGGTTGGTTGTGGGTGTGCCAACCAAGATTCCGTGCCATGCCAACACCCTAGGGTGTGTTGGCACGTGGCACAGAATTTATCGGGCCATCTCGTGCCATTGGCACAGGTTGGCACGTGGTGGCACAGAATCATTTAGGAAGAGGCTTCGATCCGAGCCGGTAGGTGCCGCGGACATCCCCATTGCGGAGGTAACTTGCCCGGACGGCCTCGCTGAGTCGCCGCTTGATGGTGCGATCGCTGCCGAGCCCGCTCAGGTCCTCGACGATCGCCCCGACCTTCGTCTGGTCTCCAGGCGCCGGGCAGAGCCCGCGGACGGCCTCGACTACGTCGGCAATGCTGATGGACTGCCCCCTGCTCTTCCCCTCGACGTCATTCCTCCAGGCGTCGACATCGAATTCCGGGTCGACCGTGTAGTCCATCGCCTCGGGATCAAAGAGGAGGCCTCGCGTCTTAAACTTCGGGCCGTCTGAGTTTTTTCCGCACGCAAGAACGAGACGGCGGTCGTCGTCCTTTTGGCCGGGAGCGAGCTGGATCTCGGCGCGGACTGCCGAGTAGAGGGCCTTTCCGCCGCGGCCGAAATTGCCGGCGTTGTAGGCATCGCCGGCCTGGATGATATTCGCGGCGCCCGTGCGGCCGTGGTGGACGATGACGACGGCGGCGCTGGGTGCGGACTTCCTGACGACGGCGCGGAGCTTGCGCAGGGTCAGGATGACGTCGGCCGTCTTGTTCTCATCGCCGGCGACGACGTCGGCCCAGGGGTCGAGGATCAGGGCGCCGGGGCTCTCCATCTCTAGCGTCACGCCCAGTCGTGCCATCGACTCGACGTTGCCTGCGTTCAGGTCGCCGTCCTCGTCGTCGGTCATAGCCAAGATGAGGACGTGTGCGTCGACCAGCGCGGCCTCATCCGGGGAGAGTCGGGCGAGCATCTTGCCGAGCTCGTCCTTCCATCGCCGGATGCCGTTCTCGGAGGAGAGGATGATCCACTTCCGTGGCGGGGTGTAGGTCGGGAGCCCGCACCATAGCCGGCCCAGGATCTGCGCGATTGCCAGACGGATCGCGAGGCGCGTCTTTCCGAGACCGCCAATGCCGACGAGCGAGAGCCATTTGCCGGACTCGAGCAGGTTATCGCCAAGGATGGCCGCGTCGACGGGCGCGGTCCACGCGAGGAACTGCGAGGGCCTCCAGAGCGTGAATGGGCGTGGAGGTTCGGGCGCGTGATCGTCCGAAAAAGTCGCCCCGGCGGCGAGACGAGGAGCGCCCCGCTCTTCGACGAGAGCAACGGTGGAGTGTTTGTGGCTCATCGGTGCGGGTTGACGTAGAGCGCCGCCTGGCAATTCCCGTTCTCGCGGGTGGCGTCGGGGATTCTGAACCACTGGTGCGGTGAGCCGTAGCCGCAGACGTCGCAACCGAGGCGAGAGGCTTCGCGGTAGAAATCGCGGACGGCGACGTCGGCGGCGCCGGCGACGTCAAACCAGCCGTGAACCGATTTGCCGCCGGAGAGCATGGCGAGGCGGAGCGGGAACCTCGTCACGGTGGCGAGGAACCAGAGGCGACGAGCTTGCTGGTCGAGTTCAAGGCTCGGGCAATCCCACTCGATGACGGCGAAGATCCGCGGGCCGGTGTTGGACTTGGCGCGGGGCGAGGGTCTCCCGTCTGCCGTCAATCCGGTTGGCGCGGACATCGGATTTGGCACGACGTAGCGGAACCGGCCGGCGGCAATATCCGAGCGCAAGTCGCGGTGAACGCCCACGACGGGCCCGCGGCTGTTCCCTTCGCCGGTGCCGAGGCAAAGGAGAGCTTCATCGGCGAACAGGAGGCGCATGATCTCGGCGGGCGCGGGCGCCTCGAAGCGAACCGGGGAGTGCTCCAGGAGGTCGGCGCAGTCACACGCCGTGCTCTCCGCCTCTGCGATCCGGTCGGGGCTCGCCTCCGGCCATGGCGGCGTCCTCGGCGGGACGTTGTAGCTCCGGGCGGGCGAGTCGAGCATTTGGTCGGCCTTGGCGAGAGTGTTCTCGATCTCTCGCGGCTGCGGGCGCCGGCCGGCGGTGATCAGGTCGGTTTCGAGAATGCGGTGGATCTCCGCATTAACCACTCCCTGACGCTTCAGTTGAAGGGTGGCGGTCATCAGCCATCTGTGACGGGCTCCCGCCGGCGGCGGGGCGTCCCAGTGGACTTGACGGCGAATGAGTCGCGGGTAAGTCTGTTTCGTCATCAGTTCTTCGTGTGTCTTCTGAAACGCCCTGGTTGCCGCCGGGGTCGTTTCGTTTTTCAAGGTGCCGATCGGGACTGGTGTTGCGCCTGCGCCAGCCGAGCGCGGGCCTCAAGGATGCTGCGATGCAGGCGAATGCGCTCGGCCGGTTCGGTCGTCTCGTTGAAGTCGGCGACCAGCGCGGCCACAGCCTCGCGGAGCGTGTCGGGATCGCGGCGGTACGGTTCTTGCGTCTGGGGCCGCAGGACGCGAAGGGCGTCGAATCTGACAAGGGCGGGATATTTCAAGCGGGGTCCTCGCGGATAGTGTCGTCGAGCAGGGGGCGGGCGGGGGCGACGACGACGAATTCGGCAAGCAGGCGGGGCCGGGCGATGGCGCGCTCGTCGTCGGCGGAGTAGATGCGGGAGCTCATGTGCGAATTTCTTTCACGGCGAGGTTCACGCGAGCCTTCGCCAGCCGGTAGACAAGTGCGCGCCGACTGATGCCGATGCGCTTGGCGTGCTCCGCCTGGGTTTCCTTCCGTGTGACGAGCGGTGCCAGGTCACTCAGTATCCGCTCGATGCGGTCGAGGCGGTCGAGGACCGGGCCGAGTGTTGGAGCTTCTGAAGGCGTGTTCATGTGTCAGCTGCCTCCGCGTCAATGAGGGCGTGAACGGATCTCCGAGAGTATAGCGGCCGGCGGAGTCCCGGAACTCGCGCTAGGAGTCCGCGCTTCTCGAGGCGCCAGCGGGTAACGTCGGAGATACCTCCGAGGATCTCGTTCACCTCGGCTCCGGTATAGGCGAGTTTCTCGGATGTAGGATCCGCTTGAATCCGCGTATTCGTTTCTCTGGTTCGCATGGTCGGTTTTGCTGCGGCGACCATAACACGGGATTTTTGCTCGTTTTCGTGATGGCACGAAAAAGCCGCCAGACTTCCGCCTGGCGGCTTTCCACTTCCGGTTCTCAAAGCGAGATTTCCGGGTCTGGCGATCAGATTTCCCTTGCTAGATTCTTTCGTTGGCGCGCGCCAGGGCTCTCTTGCTGGCGTGCGTTGGCTTTCCGGCGATCTTTCCGGCGATTTTTCCGCACTTGGATCATTGTGAGAATGTCGTGCTCGGAAAACACCTGCTCTTTGGGGCCGGCTTTCTTCATCTCGTCGGCCTTGCCGATCAGCTTGGCGTACTCCTTGAATCGTTTGAGTGTTGTCAGCCCCAAACGCTCCATGGCCTCTCTCTTTGTGAAGCTGGGCCTCATTTCGTTTTGCTCTCTCTTGAGGCTGTCTTCCTCGTAAAGATCGCGTTCGGCCAGCCATAGAAGCCCTTGGGCGCGTGTGATTGCGTCGGCGTCCGCAAGTCCGGCTGCGGCGAAGGGCGCGGCGATCTGGGCCAGGGTGGCGAAGCGGACCTTCCTGACGCGTTCTGCCTCTAGGGCGTCGGCGCGGACCTCCCTGAAGCGTTGTGCCTCGAGGGCGGCGGCGAGGACCTCCCGGAGGCGTTTTACCTCGAGGGCGGTGGTGCGCGGATCGTCCTTTGGGGATGCGTCAGGGGCCGGGGAGTGAACTGGTGTCTTCATGCTGAGGCCTTCGGCTTTGAGGAGGGAGTAATTTGGAACCAGGCAACACCGTCCGACTCCTTCGCTCGGCCGCGGTAATGCTTCCAAAGCACGTCTTGGCCGCGGTGGGTCAGGAGGCTGGCGGTCAGTCCGGGGTTCTTGTAGGCGGCGCAGTGGTAGCTCGCGAACGAGTGTCGCAGGACATTTCGGAACCGCTCTCCCGTGAAGCCGGCCGCCTTGAACATCTCGGCCTTGTGGATCGCGTACATCCGTGGTGCCACCGTCCAAGTTGCCGGCTTCGCCAAGGCTAACCAGTCCCAGACGTTGCCGGGCAAGCCGTCGATGTAGTGCCGACGGCCGCTCTTGTGCTTGGCGCCGGGGAGGGTGATGCCCCGGTCTGCAAAGTTGATGTCCTCAAGTCCCAGCCTTTGAGCGGACGTGAACCGCAAGCCGGCGAAGGCCTCGAGGGCCAGTCGCGGGGCGGAGGGGTGGTCTTGGTTCACCTCAAGCAGGTGGCGGCCTTCATCGACCGTCAGTAGGTTGATTTCGCTGTCCTCGGCCTCATCAACCGGCACGGCGTCGAAGAATGACGTTGGCGTGAGACCCTCGGCGCGCAGCCACGCCCAAAGCCGGTTCGCGTTGGCGCGGTGGTGACGGCGGGAGGCGGGCGATGCGGGGCGGCCGTCCAGGACAAGAGAGGCGAGCCATCCGCGGATCTCGGCGGCGCCGATCTTGGAAAGGTTGGTTTCGGCTCCCAGGGCGGCCACCAAACGGCCGAGATGCAGGGCGCGGTGCGTTGCTGTGTCGTTCGCCACCTTCCGGCCGGACACGGCGGCGATGTAGCGCTCCACGGCCTCGCCCAGGGGCAGGGGACGGTGCCGCTCCGCCCAAAAGCGGCCAACCTCTAGGAGATCGGCGTTGTTTGTCAGGCGGCGGAACTCCTCCCAACGAGCCGCCTCCGAGGGCGGGAGGACGTGGAGTTCCTTCCGGGTCTCCTTCCCTTGGCTGGCGAGGGCGCGGATGAAATTGTCCCGCTCTCCCTCCGTCGCGAATTGCCGAGAATGCCGGCCGGTGGCCGATCTCCAGCGCACGCCATACGGCAGCGGTCTGCCTGGACGGTGAGTTAGCGTGAATCCCCGCGGCGTCCGCTTCGGCGTCCGCTTCGGCGTCCCCTTGGCGTCCGTTTTCATGCCCAAAAAGGGGCATATTGCCGCCTTCTGAGCAAGGGTTTTACCTCGTAAGGCGGAAGATGGTCGGGGCGGTGAGATTCGAACTCACGACCTCTACGTCCCGAACGTAGCGCTCTACCAGGCTAAGCTACGCCCCGATCTCATCTCTGTCACCCGTCTCGCGACGGGAGTGGAGAGAAAAGGGGGCGACCGCGGTGGCAGCAAGAGGAAAAGCGGGAATCCTTCAGACGCTGCTTTTCAGCCTGAAGGTGAGGCGGTTGGGGTACGGACTCGGCGCAGCTCCCAGTCTGCCGTGGCGGCGACGACGGTGGAGAGTTCGGCGATGAAGCCGGCGTCGAGGTCGGGGAATGCCGCCCGCTCCATCGGTCCGAGGATAATCCACTCTGCGCCGCTCGCGCGCAGGGCGTCGCGCGCGGAGGGGCCTCCGCGGTAGATCGCCGCGACTGCTTCCGTGCGGGTGGTCATGCCGGGTACCCCATGGAGTGTCATTCCCGATGGGTTGGCGGCGACGACGCGGCGACCGGCGAGAATCAGCGCCGGGTGATTGAGTTGTGGACCCGTGAGGAGCAGGGCGCCGGGCGGAGTGTGCTCGCGGACCAGTTGCGCGAAACGCTGCTCGTCGGCGTTCGAGATCACCGCCGGACGGCGCCACTCGGAGATGATCGACTGGATGCCCGACGCACTCATCAGTACGGCGAGCATCACGGCGGCGGCGCCGCCAGCTGGACCCGCTCGCCATGCTCGGAGCAGCCACCACGCACCGCCTGCGGCCGCCGCGAGCGCCGTCGCGGCGAAGAGCTTGAGATTGTCGAAGACGAAGGGTTGGAAGGCCCAGAGATAGCCGAGAGGCAACAGGAGCCACCAGCCCCCCGTCTCCCGCCGAAAGTGCCTCCCCGCAAAAAACCACGCAGCAGCCCCGAGGGTCATCCATACACCGGTGTTCCACGCCCAGTGCTGCGCCATGGCCATCCCAGGATGATCGCCGCCGATTCCCGTCATCCAGCCCGGGGACCAGCGCAGGAAAGGAGGCTCGGACTGCGTGAGTTGGACTCGGGTCCACAAAATCTGCGGCAACGCGAGCAACGCGCCGGTAAGTGTGGCCAGTGACCATCCGACCCGGCGTTGCCAGGGAGA
>Ga0315904_10005663_pt1 | contig 17289 bp, 11 predicted proteins | sample LakEriMetagenome_6_FD_203529 | JGI IMG/M metagenome (GOLD analysis project Ga0315904, IMG submission 203529) | Freshwater fungal communities from buoy surface, Lake Erie, Ohio, United States - Buoy 12 MA120 | ecosystem: Environmental > Aquatic > Freshwater > Lake | place: USA: Lake Erie, Ohio...
CAGGTACTCAAACGATTCACCATTGTGTTGGATGATCCGCGGCAGAAATGGTTGCTCATCAAGCTCCAGGACAGTGGCATCGCGGCGAATCCGAGCCGCAGAGCGATCGTCAACATCCTGCAGGGAGACCTGCCGCAGGGATGGGTCCTTGTACAGTGGGTCCTTGTACAGGGGACTCCGAACCACCGCTGAATGCTCCGATGTGCTCAGACCCACCGAGCCAGTTGTCTGCGGCGGGCCCAACTGGACCACATGCCGTCCCGACCCGCCGTAGGCATTCAGCACCAGCTGGTCGATGTACGCATCCCGGTCGCTGACTTCAGAACCGTGCTTTTGCCGCAGCACCCAAATTGCCTCCTGGAGGTCCGCCAGCAGCGAGCTTGCTTCCCCGCCAACCCCCAATTGCTCCCAGCCGGCCAGAGTCGTCGTCGCGGTGCCGGGCAAAAGCACCGTTAGCCGGCGACCAGAAGTCGGGTCGAAAGCGTGAGGCAACACCACGCGGACATACAGCCGCAGTCCTTTCCAATTGGCTTTGACCGGTAAGCTCACAGACCAGTCCGGGATCACACGCACCGGTTCCAGTTCGCGAATCAGCTGCAATTCCGTGCCATGTCCGGCGTCAAAGAGAAACTCGTCGATTTCGCTGGAACCTGCCAAATCAGACTCGGCAATCTCGCGCCGCCGGAGTTGGGACTCCCGCAGCCCCGTATCGGTTTGCCCCAAACGCCATCGGAACACAGTTGCTTGGGCCGACCCCTTCGGCGGAGTTGACCTGCTTGGCTGCATCGCGGCTTGACTGCTGAGGGCCGGGTGCGGTCCACCTAAAATCGCCATCCAGAACAGGGTTGGCAGCCAGGCGGACCGGAACCAGCCGCGACCGCAGCAACTGCCAATGGCCGGGAGCCCGAGGCCAAATGGCCGTTGGTGCTTTCGGGAACAGGAGCGAATGGAATCCATGCTTCGACCTGCAGTCGGGCGGTTAAGGAGCAGCAACAGGAAAACTCTCAAAGTGGGCAACTATCAGGAACCGAGACCGGACTCCCGCGGGCGGGGGCTTTTGGCAGCGTGTCGTGCGAACGCAACCCCAGCGTTCAGACCACGTTGCCAAAAGCCAACAACTGCCCAAAGTCGTCAGAACCCCGGTTTTTCCCGTTGAAATAGCAGTTTTTCCCGCTCGCCAACAGGCCAAGTGGTTGTTTTTTGGCAACTTGGGTGAGAACTGGCACCAGGCTGGGGATTTGGTTGTAAGTCATTGTGCGGCAGAAGTTTACGGCTCTTTGTCCGGGCCTTGGCGAGGCTTTCGGCACAGGCCGTGCTTTCTCTCTCCTTCACGAGACAACCAACCCCAACTCTTCTCGCAGGGAGAAAACCGTGAACCAGACCACCGCCGCCCAGAAGTCCTCTGACCAACTGCCCGCCGACCTCGTCAGCCTCATCCAGGCCATCGACTCCCTGCCTGCTCAGTACCGCGAGCAAGTCTCCGCTCCGCTGCAGAAAGTCGTCGAATACACCAAACGACGCCGCAAAATTCTGGACCTGATTCAGGAAGCTCTCAGCCAACTTCGGCTCGACCTGAAGTACCTGATGTTTGACTTGGAGGCGACTCGCCGGGAACGAGACCTGTACAAGTCGAACTTGGAGGGGGGGCTCTAAGCCAACCCTCGCCCAGATGTACCGGCCGCTCTTCGAGCCAACTTGAAAATGTCTCCCTGCCGGGCGGGTCGCTGCCAGCAAACCGCAGCGACCCGCCAATTTGGGATTCCAAGCCCCGGCGCTGCGGTGCTCGACCAAGCCGGCCGTGGCTGGTGGCGATTCTCTTCCCCGCTCAACCGCGCGAACTACCGGCCGATCTCAATCCCGAAAGATTGAAGCGGAACGATTGTTGGAATACGATAAAAAGTCCGATTCCATCAGCTTCCTTCAACCGCTCGGGGCTCGACTCCTTCCATCTCCACCCGCGGCCGGAACTGACCTGTTCGCAACCGACTGTTCGATGGTCTGACCGATCGATTGGCCGCCCAGCCTGATTGCTTTTCGCTTCTTTTTTGCCTGCCCCGTTTCAGCCCTGACTCATGAGCCAACCAACAGCCGAAACACTCGCGCAGCGCATTCTCGAAAGCCGGCTGATGGAAATGCCGGAAATTGATGCTTTGGTTTCCACTATTGGCGGGCGCACTGCGAGCCAGCAGGATTTTGTGGACGCGCTCCTCCGCCAGGAAAAACTGACCAATTGGCAAATCACGCGACTGCTCGAAGGACATGTTCGCGGTTTTTTTTACGGCCACTGGCGGGTCCTCTACCTGATCGGTCACGGTACCTTTGCCCGCGTCTATCGCTGCTCCCACCGCAAGACGGGCGAGATTAAGGCGATCAAGGTCCTTCGCAACCGCTATTCCGACGACGAAAACGTACGCGAGCGGTTTGAGCGCGAAGCCCGGACGGTGATGACGCTTCGCCATCCCAACATCGTTCCAATCCATGAAGTGGAAACCGAAAAGGGGCGCTGTTTCATGGTGATGGACTTCGTCGAGGGGCAAAACCTCCGCGATTACGTCCGCGCCCATGGCAAACTCAAGGTCGAAACTGCCCTGCAGATCGCCCAGGACCTGGCCAGCGGTTTGGAGTACGCCCTCGGCAAGGGGATTACTCACCGCGACATGAAACTCTCCAACGTTCTGCTCTCCAGTCGCGGTCAGGCTCGACTTGTCGACTTTGGACTCGCGGCCGTGAATGTGACCGATGAAGATGGCGACGCCAAGCAAGGGCCACGCTCGGTGGACTACGCCGGTCTGGAGCGGGTGACCAATGTCCGCCGCAACGACCCGCGCAGCGACATCTACTTTCTGGGCTGCATGCTCTATCAGATGCTCACCGGCCGTCCCCCCCTCTACGAAACCAAGGAACGAGTCAAGCGAATGCATCCGTCGCGGTTCCGCGATGTGCCGCCAATCACCGCGATTGAGCAGAACCTGCCTCACCGGGTTGTGATTCTGGTCAATCGGCTGATGGACCTCGACCCCGAACGGCGTATTCAAACCCCCGCGCAAGCCTTCTCCGAAATTGAAGCAGTTCGAAAAGCGATCGAGAGCGGCGACATTCAGTTGTACGATCCGGAGCTTGCCCGCCAGCAGGCGGCGGAGTACGAACAAGTCCTCGCCCGAAAAGAAGAGGGACGTGACAAGACAATCCTGCTGGTCGAGTCGAATCTCAAGGTTCAGGATCTGTTTCGGGAGAAACTCAAGGAGGTCGGCTATCGCGTCCTGATCATGAGCGACCCGGTGCGTGCCCTGCAGCGTTTCGCGGACCTTGATCCGTCTGATCCCCCGCCGGCCGACGTCGTCATTTTCGGCTGCTCCAAGCTCGGAGCCAGCGGGCTGGAAGCCTTCAACCAATTCAGCAGTGGCCCCGCCTTTCGCAAATACCCGGCCATCCTGCTGCTCGAAGAACGGCAAACGGAATTTGCCAAGGTCGCCGACCTCTCCGCCGGTAACCGCCGAATCGTTTGGCTACCGGTCAAAGTCAAGGAGATCCGGGGCACCCTGCGGGAATTGCTCGGCCCGCCTGCTCCCGCGGCGCAGCCTACCCGTCCCAGTTAGTCCCGATTCCGCCGGCGAATGCTGTTGCTTGGCCAAAGAGTGAGTGGTCGGGCCAGACCTCAGTTTCCGCTCGCTGCGGGCTGCATCGACAGTGAATGAAGCACCCCTCGCCATCAACTTGTGGCCGCGATCGAATCGGCCCGTTGGCACAGGCCGGCGATTCCGGGCGGGACGGCTCTCAAGACAAATCGAGTTGGCTCACAATTCGGGTCCAAGCGTCTGCCGGGCTTCGTCCAGCCACTGCTCTGCGCTTCCAGGATCGGCTGCGCGACAGGAAGACTCAATCGCGTAAGCCAAGTTGCCCAAGTCTTCCTTCCAGTCGTCGTGCGACATTTCGGCTGGGCAGAGCATGGCCAACTCATCGATTAGCAGCACCAACCGGAGCAGATGCCGGAAAATCACGCCCTCCTGCTTCTGCAGACGATGGGACGTGATGTAAAGGTTGAAGTCCCCGCCCAACGCGAGCAACTCACCGGCAACCCAGCAGGGACGGACCCGCAAGTCATCGACTCCCGGGAAGTCATACTGGAACAGCCGTTGAAGTTTGTGTGCCAACGTCAGCACGCGCGGTGGACCATCAAGAAAGCGCGCACGCCATTCGCGGGGGTCCTCGTCCGGCCCCGGACCGTTCAACTCGTCGCTGGTCGCCAGCCCCAAGCTCAGCAATTGGGGGTCCAGCCGCTCCGTGGCGAGCGGCCCGGGAGGCAACTCGTCGTGCCTGGGCACCTCAATTTCTCCACCCAGCGACGGAGAGATTTCCAGCAGACATTCAAATGCCTGCAGCCGCTCGTTTTGATCGGCGATCGCCAAATGATTCATCAGAAACATCGCAAACAAGGGATGGACACCCTTTAAATACAGCAATTGCTGCAAGCGCTCGGTCGGCTCCGCCCTGAGGGCTTCGTAGCTGTCGGCTGGAGAGATTGCGGCCGCCTGACCCGTTCCGGTCGCTGCTTTGGACGCCCCACCGGTCGCCCCACCGGTCGCCGAGCCAGCAGAGCCGCGGACGCGCTGGCCGAGATTCAGCACGCTCTCACGCGCGCGGCCCAGGGTCAGCCCCCCAAGGGTTTCCGTTCCGGTCGGGCTGCTTTCCTGCTTCTCTTCGGTCGCAGCCGCGGCGGCAGAGGGGTCCGGCAACTCGTTTGTCAGGGCAGCCAGGGGCGGAGTGGGAGAAAGCTGAACATATCCGGCTCGGTGCAGTGTCAACAGCATTCGCTGCAATTGCCGGTTGGCTTGTTCGACAGCTTTTCCCTTGAGCAGCCGCCGCGAAACCAGTTGGCGGATGAGGGCGACATCCGGCGAGGCCTCCAGCATGTAAGCCAGCAGGCGCCAGGTCAGCGGGCCGCGGCTTTCCAAATTCGCGGAACCGCTGGCGACCAACTGCTCAAACTGCGTCGCGTTCCAGTACTGCACTCCCTCCCGCCGCTTCGGCATCTTCTTTTTGATCTCTTTCCTCGCCCGAATCAGGCCAGGGTCTTTGGTGTCTTCAGGAATCTGGTTGAGTTTTTCCTGCCAGCGGAGAATCTTGACATCATCCTCGTGAGCGAGCGCAAACACGAATCCGCGGTCGTCAAATTGCGGGCGCCCCGCCCGGCCGAACATTTGATGCGCGGAACTTGGTTCGATCAGTTTCATTTTCCCCGGTGGCCCCTTGAGCAGCGTTGGCAAGACGACGCTCCGGGCCGGCAAATTGATTCCCGCTGCCAGGGTCTCGGTGCAAACGCAAACCGAAAGCAGCTTCTCCTGAAAGAACTGTTCGATAATCCGCCGATACTTGGGCAACACTCCGGCGTGGTGAACCCCCACCCCGCGCTGCAATAACTGCTTCAGCTTCGGCCCCGCTCCCCGCGACCAGTCATGTCCCTCCAGCGCTTGGGCAAGTTGCTTCTGCTGGGTTCCATCCACGACTTTCTTGCCCTTGAGCAACTCGGCGACCGTCCAGCATTGCTCGCGGTTGAAACAGAAGATCAGGGCGGGGGTCAGGCGGCCCTCGCCCTCCCGGCCAAACATCAGTTCCAGTTGCTCGTCCAGCAACTGGTCGCCGACCCATTGATAGGTCAGCGGCACCTTTCGCTGGTCGCTCTGGACCAGAGCCAGCCGGCGATCGTGGCGGGTGGCCAGCCAATGGGCGAACTCCCCGGCATTGCCCACTGTTGCTGAAAGCAGCAGCGTTCGGACATTTCGAGGCAAGAGAGCCAAGCCGAACTCCCAGACGATTCCCCGTTCCAGATCATTGAAGCTGTGGAACTCGTCCATGACGACCGCCCAGACCTCTGAGAAGTCAAACGCTTCCCTGTGCAGCAGCCGATTGAGCAGGATCTCGGCGACCACAACTTGCAGCGGAGCCTGCGGGTTGATTTTGCGATTGCCGGTGGCCATTCCGACCATCTCGGCCGGATAACCCCAGCGGACAACGGCAGCCTGTAATTCCCGGAACTTCTGGTCGGTCAGCGCCACCAGCGGGGTCGTGTAATAGGCTGTTCGCCCCAGCTGCAAGGCCTCGTACAAGGCTGCCTCGGCGATCAATGTCTTGCCGGTTCCTGTCGGAGCGCAGACCAGAACTCCTTGCTCGTTGGCAAACCAGTTGAAGATGGCATCTTCCTGGACCGGATAAGGAGGGAAGGGGAGCTGGCTGAGATAGCGTTCGCAAATCGCGTCGCGCGTGGCGGAGGTCACTGCTGGTTCCATGTCCCAATCCTCTCAGGTCTGATCGCCGCGAGCAAGAGAGCCAGCGGAGAGAGCCCGATAAAGTTGCGACTCCCAAAAATGCCTTGACCAAAGCGCAGCCGCCGCGCAAGCAGTCGCAGCCGGACGGAGTTTTTCCAACAGCGAGGTGGACGCCGAGAGCATGCAAACGAAAAAAGCCAGCCGAAAAAATCGACTGGCTTTTGACAGGGAGGTCATGAATCGAGGATTGCCTTCAGGCAGTTCCTGCCTGCTGACAACGGCCGGGAAAACAGTGAATCCCGGCCGGGCTGGCTGGCTTAATCAAGGAAGCCAACCAGTTCCTGACTCCGACTGGGCTGTTGTAATTTACGAACGGCTTTGGCCTCAATCTGGCGAATCCGTTCCCGGGTTACTTTGAAGATGTGACCCACTTCTTCCAAAGTGTAGCTATAACCATCACCCAATCCGTACCGCAGCTTGATGATCTCGCGTTCGCGGTAACTGAGGGTCTTGAGCACCTTGTCAATTCGCCCGCGAAGCATCTCTTGAGCGGCACCGAGCGAGGGATTTTCTGCTTCCCCGTCGGGCAACAAGTCCCCGAACTGGCTGTCTTCGCTGTTGCCTACCGGACGGTCGAGGCTAATCGGGTAGCGGCTCATCGCCAGCACGCGGCGGGCTTCGTCAATCGTCGTCTGCGACTTGCGGGCGATCTCCTCCAGCGTCGGTTCGCGACCGAGTTCCTGGAGCAGCTGCCGCGAAACCGTGCGGACCCGGGACATTGTCTCGACCATGTGCACCGGAATCCGGATCGTTCGACTCTGGTCGGCAACGGCCCGGGTAATCGCCTGGCGAATCCACCAAGTGGCGTAAGTGCAGAACTTGAATCCGCGGCGATACTCAAACTTGTCCACCGCACGCATCAGACCGGCGTTCCCTTCCTGAATCAGGTCGAGGAAGCTCAAACCACGGTTGCGGTACTTCTTGGCGATTGAAACCACCAACCGCAGATTGCCCTCGGACAATTCCCGCTTGGCTTGCTGATACTGGGAATAAACACCCTTGAGGAATCGAACCCGATTCCGCAAGCTGGTCGGAGTCTCCTGGCAGGCAATCAAAATCGTCCGCAGCTCGCGGACCAGCGGCTTGCGATCGCCCGGAGACTTCTTCGCCTTCTTGTGGGCAACGATCTTCTCATGCAACTCGTCAACAGTCTTGCTGAACTTCTCGAGCGAACCGATCATGGCCTCGATTCGCTGTGTCCGCAGACCGAGTTCCTCAATCAAGCGGACGCTGCGGCGGCGGCGACGGGCGAGGCGAAGCCATGCAGCCCGGCGATCAGCCTTGGAGCGGCTCTTGGAATAAGCAGTCAAAAAGTCCCGCCGATTCCGCTTCAGCAGCACCGCCAGCGTGTTCAAGTTGTGGGGAATCCGCCCCAGGATCTGTTCTTTTTCCAGCCGGTCCGTGACCGAAACCTGAACCGTCCGGTCGAAGGGGAGTTCCCCCTTGTGAACGCGATTGAGCGTCTTGTAAGCCGCCTGAATCACGTAATCACATTCCAGCAACCGGGTCCGGAATTGCCGCCGGGTCTCTTCGATCCGCTTGGCCAAAGAGATTTCCTGTTGCCGCGTCAACAGCGGAATCTCACCCATCTGCGTCAAATACATTCGCACCGGGTCGTCTGACCAGGTGTCCGTGTCGTCGATTGCTGACAGCAAATCCTCACGGTCGCTTAGCTCGACATCCCCATCATCACTGGCTATCGGTTGAGATTCGGCTGGTGCCTCCTCGTCATCATCGACATCCTGCACCACCGTCTCATCGAACGGCTGGTCCTTGACCCGCGTGCGTGTTGCTTCGTCTTCAAACTCGTCCAGTAATACATCGTACAAGGCAGAACTCCTGAATCGCTTTCAGCGGACCCGATTGCCCGTGGAAGTAAGGGACAATCTCTCGACCGGTCGGTGTCGTGCCAGCCCCCAAGCTGCTCGGCGGCAACTTGCGATGCTCAACCCGCCCTCGGCAGTCTCCCACCGAGCGAGCTTCATTTCACCTGACCAGCCGCTTCCGGCTTGGTTATTTGTTCGAACCTTTCGGTCGTTTGTTGCTATGGTCACTCACCGCTCAGCAGCAACTTGCCGAACAGTGATTCCGGTTGGCAGGGAGCCTTCGCCCGAACCACGGACTCGCCCCAAACAAGGACTCATCAACCAGCTCGAGTGGACCGGTAACCGACACTGTGGTCTCGGCCCATCACCGGCCAATGACACCTACGCCAACAACCCGGGCCCATCCCGACAAACCGCCGGGAAGCAGCCGAACATTGGTGTTGACTCGGGTGAGTTCGGTACGGAAACTCCCTTGCTCAGCGGGAAACCTTCATAGTCTACCACTGAATCTGTTTAAGCCTCGGGCAACGCATTCAATTGGCAAAAAATACCGGCTGGGCAAACTGTGCCCGCACCGCGCTTTTTCCCGAAATCGATTCTCCCCGGAATCAGCTGTCCTGCCGCTGACTCTGCCGTCGAGAATTGCGTGCCGTGAAACCTGCTTGTCAAAAACCCACTGCTCAAAACGGTAACCCAGTGATAATAGGTGCGTCAAAACTGGACTCCTGCCTGGTCGACCCCTGAAGACGCCCGGATCAGACGGCGAACTTCGTCGCCCTGATACTTCGCCGCCCTAAGCATGCCGTCCGCAAGAGAATCCCGTCCGCATCGTTCGACCGGGGAAAACGAAGTCGCTCCCTCACCAACGAATTCGTTGGCGAGGTTTCCCCGTGGCACTGGAAAACAGCCCTGTTTCAGTCACTCGTTGGAAGAGCCCGGCAGTTGGGACGCCCCCGCGAGCGGGGACAACCGGAATGGATTTGCCACAAGCAAAGGTCCAATCCCGGCCAAAATCCAGGCAAGCCAATCCCAAATCAGGCCAGAGGGTGTCATCCCTCCCGCGCCGCATGTGATCGCCTGTCTGCTCCTCACTGCCAATCGCTCACGTTTGCCCAGCCCCAGCGTTTCACCGGGGGACCCCAGCGTTTCACCGGAGGACCCCAGCGTTTCACCGGGGTAGTTGGCTCCCGTCTGCTCAGGCCAGTCCATTTCATTGGGCCGACCTGAACCGAATGACTCGCGCAAAAACAACCCGCTCTCGTTCCTGTTTCGGCGATTTGAAGTTGGTCAGTTTTTACCGGGACTTTGCCGATTCATCTGACCGCTCTCGTGAACCCGAGAACGCCCTTTTGTCAGCGCCCTTTTGTCAGCGCCCAGTCATCAGCGTATCGTCCATCAGCAACTCGTCCCTGCTGCCGCTCTCGCGAGCGTACCCACACGACAGCCACCCAAGTTGCCGGAAACGATTCCTCATTTCCCGCACTGCGGGGGGCCAGTCAAAAGTGGGCGAAGTGATGCCAACCGGAAATTTCTCTCCAGTTGGCCCCGCTCGCGATCTTCAGATTCGGCTTCCGCCTGAACCTGCGGGCCCTCCCCACCGGAATCACCGATGGGTAACCACCCCGCAACAAGTTAACGCCGCAGTAATCTCACCCAGCGAACTCACCCAGCGAAAACTGACGCCTCTCAACTTCAAACATCCGAAGGCTCCAAGGGGCAACACCGCGCGGAGAACAGGGAGTGTCTCGTGTTGCGAGAGGACTCCTGACTCAGCGGCCTTGCACTCAGCGGCCTTGCATTTGTGGCCTTGCATTTGTGGCCTTGACCGAACCGAATGATGAACTGTGAATCAAGGCCGGCGCAGGGTTGTAAAGGCCCCGTCCCCGGCACCCATCCGCCTTGGCAGTACCTTCCGCCAAGACCAAGGGTTTCTTAATTCACCACATCATGCGGACTGTCATGTACGTGCCTGTGGACGCTCTTGTTCCAGAATCTTGTTTTCGGGCTGTGGTAACAGCATGAGCGACAGGCATCGTCTTCACAGATTTTACTCACTCGGTCTCAAAGGTCCAGAAGCAAAAACAGGGGTGCAGCAGGGAAGGTGGGCGAGAGCAGACGCCCCTTTGGACGACAGAAAAATGGAAACGAGAAATGTGGACTTTTGCGGGAATTCCAAGTGAGAACCCGAAGGCTTGGCGCTCTGTTTGGAAGCAAGGCCTGCCTGTTTCTCCCTATTTTGGGATTCTCGGAGGAATTTGACCCGCTAGTCCTTCGATTTGGACCATCTCGCTCCCGCTTTCAGCCGCAACTTGAGGGGTGTTTGGCGACCAGGCGCTCTGCCTCACCAGGCCAGGCGAGTCGCCGCAGAAAGAGGGTTTGTGAGTTGCAATTTGTCGCAGTTGACCGTTCAATAGTGCTCAACTCAAGCGTTTGCTCGACGCCGGCCCGGTCTGCCTCGATTTACCCTCTGGGAAATCACCCCAGGACCATCCTCGGCCGCGTCCCGTCAAGCGATCCGCTCGACGTCGCCTGTCAGCCCGCTTCGGGCTTGCCTGCCATCCCTTCACTCTCAAGCAAACCGGTTCTTCCCATGTCACCACAGGTCGCCGTTCCTTGTCCGCATTGTGCAGCCGAACAAACTGTCGAATTTCGGCGGGCTGGGCAGGAACTGACCTGTAAGGCTTGCGGCAAATTTTTCACCGCCCCGAAGCTTCGCGAGTTGAAGCAGTTGTTACCGGCTCCGCTGCCGGGCGCTGGGCGGGCTGCGGCAAGGGCGGGGCAAACTCCACTCCGCAATTGGCTGTTCGTGATCGGGCTGGCCACGGCCGCGCTGTGCGGCATCGGCGGTTACTTCGTGACCGAATACGCCAAAACGATGATCATCGACGAAGCACTGGCCAAGAAGTTTACGCTTGATGTCGAGCAGGATCTCGACAGCTATGCCCCCGCCGACCTCTGGGCCACCTGGGAGACGATGCTCGCCAACCGCGTCCTGCCGCAATGGGATTTGGCCGCCGCCCGCGATGTCCAGCAACTGGGCGAAAGTTTCCGCTTCACCGGCTGGGTCTTGTTCGGGCTGGCTGGACTGGGACTGCTGACCTTGCTCGGTTCCCTGTTCCTGAATTCCCCCAGCCGGACGGCGCCCCGCAGTTAAGCGGAAAGCCCGCAGTTAAGCGGAAAGATTGCGCCGTCGGGCGAACCCGCGATGACAACGCCTGAAAGTCCAGGCCTGGGTAGAACAGGGTCGGGAACCGTAGCCTAGTCCAGGAAGTCGCGGTCCTGCAATCGCTGAGGGACGTAGACTTCCGTCACGTAACTGATGTCTTTGCTAATCAGCGACTCGACTTCCAGCTTGAAGTCGTTGCTGATCATTTGCTGAATCTCCTTCTGCCATTCTTTTTTGTGCTCGAACCAGGGATAGCTGGCGATCTGCTTGGCCCGCTTCTTGTCGGTGTCATTCAGCCGGATTTTGACACTGCTGCTCAGCCCGCACCGCTCGTAGTCCTTGCTTCGCAGGCCGACATACTTCGCCTCCGGGATCGCCATCCGGCGCGACTCGAACGCGAGATTGATCGAGCCCTGTTTGATCACGCTGTAGATGTAGTAACCCCAGGGGTCATTATCGAGCAGGCAGTAGACCGGAAGCTTCAGTTCGTAATGCAGTCGGTTGAGTAAGCGCCGCACGCCTCGCGGAGGCTGGCCACCACCATGCGTCAAGATGCAGTGGTGCTTTTTCCAGAACTTGTCCTCATTGAATCTTTGCCAGACCGTGTCCTTTTCGACGTGCAGCACGAACTTGGCCGCGTGCTTGCGAAACTGAATCCGCTCCGGCTCGACAATCGAAGGAATAGCGTAGCCTCCCGAACCCATTCGCGAACAGTCGATCTCATCACCCGAGTCAGTGATTTCAATCGGCCCGACCATCGCTCCCTTGGTCTGGGCGTAGAGGTGTAATTCTTCGCGGAGTGCATCGAGTGCAACCTCGACATCCTCGATCACCGGGTCGCATTCAGCCTGGTCATTGAAGGTTTCTTCCTTGGTCCCCTCAATCGTGTGCTTCAGCAGATAGTACAAACCCCGGATGCTGGTGGTCTTTCCCTCGTCGATGAGCCGTTTGCAGCCGCTGCCGACGAGCATCGTCTGCATGTAGCTTTTGGCCTGGGAGAGGTTGAACAATTCCCGTTTGTTCTTGCCGCCTCCCATCTCAATGATCTTCTGCGCCTTGTTGAACCGAACGTTGGAGAGCGAGCGGCTGGGGATGTCAATCGCCGGCGGTTTGGCCTTGTGAGCCGCTTCGACAACCCGGTCCGCCATCACGACCAGCGACGAGAGCGTCTTTTTGTCTTTGCTGCTGAGCTTCACAGGCTCGGTTCGCTTCGCGGTTTCAGCGGGTGCTTGCTTGCGTTTGGCCATCGTTCCGTACTCGACTCGGTAAGATTAGGGTTGATTGCGAATGCCGTGTGCCAAGTGGAGCCAGCCGGCTTGGCCCGAGGGTTCTGCAGCCAATGAAAAATTATCGTTTGGTTCGTTTGGTTTTTTCGCGCTTGGTCCGGGGTGCGCGGGGCGCCCCCTTCTTCTTCAGCGAGCGGACCGCTTCGGTATCGTGCACCTGTCCTTTGCCTGTGGCAACTCCGCCAGTGGAGAGGCCTTCCCCGGCCAGCAGCGGTGTTTCCACAATCAGCACGTTGTCGGAATTCAGTTCCGCCTCGTCGGTGACGCGTTTGCCGTGCTTGTCCAGCTTGGTATCTGCCTCCCGCGTCTTCTTTTGGGCAACTGCGAGCAACTCTTCATACAGCTGGCCGCGGTTGAAGCCGTTGATATCACTGACTGCCGCGGCAACCTCGCCCAGATAACGGAGAAAGATGTTCCGCCGCTCGCCTTCCTGCCTGATATTGGATCGCAATCGCAAAAAGGCACTCAGCCTGCGCCCCACCGTCTGCACCGCGAGGCGGATCTCTTTTTCAATTTCATCGTAGGAAGCGATCGCCTCCTTTGACTCGCTGGTAAACGGAACCCAGACGCTCGCCACATGGACCATCAATGTCAGCGGACCGTTGGGCAAGGCGCCCCGTGATTGGGACAGGCCATAGCTCCGCCAATTCAGGGAAGAGGCCGTTTTGGTCACCAGGCAATCACCCATCTTGAACTGCAGCGGCACCCGATTGGCGTAGCGATACAGCTGCATCTGCTGAGTCTCGCTGACGCTCACATCCTGCATCGCGGTGAACAGTTCCTCGACTTCCGTTCGCTTCAGCTTGGATGGATTCTGACGCGTCCCAATTCCCGAGGCCGAGATGATCTTGTCCGCTCCGTCCGGGCCCAACCCGTCGAAGGTACTGACCAGAAACTGCTTGACGGTTCGGGCGTCCGTTTCATTGAGCAGGGCAACCAGTTCCTCTTTGTTGACTTTCTTGGTCGAGACAGTGCCCCCGTAAGCGAGGCCGACTTCGATCAAAAATGGATTGCCGCGGTAAACGGCCGGAGGGCGCGAGGCGACCGTAAAAAACTCGCCCGGGACAACCTGATACAGACCCTGCAGCAACAGTGGCTCGCCAATCGGCACCAGGCAGTCTGTCGCCGGAGCCGCAATCTTGGTCTCCTGAATCGCCTGAAAGAGCTTGTCAACATCGCTCTGGGCAATCTTTTTCAGCGTCGACCGCGTGCTCAGTTTCGCCGTCTCGCAGATCTTTCGGGCCACACCCGCGCTGACTCGGGAAAAGTTCTCAGTGAGGAATGCCGACAGCGTCGTGCTGGTTGGCTGTTCCTTGATCATCGTCATCAATCGGCCCAGCTCCACGCCGTAAGGGTGCGGCTTGATTTCTTTCGGTTCCGGCGGCAGCGTGCGGGTCGCTCGGCGCCACGTCCGGGACTGACCTTCCGGGTCCCAGTAGTGAATGGTGACGTGGGGATTGGCGATCGCCGTCTGCTCGAGAAACTCATCGACGCTGCCCTTGCCCCGCTTGTGCTGTCCCTCCAGCTCAATGGTCACCCGGGTGCCACTGGCAATTGGCTGAGGTTTATCTTCCGGATTCTCCAGTGGATAGTCGTTGATCCACTCAATCTCGTTCTTCTGGCAGTATGCCTGCCCCTTGTCGCCGGGCGGTATGTCTTCACCCTCTCCCTTGCCATTGAGAATGTCCGGAGAGTTGGTCTTGGTGTTGATGTGAATTTCGAAATAGTGGGCAGGCTTGGTCTTGTGGGTCTTGGAAACAATCTTAATCGGCTTGCCCGTGGTCAACTGACCATACATGCCAGCGGCGCTGATCCCGATCCCCTGCTGGCCGCGACTCATCCGCAGTCGATGGAACTTGGAGCCGTAGAGCAGCTTGCCGAAGATCAGCGGAACCTGCTTTTTCACAATTCCCGGACCATTGTCCTGAATCGCCACCTTGAAGCGGGAATTGTTGGTGGGCGTGATCTGGACCCAAATCTCCGGAACGATGCCCGCTTCCTCGCAGGCATCGAGCGAGTTGTCCACAGCCTCCTTGACGGTAGTCAGCAGGGCTTTGCGGGGATTATCGAAGCCGAGCAGGTGGCGATTCTTGGTGAAGAACTCGCTGACCGAAATGCTCCGCTGCTGAGCGGCCATGCTCTCGGCTGTCGCCCGCCGTCCACTGGCCGGAGCTTCCTCTCTCTCACCACTCACTACGTTGGACTCCTGTTCTGACTGAAACTGGTCGGCACCCCCGACGGCACCGCCGATGGAACCGGTTATCGGCTTGAGCGCCGAGCCTCCCTACCTGTTCTGCAATTTCTCGAGCTGGGGCGTTCCCGCCGCTGCTCCACAAAAAAACCGGAATCGATGGGCTGCAAAGCCGCCTCGGAAAAGTCTGCCCTGCTTGCCTGGGTTTCCAGTTTGGCACGATCGTCAGATTGCCGATCCTTTGCTGTTTTCCCAAACCGCGATTCGCGATGGCTGTCGCAGGTAGTCTCGGCAAACTGGCGAGATTATAGCGGCTGGCGGAAAAACGTTACAGACGGATATGCCGGTTGTACCGTGACCGGTTCCGATTTGCGCGGTCTCTCATCGCGAATGACTGATAACGCTTTTACCAAGACGCCGAAAGACTCCACTGAAAACGAATGATTCGAGGGGCACGGATGTACATCCCTCGGTCAGACCCGCTTCGTGATGCACTAGTCCTGAGGAGATGGATCGATGCGTAAGTTCACCTGTCTGATCGCAGCCGCGATCGTGACGGCCGGAAGCCTGATGGCTTCTGCTGTCCAAGCCCAAGGCTCTGGCCCGGGCACCCTGTCCAACAATTTGTTCCAGCAGTACTACACCCAGGGCGGAGCCAACCTGACCGACGCCGCCCTCTATCCGGCTCCCCATCCGGTACCCTACAAGGTGGGCAATGTGTACTACACGTACCAGCCGCTGATGCCGCACGAAATGATGTGGCAACACTCCCGCAACTACTACAACTATTACGCCCCGCCGAGCGCGTTCTACACCGACCCTTGCAAAGGCGGCGGCTTTGGCGGGCTGAACAAGACCACCGTCGTCTGGGGAAGCACCTGCACCAACCACATGGGGCCGCTGCCGGGCTCAATCACTCCCTTCGCCAACCTCCACGGCCGCGTGCTCAATCACTGGTACTGCCTCGGTGGTCAAGGTTGCGGTAACGGCCTGCTGGGTCGCGGCTGCCATGGCGGGAACTGCGCCAGTGGCAACTGCGGTGGCCATGGCCTGCACGGCGGCCTCCACGGGCACAACCTGTTGCACCGCCATCAAGGCGACTGCGGCACGGGCCAGTGCGGCGGCGCTGCCGGCGGTTGCCCCACCTGCACAGCCGCTGCCCAACAGGCTGGTCAGTTTCAACGCTAATCACCCAACCGCCTCATGCATCCTCGCGGACGGGTTCTCAATCGCGAACCTAATCACCAAACATTTCAGCTCAATTTCGGGAGAGTCTCTCAGATGAAACGCACTTCACTTCAACTGGCGGTCGCTGCCGCCCTCGTGCTGTGGAGCGTGGGCAATGCCCAAGCTCAACTGCATGGCACCTGCAGCAGCTGCGGTGGCGGAACGGGCAGCTTCGGCGCTTTCGCCGACGGCAATAACGGCGCAGCTGGAGCAGCCGGCTTCGGCGGCGGCACGTACTTGAACTATTACAACCAGTCACCGATCGGCGGCTCGACTCAATTGATGTCACCGGTCTGCCTCCCCTCAGGCAAACAGTATCCCCGCCCCTGGCATGCTGCCCAGTATGCGATTCATGACCACTACAGTCCGCATCCTTACTACGCCTACAGCCGCAACGGCGTGCTCGCCGGAAGGACCAACGACTGGAACGTCTCGCAAATGCAACTCGGCCCCTGGCATGGAGGTTACTCCTACTGGCGCTGGCAGCAACCAACGGCTCTGGTTGTTCCTCCCACCGCCGCTTTCCAAAGTGAGTACAACTGGGGCGTCGGACAAACCCGCAGCATTCCGATCTATCACCAATATGGTTCGGCCGGTGCCGGCACGATTCCTGTTGGCGGCAGCGGAGCCGGCTTCCCGCCGACCCCTTACTGGCCCAGCTCAACCAGCCAATTCGGGATTTATCCCGTGCGTGGTCCTTGGCACTAGTCGACCTGGGCCCGCCGCCCAACGCTTGGTGAGCAGAAATTCAGCATCCTGACTCGACTCACAGGCAAACCTTTTTCCTCTTGATTTGGTGCAAACGCGGCGGCAGCTTCAAACCCTGCCGCCGCGTTGTTTTTTTTGAGCTGCCCCAAGTAGCTTCCCGCCGTCAGTTCGAGCGCCGCGATCCTGACACAGTGCGTGGCCAAATTGATGACAGCCCCCAGCCTTTGATTATCGGAACCCGAGCACAACACAGAGTTTCCAGAATAAATAACCGTTAATTCCTCAGTCCGCCTCAATTTTCGCCAGTGGCACGGTGGTTGCAATTGTCTTGTGACGTTGAACTTTCGCCGCGTTCTTCTTTGCTCAAAGGAACTTGCCATGCTGGTCCATGAACTTCTTGTCAGCTCCGGTGGACTGCTGCTGCTGGTCTTCGCCATGTTCGTCATGGTGCCGACCCACCAATCAAATCCTTTCGACCGCAACTACCGCAAAGAGATCGTCTAGGGAGCACGCTAAAGGCGAACCTGGAGGAAGGATACCTTCCCCTCGCACTCCTTAACTT
>Ga0315904_10005664_pt1 | contig 17288 bp, 11 predicted proteins | sample LakEriMetagenome_6_FD_203529 | JGI IMG/M metagenome (GOLD analysis project Ga0315904, IMG submission 203529) | Freshwater fungal communities from buoy surface, Lake Erie, Ohio, United States - Buoy 12 MA120 | ecosystem: Environmental > Aquatic > Freshwater > Lake | place: USA: Lake Erie, Ohio...
AATGATTTCCGCGCTGCGTGCCGAGGCTGTGAAATGACCGCTTTCCTGACGGAGATCGAGCTCCGGCATAAGCGCTTCAATCATTTCAGTCGCATCATCGGCGACCACCCGATGCTTGCCCGCGCCCCGCAGAAGCCGTCGGATTTCATCACGAGAAACACGCGTGCCGTCACTTGTTTGAAAAGATAATTCAAAGCTCATCCCGGCCTCATCCGAGTGGAGAATGCGGATGTCCGGAGTGACGACGAGCACCTGCTGCCGCGTGCACTCGAATCGCGAGGTTTCGATCACTTCCCACCGCAGCTTCCATTGCGGCAGGCTGCGGGCGATCAAGCCGGAAATGGCCGACTGCCCCCGCAAAATCCAATGCCCAGGTTCGTCCGCTTGGAAACCGGCTTGTTCCAATCGGCTCACGGCGGCTTGTTCCCCTGTCAGGTCGCGGATTTCACAGCGGTCACCAACGAGTCGCGGCAGTTGCGGAATTTCCCCCATGCCCGGAATTTGCGACGTCGATCCGCCATAACTGACGGAGAGCCGGGCTTCGATCTGCTCCAGAGAACCGTCCAGAGTCAGGTGAAATTGAGCCGTGGCGGGGATGAAATGCAGCGACTCCAGCCAGCCATCGGCGGGAAACTGAAGCCAGTCCTGCCATGATTCGAGACGGGCCAGCAATTGACGGATTGGCACCGCGACTTTCTGACCGCGAGCCAATGTTCCCAGCACCTTGTGGAGCGCGGCGGGCATGGTCCCCTCACCCGCCCGCCGCAGGTAATCCTCCCCCGTTTGCCAGAATGTGCCGTTGATTTCAGACCACTGTGAATCGGCGGGTGTCAGAAACACCTCGTCATCCCCGCGCCCGGCATCGGAGAGTTGCAAGCGATGGCCCGCGCTGATCTCCAGGCGCGAGTCACCTGCAAGAACGGCTGGATGTCCGGTGATGGCTTCGAGAAATCCACTCAAGCGGGCGGCATCGAGTTGGAGATGAAGCAGCGGCTTGTCCCCCACCCCCTCGCGTGAAAACCAGTCGTCGAGTTTGCGATCGGCGGCTTCATCCGCATCCCGCAGTGAAACTTTGGCCGTGAGCGTGAGTTTTCCGCGTTTGATGGATTCGCGCCAATTCGCCGGAAAAATCAACTCGCGCGCCACCGGACGCTGCTTGGCATCCGGCGGAGCGGGCTGGCAGGGAGCCAAAGCTGCAAGGCCGGCAGCCACGGCATGGCGGCAGAGTTCACCGGTCGCGCGGTTTTCCGGGCAGGGGCAGCGGGTTTCCAGATCGGTGGCGGATTTCACCGTGACGCTCACCCGCAGCGGACGCTTGCCGGCGCTCACGCTGCCCTGCCAACCGGAGGCGGTGCCCTTCGCATCGGTGACCGCGCCGCTCTCGAACAAGGCGCGCCCTTCCTTGAAGGCTTTCCACGAGGCCGCCGCCCGCAAAGTTTGTTCGTTCCAGCCGCTCATGCGCGGCGGCATCCTCCGCGCCGGAAACACGCCGGGCAATCCCATAACGGACACCCGGCTGCAAGACGAAGGCACAATAAACCGCACCGGGAAAACCCCGCGTCTCCCCGGTGCGATCCGATTTCAAAACTCTCCTTTGAGCCCGACATTGACGAACAATCCGTCATTGCTCATGTCGAGGCTTCCATCATCGGTTTGCAGGTATTCATAACCGCAGCCGAGGAAGACATCCAACTGGTCCTGGATCGGATAGGAAACCCTGGCTCCAACTCTTCCAAGAAAACCAAAGCCATCCCAGCTGCTGGTCGCGCCACTTGCCACTTCTTCGTGTTCAAAGTCGAAATAAACGAGACCGGCGAAGGCGTTGAGGTCGAGCATGGCTCCACTATTGCCCAGCGGAATGCCGTGTTGGGCACCCACGCCCGCCGACAGTCCCCACAGCGAGTATTCCTGCTGCTCGATCCCGCCTCCCCTGTAAATCCAATCCGCCTCCTCGTCGAAGAGGAACCATTCGGCACGGGCGTAAATCCAGTCGAGTGCGGGGCACGGTAAAGTGAGCCCGAGCACATATTCATCGCGATCCATGGTGACTGTCTCATTCGTGTAGGTGTTGGGATCCTGTGGATTCGGATCAAGCGAGTAGTTGGTGAACTTGCCGTCCAAATCGCCCGTTCGGTAGGAGAAATCGACAGTCATGTTGAGGAAACTGGGGGGCGTGACAAACGCGGTGAATCCCCAAAGGTCGCCATCCAGATCGCCATATTTGACATTCCAGAGTTCGACGCCTGATAAATAGTCCTCTTCCCGGTCCACGCTGCGGAACATGTAATCGGCACTCAGTCCCCAGATCCACCGGGGTGTGGATTCGGTTTGCATGGCGCCTGCGGATTCCACCGGGCCCGCCTGCAGCCGGCTGGACGTGGTGAGATCCACGAGCATGGCCGCTGCGATTGTCGATACGACCACCGGCCGTGAATTGATGAACGCAATTTGGGATTTCATGGTTTCATCCTTTCTTTAGGGTTGTTATTTGTGATGCCCGAACGGTCCGGACGACCCCATGCGCTCCATGGGATCAGAACCCATTTCATGGCACTTGACACATACTCACATTGGCAAAAGCAGGTCAAGTCCGCAGTTGCCTTGTCCCGGGCTTGCAGGATCGGGCGGACTCGGCCAGTTTTGCAGTCATGAAATGGTTGCTGCTGATTCTTCTCGCGATGACTTTTGGGGCGCAGGCCCAGTCTTACTCGCCCGCCGGCGAGAAACCACCGGGTCTCGCCCGCGAGTTCCGCGGCGCGTGGATTGCCAACATTTACAATATTGACTGGCCGAGCAGCAAGGGACTCGGCGCCTCCGCCCAGCAGGCAGAGCTGCGCGCCATGCTCGACCGCGTGGCCAGCTTGAAAATGAACGCGGTGATTTTCCAAGTGCGGCCGCAAGGCGACGCCGTCTATCAATCATCGATCGAACCATGGAGTCCCTGGCTGACCGGATCGATGGGGCGCTCGCCGGGTTATGATCCGCTGGCATTCTGCATCCGGGAGGCGCGCGCTCGCGGCATCGAGGTGCATGCGTGGTTCAACCCGTTCCGCGCGCTTTCCAACAACTCGCAACAAGTTGCATCCAACCACATCACCCGCACGATGCCGCACATCACACGGCAATACGGCAGCATGACATGGAGCGACCCCGGGCATCCTCAAACCCGCGAGCACGCGCTGCGGGTGATCATGGATGTCGTGCGGCGTTATGACATCGATGGCGTGCACCTCGATGATTACTTTTATCCTTATCCCAGCGGCGGATTGCGTTTCGCCGATGGCAAATCGGCCGCCCAGCGCCGGTCCTATGTCGATGGATTTGTCAGCAGTCTTTACTCCTCGGTGAAACGCGAAAAACCCTGGGTGCGCGTGGGCATCAGTCCCTTCGGCATCTGGCGACCCGGTGTGCCGGCGGGCATCGAGGCCGGACTCGACAGCTACGAGCAGCTCGCCGGGGATTCGCGCAAATGGCTCAGCAAGGGCTGGCTGGATTATCTCGCGCCGCAACTCTATTGGCGCATAGAGCCGCGCAAGCAAAGTTTCCCGCTGCTGCTCGAATGGTGGCGCGCACAGGGCAGCCGTCCGGTTTGGCCGGGCATCGCCACCTCGCGCATCAACTCCTCGGACGATCCCGGCAGACCGGCTTCTGAAATCACGCGGCAGATCGACCTCACGCGCAAGATCGGCAAGAACTGGAACGGCCACATCCACTGGAGCGCCAAAAGCCTGGTGACCAACCGCGGCGGTATCAGCACCCGACTCGCCGGCACCTACACCCAGCCGGCTGCGGTCCCGCCGATGCCGTGGGTCAACAATCGCGCTCCGGCATCACCCGGCGTGGGGGCTACCGTGAACGGCAATGAAACCGTGATCCGCTGGCAGCCCGACAAGGTCACAGCCAAAATTGCCGTGCAGGCGCGCATCGGCGGCACTTGGCGCACGATGAAGATCGCTTCCGTTGAAGCCGGTCAAACGAGCATCCCCCGCGCTGATGCGATTGCAGTCACCGCGCTCGACCGCTTTGGCAATGCAAGTCCGCCCAAGGTGCTGGCATTGCAGTGACATATCATTTTGAAAACCCGTCCCAACATCCTTCTTCTCGCCATCATCGCGCCGGTCGCCGCGTGGTCCGCATGGCAGCCCTATGACCGGCTGACATGGTGGTTGGAGGTTCTCCCGGTGTTTCTCGCCTTCATCGCATTGTTCATCGCGAGCCGTCATGGCTGGCGCTTTTCCAATTTCGTCCTGGTGTGGATCGCGCTGCACATGATCGTGCTTCTGACAGGCGGGCATTACACCTACGCCCGCGTGCCGATGGGCGACTGGTTGAGCGAGACCCTGGGCTGGCAACGCAATCATTACGACCGGCTCGGCCACATCATGCAGGGACTGGTGCCCTCGCTCGTCTGCCGCGAGATTTTCAAACGCATCCGCGTGATCGCACATCGCGGCTGGCTGGCCTTCTGCGTCGTCTGCGTGGCGCTGGCGATCAGCGCCGCCTACGAACTGATCGAATGGGCCGCGGCGCTTGTCTCCGCAGAAGCCGCCGAATCGTTTCTCGGCACGCAAGGTGACGGATGGGATACCCAGTGGGACATGTTTCTCGCGCTGGCTGGCGCGCTGTTCGCAGTGCTGGCTCTCCCGCGGGTGCATGACAGGTCGATCCGCAAAATCTGTTAAGAAGCTGACGCGGTTGCCGGACTTGATCCATTCCGGATTCAACCTCAACCCGGTTCATGGCAACCATGGCACCCATGGCAACGACTGCTGGCAAGACCCATCCCGGCCGAAGATGCCCGCTGCCACCGCATGAAGATGACTAAGGATTGATACGCAGAACCCATGCGCCCCGCGCGGTGTTGTCGAACAAGCAATGTTTTTTCGTGATGCACCATCCATGCCGCGGGTGCGCGACATGGAACTGCAGAGTTGAATTAAACCTTCAATGTGGAGGCAAGGGGGTGGACAATTCTCTTTTTATGCATGCGCGTATGCAATCCGCCGCCACTTTTTTCATGACCTTGCCTGGCGGACTTCGTCGGCGATGGCTTTGAGTCCTTCGCGGACGACGGTTTCATCCATGGCATAGGAGACACGGATGCATTCCTCGCGGTGTTTCCACGGGCTGTCGTCGAGGCCGTAGAAGAAGTATTCGCCGGGGATGACGAGCACGCCGCGCCGCTTGAGGCGATGGTATAACTCCTTGGTGGTGACCGGCAGGCCGGGGAAGCGGAACCAGAGGAAAAGCGCGCCCTCGCTGCGGTGGACGGCCCAGTCGATGTCGTCGCCGAAGGCCTCGGCGGCGGCTTGCAGGGCGAGGTCGCGTTTTTCCTGATAGAAGGGCCTCACCACATCGCTGCTGAGGCGGAGGATATCTCCGGACTCGACGAGCGGCAGCATGATTTGCTGGCCGATGCTGGGATTGGAGAGGCCGACGATGGCGCTCATGGAACTGATGGCGCGGATGATGTCCGGCGGGCCGACGACGATGCCGGTGCGAGTACCGGGCAGGCCGATTTTGGAGAGGCTGTAGGTGAGGATGCAGTGCGGTTGCCAGAAGGGTCTGGCGGCCTCGAAGAGGATGCCGGGAAAAGGAGCGCCGTATGCGTTGTCGATGATGAACGGGATGTGGTGTTGTTTCGCGAGGTCGGCCAGGCGCGCGATCTCGGCATCGGTGAGCACGTTGCCGGAGGGATTGGTGGGCCGCGAGGCGCAGATGGCGGCGATGTCCGGAGTGATTTGCAGGCGGTCGAAATCGACGCGGTATTTGAATTCGTGCGGCCCGGTTTTTTCGATGAGCGGAGGCAGCGCATGGAACAGGCTGCCGTCGATTCCCTGGTCCGAGTAACCGATGTATTCGGGCACGAGCGGCAGCAGGATTTTCCTGCGCGAGCCATCCGGCATGCGGCCGGCGAGCAGGTTGAAGAGCAGGAAAAACGCGGTTTGCCCGCCGCTGGTGATGGCGATGTTTTCCGGGCCGACATCCCAGCCGAAAGTGCTGCGGAAAAGCCCGGCGATGGCCGCGATGAAGCGCGGATTTCCCTGCGGCGGATCATAGGTGGTGAGCGAGCGGTCGAGGCCGCCGGTTTCCGCGAGCAGTTCTTCAAGCCGCCGCCGCCAGACGGCGTTGATGCCGGGAATGCGCGCGGGTTGCCCGCCGCCGAGCATTTTGAGGTCCGGTCCGCCGCCGGCGAGGGCGTGGCCGAGATCGTCCATCAGTTCGCCGATGCCGCTGCCTTTGCCGAGGTGCTTTCCGAAATCTGAAAATTCATATGACATGGCCCGACGCCGTGTTCTAGTCTGCGCCCCCCACCAACACAACCCCAGAAACATCATGTCCATCAACGTCGGCGACAAAGCCCCTGATTTCACCCTCGTGACCAAGACCGCCGAGGGTCCGCAACTCGTGAAACTGAGCGACCTCATCGGTAAATCCAACATCGTGCTGTTGTTCGTGCCGATGGCCTTCACCGGCGTCTGCACCACGGAGTTCTGTGAGATTTCCGCAGGCATCAAGGATTACGAGACACTCGATGCCAAGGTGCTCGGCATTTCCGGAGACAATCCCTTTGCGCAAGCCGCATGGGCCGAGAAGGAAGGCATCACCATTCCACTGTTGAGTGACTATGAGCACGAAGTGGCGAAGGCATACGGTGTCGCTTACGAGCAATTCCTTCCCGCGGTGAATCTGATCATGGGCGGCGTGGCCAAGCGCTCCGCATTCGTGATCGATAAGAACGGCATCGTGAAATACGCCGAGGTGCAGGAGCATCCGAAGGATCTTCCCAATTTCGATGCAGTGAAGGATGCGCTGCGCGCACTGTAATCCGACTCCCCTCACCTTGCGGGATCACCCATGCCGGGAAGCTCGGTGATCCCGTATTTATTTCCATCGGCTGGAACGATTTGCCGATGTTGAGTCCCGTTCGTGAGTGAGGGAGTGGTGCTTCGGTTGGTCCGGCAGGACGTTATTCCGTGATAGCCACTTTCAGGCGGGCGAACTATTTGGTTTCCGGCGCTTGGGGAATGTTGAGAGTGATGGTATCGGTGCCGTTGCCGTTATCGGTGACGGTGACTCCCGAGGTGGAGGCGGCGGTGTTCGCTCCTGCTGTGAACACATTCGGCCCGCTGGTTGGTGACGGAGAAACCGAGCGATGCGAAGGGCTGATTGTCATAAACTGTTAGATGCAACGATTTGACCGGGGCATAACCACCGCCGGGTGTCTCGGTGATGGTGAGGGTGCGACTGGTGCCGGAGTCGTCGGTGATCCCGGATTGCTTCCACTCGCGGGTGACGCCGGCGGGTTTTTTCCAACCGATTTCATCGACTGTGAAGCGGGCATTGGCGAAGACGTTGGTTCCCGAGGCAAGATCGGTGGCGGACCAGGTGCCGGATTTCAGGTCATAAGCCAGAGAGAACGCGGCGTTGGCGATGGATACCCGGTCGCCGGATTGTGTGACTTCCACGGCGTGTAGCTAAGAGAAGAATAGCGCGGCGAGGGTGGCGGGAATCAGAGCAGGCTTCATGGGGTGCACGGTGACGCATCTACTCGTTGGAGCAGATCGTGGGGATGGGCATGATTGAGTTCGGACGAATAGTGAATTGACGGGTAGTCGTGCCGGAGAAGTTCACTTCGCCGGGGTGAGGATGAACTCCTTGATGGTCACGCCACGGCCGCCTGCGGCGATTTCGAAGTTGAGGTTATTCGATCCGCTCTTGAGAGTGACAGGCATGGCCTCAGTGGTTTTCCAAATGCCAATGGTGTAGGGAACGGGTTGTTCGATGGTCTTCCCGTTGTTCACTGTGAAGTGAAAAATCTGGCCGGTCTGAGCGGTGGCAACCTTGGCAGTCAGCAGGAAGTTCCCCGATCTGGGGGCATTGATTTTATACTCCGTCTTGAAGCCGCCGAAGGCGTGGATTTGCATGCCGCAGGCGAATGAGCGCATCGTGGCCGATTTGCCGGAAGCTTCCTTGTGGGCGACGGCCGGGACGGTGATCACGCCGTCTTTTTCCTGGATTTCACGATCGTCTTTGGCGGCGGCCTCCGAATGGAGTCTCTGCTCGCTCTCGTTGGCCTCGGCGAGTTCCTGGCCGAGCGCTCCGAGGTCTGGAGCATTTGCCGCGAGAGTGCGGGACTGGAAAAGAGCGACACGACTCCAAAACCCACCCTCCACGTTGCGGCGTTCGTTGTAGGCGGGTTCGCCGAGAATGCGGCTGACCATTTCCGCGCGCAGGACCTTGATGTGGTCTTTGGTGTGGGCGCGGGCCTGGGTTTCGAGCAGGAACTGGGTGCCACTGAGAGGAACATCGTCCTTATCCCACCAACTGTGCGGGAAGCCGGCTCCGAGGTTGACCACCCAGCCTTTCGGCGTCCAATGGCTGAGTGCGGCGTGGGCCTTTTGAGTGACGCCCCATGTGGGTATCCCGAAGGAGCGGAGGATGAAGCGGCCGAAAAACGCGCGGCGTCCACAGACTCCGCCGTTGCGGATGATGTTTTGGTGCTGGTGATTCGACGCATCGTCATACTGCACGTTTTGAGAACCATAGGGAACCTCGGTCCTGACGCTGGAAACATAGCGCCAGCCATAGTCCGGATTGTAGATGTGGTCAGGGCGGTAGTTGCGGAGCATTTCACGTCCCCAAGCGTGGATTTCATCGGGGTCCTCGCTGTTCACGACGAAGCGCATCTCCCAGGCGGTCAGGCTTTTGAAGGCGGGATCCAGTTCGCCGCCGAGGTATGCCTTCTCGTAATGCAGATAACGCTTCACGGGATGGACATGGGTGGACTGGTCCTTCACGTTGGGGCTGTTGTTCTGTTTGACAGGGTTGGCGTGCTCCAGGCTCGTGGCCAGCGCGAGACGGCGGAACACCCCGTCCTTCGCTTGTGGGCTGACCTTCTGGATCACGGAGAAAATCTTCATCGCCTCGCCGAACTTTCCAAAGCGGGCGCCTCCGGCCGCCATCATCTCCTTCATCAGGAACTCGTCGGCAAGCAGTTGCTCCACCAAGGCGGCGTTCACGGAACTTTGCTCGGCAAAGTCGGCGAGTCCGTCCGGTGTGGCCGCGGTGAGAATAAAGGCTTTGGCGAGTTTGCCGTCGAGGGCCTCACTGGTGAGGAAGGAGTTCAGGGCCCCGAGCAGGCTTTTGGCCGCATCGGCTTCGTCGGCTTGGGCCTTGGCCAGCGCGGCCTGCGCCTGTTCATGGGCGCGCTTGAGCACGGGTTCGTTGGCCTGGGCTTTCTCATAAAGAGCCGTGCGCTCCTTGAGGGCGGCCTCGCCATCGGCGAGATTCTTTTGCGCACTCTCAAGCTGCTTTTCAGCGGCTTTCCTTTCGCTGGAAGTCTTGGCATTCTTCAGCGCAGCCTGAGCGGCCGCGATGTCCTTGTTCGCGCCGCCGATCCACTTGCCCTTGGCATGGTCAATCAATGCCTTGGCACCGGCAATCTGGCCGAAATCCTTCTGCGCGGCCTCAGCCTTTGCCGATGCATCGGCGATCGCCTTTCCCGCGTTTTCCACATCCGCCATCGCCTTGCCGCCCACCTTGGGCAGCGCGCGGGAAATTTCTTCTTTGAGGGATTTCAAATCCGACGTGAAGCCGGATTGCAGTCGTTTGCCGGCATATCGCTTCTCGTCCTTTGGAGGCCAAACATCCGGGATTTCCATGAGGTTTACAGCGGGTGACGGAGGCGACGCCTCGGTGCGGTGTTGCTCGAAGTAGGTCTTGAGGTAGGCAATATCCGCGGCAGACAGCTTGTCTTGTTCGAAATGCATGCTGGTGCCGTTGTCGAGAACCACAGTCACCACTGCGATCCTGGGGTCGTAGGATTTGAGTTCACCCTCGAAGGTCTTGGCGCCGTCGGCGCTGGTCCATGTCCTTGCATGGGCGCCTGTGATGAGCAGGCTCGCGACCGCAGCAAGGAGCATGTTGTGAGAGGCGAAGTGCTGGTGCGGCTTTGTTTTCACAATTGTATGAATGCTGGTTTAATCCGGGTGATCCGTCATTCTTATTGCTTCAATAATTCCACCATTGCCTGGCCCATGGCCTCGCCGACGTTCATGTAGGTTTGCGCGTTGCCGCCGTAGTGTCCGTTGCCACTGCCGCCCATCGACAGGGGGTTGGAATAGACGGTGGCCACGTTGCCCTTGAATTCGGGATATTTGCCTTCCTTGCCGTCCACGGCCATATGGGCATCGAAGATCTGGTTGCCGCAGCCCTTGGTGTGCTCGCCGAGGGTGGCGAGGACGAATTTCGCGTTCGGGGATTCGAAATCCTTGCGCAATGCCTTGATGAATTGGACCAGATTCTTTTCGTAGGCATTCGCCCACTCGGCATTGCCCGCGTCCTTCTCACCTTGCCAGAAGAAGAATCCCGCGACCTCATACTTTTTGGCCCCGGGATAGTAGGTTTTGAGGTCCGCCAGAACATTTTGGGCGGCATGCACGTCGGCGTCGTATTGGATGCCTGCATACCAACCCACTCCCGCCTTCGGTTTCCTCGGCGTCTCGAGGTTGCCGGAATATCCTTCGGCTCCCGGCGGCAGCAGGTCGAAACTGATGGCGCGGTTGCCGATGCAACTCTTGAGGATCATGACGGGCGCGTCGATGGCATTGCCGAGCGGGTGGCCGAGGCCGAGTTCCGGCCCGATGGTATTGCCGCTGACCGTCATCCACTCGTTGTTGAATTGTTTCGCGGGTCCGTCGCCGGACGCCATGACGCGCACGTTGCGGACATCCTGGCGCACGGCCCAGTTGCCAGACTCATCCAAGAGATAGGGGTATTTCTTCTCCTGTTTGACCGCCGCTTCCAAGCCGGCGACCTTGCCCGCACCGACCATGTTCGATTGTCCCAACAGGATGAAAACCTGGACCGGTTTGCTCATGTCCGCCGGTTTGCCATCGACTGGTTTGAAAAGGTTCTTCGGGTCGGCATCGATCTTTCCCGCTGACGACTTGCCAGTGACGGGCGCCTCCACCTTGCCTTGTTCCCCGAGGAAAGCGACGTCGGCCTCGGAGAGGACTTTCTGTGCGAACTTCATCGTTTTGCCGTTCGCCAATTTGACGCCCACCATCCCAGTGGCGGGATCATAGGATGTCATTTCGCCATCGAAGGTCTTGGTTCCATCGGCACTGGTCCATGTCCTTGCGTGGGCGCCGGTGAGGAGCAGGCTTGTGATGACTGCCAGAATCCAGTGGCTGGAAGCGGGAAGCTTGGGTCGTTTCGCGTTCATGGTTTTTCGGATGTTGGTCAGGAATACGGTTTAAATTGGCTGGTTTTCAATAAAAACAAGCCACGGGGAAATCCAACCGGTTTTGTTCTTCGTGCTGAATCCGCCGGCTTCGATAAAGAGGTATTCCTTTTCGCCGATCCTGTGGCCGCCGGCAAGGACGGCCGCCGGAAAATCGGCACGGAGTCGGAATTCGTCGAAGGCGGGACGATCGGTCCGGTGCCGGGACGATCCGCCGGCAGATCGATCGCAGGAGCACAAATCCTGACCAGGCTCTATCCAATTCGGGCGGCCAGAAGCCGAGTCCATCAAGCCAGATGATATCGGAGGGGGAGAAAACCCCAGGATGATGTTGCAATCGGTGATTTGCCGGGCGGCGGAGCGGATGCACGGATTTCTCACAACAAAGCACGTGAATGTAACGGTTCGCTTGGGCGATGAAATATTTTTCGACCAAAGCGCCGGAAGATTGCTTGTGGCATGTGTTGTGCTTTCCACTCAGGTTGCGCATCAGTGATCCGCGCTCCCAAAAGCCGCGGGATTTTGCGGCCGGTTTCAACTCCCCTTAAACCATGCGCTGCCTGACCAGTTCCGAAATCCACCGTTGGCTCACCGGACAAGGGATGCACCACCAACCACTGGATGGTGGTGTGCCCGTCGCCGGAGACTTCCCGATGCCCGCCGAGCGGCGGGCGCGCCTGCAACTCGCCAGCTACCTTGCCGACCTGCTCGCCAAAGATGGCAACAAGCTGGTGGAAATCCTGCCCGCTCCCCAACAACGACCGGAGGAGTGGGATCAGATCCGCAACTTCCGCGAGTCGCTTGAGGAATCGCGCTCCGCGATCGCCGCGCCCGGCCATCTTTTCAAAAGCGGCGACCGCACGCATTTCCGTTCGATGCTCGCGATGTTGATGGGTTTTGAAACGAGTTGGTCGTTCTACATCTACTCGGCTCCGTCGCACACGACACTGCTGGTTCATAACGGCATCGAAGTATGGACGGCCAAGAAGGGCGTGCGCAACGAACTCGCGCGCCATCTCCTGCCGCAACGCGCCGCGTGACAGAACTCACCGCTTTAACTTGGGTGTCTTGAGGAACGCCTCCACCTCCGCCAGCGGGCGGGTATTGAGGATGTCCTGTTTGCGCAGCCAGCCCTTGCGTGCGACACGCGCGCCGAGGCCGATGTGGTGCAGGCCCTCGCGCGAATGTGCGTCCGGGTTGATCGAACAGAGCACGCCCTTGTCGCGGGCGCGTTTCCACCAGCGCCAATCCATGTCGAGACGGCGCGGATTGCAGTTGAGTTCAATGATGGTGCGCGTCTCGGCGGCGCAGTCGATGATGGTGGCGTGGTTGACGGCGTAGCCGTCGCGCTTGAGCAGCATCCGGCCCGTGAGATGGCCGAGCATGGTGACGTGCTGGTTTTCCATCGCGCGGCAGATGCGGCGCGTCATCTCGTCCTCGGGAAGATTGAAATGCGCGTGCACCGATGCGACGCAGAAATCAAGTTGCGCGAGCATGTCGTCGTCGAAATCCAGCGCCCCGTCCTTGAGGATGTCCACTTCTGAGCCGGCGAAGAGACGGAATCCGGTGAACCCGGCGTTGAGCGCGCGGATTTCCACGATCTGGCGGGTGAGACGTTCCTCGTCGAGGCCGTTGGCGATGGCGGTGGATTTCGAGTGATCCGAGATACCGAGGTATTGCAGGCCGAGGTCCATCGCCTCATCGGCCATTTCCTCCAGCGTGTGGATGCCGTCGGAGGCGGTGGTGTGGCTGTGAAAAGTGCCGCGCAGGTTGTCGAGTTCGACGAGGCGCGGCAGCGCGTCGTCCGCCGCGGCCTCGATCTCGCCGCGGTTCTCGCGCAGCTCGGGTTCGATGAATTTCAGGCCGAGAAACTGATAGATATCCTTTTCCTCGTGGAGGTCGGAGGGGATGGAGGTCTGCGTGTCCTTTACCGGTGAGAATCCGTATTCGTTGAGCGAAAGTCCCTGTTTGAGCGCGAGCGAGCGCAGCGCGACGTTGTGTTCCTTGGAGCCTGTGAAGTAGAGCAGGGCGAAAGGATACTGCGCGTTGGACACCGCGCGCAGGTCGCACTGGATGCCGTTTTTCAAGCGGACGGATGCTTTGGTCTCGCCGCAGGCGATGACGCTCTCGACCTGCGGCAAGGTGATGAAGTCCTCGCACACCAGCTTCGGCTCCTTGGTGGCGACGAGGAAATCCAGGTCATGCACGGTTTCCCTGGCGCGGCGGAACGATCCGGCCACCGTCACGCGCGAGATTTCCGGATGCGTGCGCAGCGTGTCGAGCATTCCGCCCGCCAGCGGGCTGATGGCGCCTAACAGAAACAGGCCGGAGGATTTCTCATGCAGCGCGATGGCTTCGAGGATCTTGGTTTGGGTTTTCTCCCCGAAGCCGGGCAGCGTGGCGACTTTGCCGTGCTCGCAGGCTTCCTTGAGCCGTTCCACCGAGGAGATGCCGAGTGATTCGTGCAGCGCCTTGATCTTCTTCGGCCCGAGTCCCTGGAGATCGAAAAGCTCGAACAAGCCGGGAGGAAACTCCGCTCGCAGGTTCTGATGGAATATCAAAACACCGGTGGCGGCGAGTTCGTGGAGCTTGTCGCGCAGCGCCTCGCCAATGCCTTTGATACCGTGAAGTTCGCCGCGCGCCGCGAGATCCACGATGTCGCCATCGTAAGCGAGCACGGTTTCCGCGCCTTGTCGATAGGCGCGGACTTTGAACGGGTTCTCATCCTTCAATTCCAGAAGAAGGGCGATTTCATCAAGCACTGCGGCCATTTCCTCACGCGTCATGAGGCCAGCCTTCACTCGCGCGAAAAGGGGGTCAAGCCCGGGGGTGAGAAGCGGTTACTTGTCTGCCTTACCGGCCTTCTCAGCTTTGTCCGTCTTTTCCGCTTTGTCCGTCTTTTCCGCTTTGTCCGCTTCGGAGGTTTTCTGCGGTTTATTTTCGTCCTTGGGGCGGTATTTTTTCAAGTCCTTGAGTTCATCCGGCAGCGGTTTGCCGCCACCGAGAGTCAGTTCATAGAGTGCGGCCACGGTCGCGGCTTCCTGCAGTTTGTTGTAACCGGGAAAGTTCTTGTTCTCTTCCGGCTTGCCCCAGTCGCGGATGGCGCGCTGCACATCGGCATCCTTTTTGAGCAGGGCGAGAAGCCGCAGCGCGGCCTCGCGGGTGATCTCCACAGAGGCGCCGGAATCCGCAACCAGCGCGGTCTGATAGGCGAGGATCGCCTCATTGGGACGGGCGAGTTCCTCCAGCGCGAGTCCGTGGCAATAGGCGACCTGGGCGCGCTGGTCTCCCGGCAGGCGTGTCTTGGCGCGTTCCTTGGCGAGGTTGTCGGCGCTTTGCCAGTTCTTGCCGTGCACGACACGCCACAAGACATAGAGATCCACTTGGCGGAGTTGGTGCTCATTGACGAGCTGGCGCTTGTCGAAACCCTGGAGCGCCTTCTCCAGTCCTTCCAGATCGCCGAGCTTGCGCAGGCATTCCATTTCGTAGAAAGCGGCAAGGACGGAAGGGCTGTTATCGAGTGCGGCCAGCGGTTTGAAGCGCTCCTTGACGGCGATGAAAGCGGCCTTGGCCTCCTCATACTTGCGGGCCTCGAAGAGTTCGAGCGCCGCGGCGAACTCGCGCGGCTCGTAGAGATAGATGTGGTTGAAGTCGGAACGTTTGGCGATCAGCGTGTCGACATCCGTTTCGGACTCGCGGTAGCGGATCGCGGTTTTGGAGGCTTCCAAAATCCAGGCGGGCTGCGAGCCTTCCTCGTTGATGAGCATGGCGGCAACCTGGGCCGGCGCCTGATAGGTTTCCTGGGCTGTCAGCCGCGCGGCCAGCGCGCCGATGATAAGAAGTTTGAAACAATGGTTCATGGAAGTGGTCCGGTGAATGGCTGGGAGCGTGCGGCGTCTATCGGATTCTCAACTTCTGGGTATTTGCCTTCTCGCTGTTGATTTTATCCATCGACTTGATTTCAGGATTGGCCTCATAGGTCTGCACGAGTTTCTCGACGTCCTTCCAGAGTTGGAGATCCTCTTCGCTCATCTTGTCTTTGAAGCGCGCGGTGTTCTTGACGAACTTGGCACCACCTTCATAGGCCCCCTGGCGGTCGGGAGGAGTCGCGGAGTTTTCCGGCTTCTGGTTGCGCGCCCACAGAAGTTCCATCCAGCGGGTGACGGCCGGGGCGGAGATGCGGATTCTGCCGGGATTGGCTCCGAAAATCTTGCCATACATGGCGATGGCGTCGTTGACCATCTTGCGCTCGTCGAAGCTGCGGGCCAGCAGCATGCCGACTTCAGGCGAATACTTCGGGCGGGTGATTCCGGATTTCTTGGGATCCAGATAGAACTGGGCTTTTTCCGCGACCTTGGCGTATTCCTTTTTGTCGAAGAGCAGTTCGATGGTGCGGTAGAGCGCGAACTCGTCCTCGGCCTTGTCTTCAGACTCCTTGTAAACCGTGTCCAGATCCGCGAGCGCCTTCTCGATGTCCGCGGCGGCTCCGGAGTGGCCGTAGACATCGGCGCGGCCGAGCAGCGCGGGGAAGCGCTCCTTCTTGTCCGAGCGGCCGAGCACCTCGTCGTAATAGGGCAGCGCCTCGCGCGGGGTGGCGGTGTTGCGGCGCAGGTAGTCGCCCACCTTCACCAGCGTGTTGGAGGTGAGGTCCTTGAGCGCGAAGTCCGTTTTGAGTTCCTGGAACAGCACCTTGATGGTCGCCTGGATGGGAACTTTTTCGCTTTCCTCCTTGGCCTTCTTGAGGAGTCCCTCGAAGACCCGGATGACATATACCCGAAGCAGCGCGCGGGCGGCGCTGTCTCTGGCGAGGATGCCGGGGAAGTTATAGAAATGCTCCTTGAGCTCCTGCGGCGTGTGCTTTGTCAGATAGGCATTGGCGTATTCGCTGATGAGGAGTTCGAGCTGCGAGGTGTCGTCGCTGTTGGCGGTTTCGGCGATGATTTCGCGAAGCCGTTGGAGCGCCTCATCGGCCCTGCCCGCCTCGGCGAGGGCCGGGAACTGGCCGATGGCGATGCGCGCGCGGAATGGCGAGCCTTCGGCGTGTTTCTTCCAGAATTTGTCCACAAAGGGCACCGCTTCCTTCAAGCGGGCGACTTCCGGGGAACTCAACATCATGATCAGCGAATAGAGCGCCTCGCTTTGCACGCTCTCGTGCTCTAGGAACAGGGCCTTGTCATAGGCCGCCTTGTAGGCCGCCTCGGCGCGTTCGTAATTCTTGACGGATTCCTCGATGTTGCCGCGCAGAAGGTAGGATTGGTCGATGATGACGGAATGGGGGAACTCCTTGACGATGCGAGATATCACATCGAGCGCGTTGTCGGATTCATCGAGGTTGTAATGGCAGTCTGCGCGGTCGTAGAGCGCGAAGGGCAGGTAAAGGTTCTGGGAGGGATCGCTGTGGGTTTTGAGAAAGGCGTCGAGCAGTTCTGCGGCCTTGGCGTGGTTGCCGAGGCGGGCGAGATTGGAGGCGCGGAAATACTGCGCGGAGAGCGCGAACAAGCTCTCAGGATATTTCTCCAAGTGCTGGTCGAGGAAGGGCTGGGCTTTCTCATACTCTCCGGTGTAGTAAAACGAGCCGCCCAGCACATGCAGGCAAAGGTCGTGCTCCGGAGTGCCTGCGGCGAGGGTGGGAAGCAAAGGTTCGGCGATTTCGATACAACTGGCGTATTTGCCATCGTAGAACGAGGATGCGAGCATCAGGCGGCGGATGGCGGGCTCGTATTTCGAATCCGGGAAAGTGCTGATGAAGAGATCGGCGAGGCGGAGAGTTTCCGCCGTGGCTCCCACGAGCGAGGAGGTGCGGACGAGGTTGAAGAGATTGTCCTCGCGTTTCTCGGAGGTGTTGTGGAATGACTCGAGCATCTGATAGGCGGCGTAGGCCCCCCAGACGTTTTTGTTCCTCTCGTGGATGTAGGCGGTGGCGGCAAGCTGGGTCATTTCGTTGGAGCGCTTGCCGCGGCGTTCCGCCTCCAGCGCGGCGAGTTCCGCTTCAAGATCCTTGCGGGTGTGGACGTTGCCGCCCTCGGAGATGCGCTCGAGC
>Ga0315904_10005667_pt1 | contig 17284 bp, 11 predicted proteins | sample LakEriMetagenome_6_FD_203529 | JGI IMG/M metagenome (GOLD analysis project Ga0315904, IMG submission 203529) | Freshwater fungal communities from buoy surface, Lake Erie, Ohio, United States - Buoy 12 MA120 | ecosystem: Environmental > Aquatic > Freshwater > Lake | place: USA: Lake Erie, Ohio...
CCGCGCGGCGCAGCCGCGCTCGTCCCGCGCGGCGCAGCCGCGCTCGTCCTCAACCTCAACCTCAATCTGCGACGCGCAGCGTCGCCCCCTCACTCCCGCTTCACCTGCACCGTCCCGCTGCAGTACGATTTGAGCTCAGGCGTGGTGCTGCATTCAAAGCGTTCCACCGTGAAGAGGTAGTAGTAGACCCCGTCTGGGAGCTCCGTGCCGCCGGAATTCTTACCGGAGAAGGCCTCCGAGGTGGGGGTCATGGAATAGATTTGGTCCCCCCAACGGTTGAAAAACTGGATGGAGTAATCGAGGCATTCTCCCACGGTTCCAGGCACTTCGAAGACATCGTTGAAGTCGTCTCCGTTCGGTGTGATGATGTTCGGCAGGAAGAAGCCCGTGAGGTCCAGCATGTCCACGAGTACCACCGGTGAGAAGGTCGAGTAGACGCATCCATACATGTCTGTGACCTCGAATTCGAGCATGTACGTGCCTGATTCGTAGTACGTGTGCACACTGGATGGTTCGACGCCGACCACCTCGTTGTCGAGGAACCAGCGGTACGTATGGGTGCTGTCGGGATCGGACACAGCGGACTCCAGCAGTAAGCGGCTGCAATACGTATCCGTCGCGAAGGTCGGGTCGATGACCGGCGGCAGGATGTACGAGCCGCTCGCTGAGGAGGTACAACCGAAGCCGTCCGTAAAGGTGTAGACCACATCGTAGGTGCCCGGGGCCACTCCGGAGTGCGCGAGGTTGAGTCCGTTCACATGATCGCCCGTCAACGTCCCGCCGGGAGGGGAGGGGAAGAGCGGAACAGTTGCAGGTTGTGGGCAGTACGACGCGGCCAGGCCGAGGTCGATGACAGGCAAGGGATGCACCGTGACCTGCGTAGTGATCGTGCTGTCACACCCCATCGAAGTGATGAGTTCAGAGATGTAGGTGCCTGAATTTGTGGTCGTTGTGCCGTTCGGAAGCGTGACAATGGTCCCTTGGCAAACGCCCACGGAGGCATTCAAGTTGTAGGCCGGGTGGACGGTCAGGTCCACGACCACCGTGCTGTCGCATCCGGCGGCCGTGGCCAAACCAAACGCCAGGACGCCACCCACCGTCGTCGTGCTTCCGTCCGGAAGCAGATACGGCACGTTGCTGCACGTGGCATCCACCACATCCACCTCAAACACCGGTGCCACATTCACCACCGTCGTGACGGTGCTGTCACAACCGGTCACCGTAGAACTCAGTACCACCGGGTATACGCCGGTGGCGCTCACGTTCGATCCGTCCGGGAGGACCACCGATTCCCCGTCGCAGATGTTGAAGGTCGCGGCCGACGCGAGGAGCGGATGCACATCCACCACGGTGGTGATGGTGCTGTCGCAGCCAAACGTCGTCGGCAGGGTCACCGGGTACGTCCCCGAATCGGTCACTTCAGCTCCGTTCGGCAGAAGGAACGACTCACCTTCGCAAATGGCCGCCGCCGCGCTCAGGCTGTAAATGGGCACCGTTGCCAGCGTCGTGGTGATGGTGCTGTCACAACCGAAGGCCGTTGTAAAAGCGGAAGTGTACACACCCGGAATTCCGGTCGGAGTGCCATCGGGCAACACGTAGCTATCACCGTCACAGATGGTGGCACTTTCTTCGACTTCGATTTCCAAGGCAATGGTGATCGAGTCGGTGCTGGAGCAGCCTTGTGTGGTGCCGGTGACAACGTAGGTGATGGGGACGTTGGGCGTGGCCGTCACCGAGGCGCCGATGATGCCGCTCAACCCAGTCGGGGGCGACCACGTGTAGGTCGTGGCACCGGAAGCCGTGAGCGTGACGGGTTCCGCGTTGCAGCTCGAAGCTACCGCAGGGCTGATGTTCACCACCGGAATCGGAATGGCTGTGACGTTCACTGCGATGGTGTCGGTGCAGGTGGCCGTGGTGCCGATGACTTCGTACTGGCCTGGGCCTGCGACGATGAGTTGGGCCGAGGCGCTGCCGTCGTTGAAGGTCAGTCCGTTGCCGGGCAGCCATTGGTAGGTCGTAGCGCCGGAGGCATTGAGATTCAAGGTGGCGCCGACACAGGCGGAGATGGTTGCGGGCGTCACCGCGAGGGGCATGCCTCCGCCGACCGGCGTCAACACCACCGAGCCGTTGCCGGCGACATTGCCAGCCGTGCAGGTGGCGCCGGTGGGCGTTTTGCTCGAGCCTCCGCCGCCTCCGCCGCCTCCGAGGGAGCCACTCTGGAAACAGTCACTGCCGCCGCCTCCACCGCCGTAGAGGCCGCCTCCGCCGCCTCCACCAGGGCCCACACTGAAGCAAGGGTCGGCTGCACCAGCCCCGCCGATGCCCACGATTCCGGGAGATCCCGCCAGAGACGATGCGTTCCAACCCGGTCCACCCGCGCCGCCTCCGAACGCTGTCGCGCCACCGCCCCCTTGTCCGAAGGGACTTTGGCCTGCCGTGCCATTCGCACACCCACCGGCACCGCCCAGCGCATCGGTGGTTCCTCCACCCATCCCGCCACCACCAGAAGCCACAGCGACCCGGTTGCCGTTCAGGAAGGGCGCAGTACGGATGTCCGATGAACCGCCACCGCCGCACCCCGTGTTCGCGGGGATGGTGGACGGTCCGCCAGCACCGCCGCCGTTGTAGCCCGAGGCGGGGCATTGGCCTTGGCCGCCGACACGCACTTGGATGACCTGGCCGGGGGTGACCGTCATGGTACCGCTCACGGTGGATCCGTTCCCACCTGTAGCGCCGCCCCCACGCGCACCTTTGATGGTGTACTGCAGTTGAGTAACGCAGGAAGGAACGGTGTAGGTCTGAATTTGGCCCGTAAACGTAAACGTCGTCGGCTGGCTCCACGCCGCCAAAGAACACATCAACGCGCACAAAAACAGCAGTATAGGTCTCATGCAGGCAAGTTTTCGGGCCCAAAAGATAGGGCGACCCGGAAAGTTTTCAACACGTCTGTGTGCGCCTGCCGGCTGCTTCAGTCGAGCACCACGGCCCGCGCCGCTCGCCCCGAGCCCGGATCCACGACCACGTACATCCCCGCAGGCCAGCCCGCGGTCGAGACGCCGGCCACGTCTGCATCTACGCGGCGGTGCAGCCGTCCGTCCGTGGTGAAAATGCTGTATCCCTGCTGGTTCCGCGGGAATCCGATCCAGCCACCCGCTGCAACGGGGTTCGGGACGACTGGGATATCCGCCGTCGTGTTCAACGTTGCCACTTCGCTGGTGACGTCGTACATGCCGCATGCATCGGCAAAGTCGGCGCAGAGCCAAGTCGAAATGCGGCCGGCCACCACGGCCAGCGTGGTGTCGTAGTGGGCTGCACTCGCCACATGCGGGACGTGGTCGGCACCCTCGAGCACCTCGAGGCAGGCGTCGACGCCGAGTTCCACCGCGGTGGCGTGCACCACGCCGCTACCTTCGACATCCGTTACCGGTATCATCGTGAGGTACACGGTGCCTGCACCGAAGGGCACGGTCCCATCGGCATCGCCATGGACGGAAACAAGCGGTTCATCGCCCGGGCTCAGGTAGTCCGCCGTTTTCAGTGCGCCGGCGATGTTGAACACTCCCATCACTTCGGACGGATATCCGGCATGGCCGCTGTTTCCCTCGAGTCCACCGCCCAGCCCGACGCCGTTCGGATCCACCGCGGTCGGAATCTCAGAAACATCGTCCACATAGGCATGGTGCAACGCAATGAAGCCGCCGGCAGAGACACCTCCGAGCACAATGGCATCGGGGTCAATGCGGAAGGGATTGCCATCTTCCGCGACAGATTTGCGGAAGAAGCGCACGGCTGCTCGGCTGTCGTGGACGCCTCGCCAAACCGCCCGCACCATCGCATTCTCGAGGTCAAAGAAGTTGTCTATGCCCAACCGGTACGACATCGATGCCACCACGTACCCCATGCGGGCGAAGTCCTCGCACAACGGCACCACGTCCGTCCCGTCGTTCGAGCCGCCCACAAAGAACCCGCCGTGTGCAATCACCAGCAAGGGCCGCATCGCCGCCGCATCCCCCGCCGGTTCGTAGATGTCTACGACGAGCTCCTCGGTGGCCCCGGCGGAGTTGACGTTCGAGCCGTACACGACGCCTGACGTCACGGTGAAGTCGTTGAACGCACTGGTGTAGCGGAAGCGTTCGCTGTCGCAGAGGGTTTGGGCAGCTGCCGCGGCTACACTTCCTATCCAAACACATGCCACGACCGCCCCGCGAACGCAGCTCCTCCAGTTTTTGGCTTCAAACCTCCCGTGTACCATGGTTTTGCAGTTTCATTCGACGCGGTCCAAGGTAGGAAAAACGGGTTGGGGTTGAAGCGAGGCTTCGCCTCGCGGGACGAGGGACAAGCGAGGCTTCGCCTCGCGGGACGAGGGACAAGCGAGGCTTTGCCTCGCGGGACGAGGGACAAGCGAGGCTTCGCCTCGCGGGACGAGGTTGAGGTTGAGGTTGAAATGGCGGGGCTACTTGTCCGCACCTCACACTCATCCCTGATTCCGGCGTGAAGCGCCCCCTCATCTCTGTTTCCCGCGGCGCAGCCGCGCCTCATCCCTGTTTCCCGCGGCGCAGCCGCGCCTCATCCCTGTTTCCCGCGGCGCAGCCGCGCCTCATCCCTCGCACTCATCCCTGTTTCCCGCGGCGCAGCCGCGCCTCATCCCTGTTTCCCGCGGCGCAGCCGCGCCTCATCCCTGTTACCCGCGGCACAGCCGCGCCTCATCCCTGTTCCTCGCGGCGCAGCCGCGCAGCGTCGCCTCATTCCTCCATCTCCACCTCGACGGCCACGTTCCAAAAGTTCTGTTCGCCCTCGCGGTAGGGTTGGGCGCCGACGATTTCGAGGGTGAGGGTATGCGCGCCAGCGGGGACGGGGCCCAGCGGGATGGAGCGGGGAGGGACGGAGGAGCCAGGGCACCACCCGCTGCGGCTGTAGTCGGACGATGCGATGCGCTCGGCAATCGTATCGCTTTTCCAGACCGTTTCTTCCGTCCAAACGCCCGAGCTGGGGTTGAAGCGGCGGAAGGCGGCGCAATCGTCGCGCCACGGCGTCCACCGGTCGATTTCGCGGCCGTCCAGCCGGAGGATGTGCTCGCGTGGGGTGAATTCGTCGCCTTCCGCATGTCCGCCGTGGCCCGTGGTGGTGATGCGGATTTGGGCTGATCGGAGGGGCTCGGAGACCGTCCAAGGGATGTCGACAGGGCCTGCGGCAAAGGCGGTGAAGGCCTCGTTACCTGGCAGCAGAGGGGTGGAGTTGAAGAGAGAAACCACTTCTGCGGAGGAGGGTGGGGCGCAGGCGTGGGGCGAGGGATCGAGGTGGAGGGAGGCAGAGACCGTGTAGCCTTCGGCGGTCCAGGTGTCGATGTGGAGGCCGAGGGTGACGTCGCCGTGCAGGATGGGAATGAGGTGGGAAATGTCGGCTTCCCAGCTGACCGAGTCGGCCCAGTGCGGGATGTAAACGGGCCGGAGGGAGGCCGTCTTCGGGTGGTCGCTGAAGTGGCCGGCACCGAAGGGGGAGATGAAGCGGAGGAGCTCGATGGGGGGCGAACTGTCGTGAGGGAGGAGGAACAGCGAGCCGAACTTGTCCCAGGGGTCGCCGGCGCTGCGGAGGGTGATCCGGGCCGTGGCGCGCACTTCCCGGTCGAACTGCGGCAGGGAGAGGGTTCGGAGCAGGACGCGGCCGTGGTCCAGGGTTTGGCCTGCCAGCGGCGGCGCAGGAGGGGAGTCCGGGGTGAATCGGAGGGGGTGGTTGTCGGCCACGGTCACCGCCGTGTCGGCCATCAGCAGGCCCGCTACCAGCAACGCAATCATCGATTTGCGATCACGATATACGCATTCAACGACGTGGCGACCGTGAGCCAAACGAGGTACGGAACCGCCCCGAGCACGGCTCCGCCCGGCGCCGACCGCCCGTGCCACGCCATCGCCCCGATCAGCCCCAGCAGGGCCGCGATGTCCACCAGGGCCCAGCCCGTCCGGTGCGCCGTGAAGAAGAGCGGATTCCATGCGACGTTGAGCACCCACGCCACAGCGTAGGCCGCCCACCACGCCCGCCGGTCAGAGCCCGTCCCGGTGACCGCCGCCATGAACCAGGTGAAACCCAGCATCACCAGCGTCCACGCCGCGCCGAAGACCCAGCCCGGAGGCGTCCACGGCGCCTTTTCCAGCCCGTCGTACCACGGCGAACCTACCCCCGCGGCCGTGAACCGCCCACCCACCGCCAACGCTCCGAAGTTGAGCACGGCAAACAGCACAATGCGTCCGATCATGCCCCCAAACTACGCACTCACGCCCCGAGGTGGTACGGGCACTTCCCGCCGCCCGGTGTGGGGGCGGGCGCGGTGGGCGTTTGGTAAAAGAAATTCGTGTGCTCCACCACCTCCGGGTCGAACGTCCGGTGGAACACCGGCGACAGCGCCCCGCTGATGGGCGGAGCAAGCCAAGCCCAATCCCCCGTCACCCGCCGCCCCGCCGCTTCCTCCGCAGCACAAAATCCGTCAAACGACGCGGCCAGCCGGTGGTGATCGCCGATCCGCACCCCCGCACGGTCGAAGCTGTGGAGCACGGCCCGGTTGAGCTCCACCACTGCCCGGTCCCGCCACAGCGTCCGCTCGTCCCCGACTGCAATCCCAAGCGCCTCCGCCACCCGCGGCAGCGCATCGTACCGATCGCGGTCCGCAAGGTTCCGCGCTCCGATCTCCGTTCCCATGTAGTATCCATTGAAGGGCGCACACGGGTACACGATGCCCCCGACGACGAGGGCCATGTCCGCCAGGAACGGCACCGCGTACCACTTCAGTCCGAGCCCCGCGACCGCCGGGCACTCCGGATGTTCGAGGTCCACCTCGTGCAGCAGGTCCGGGCGCCGCGCGAAGACGTCGTCCGGCGTGTGCTCGACCCCATCCACCGCCACGATCCAAGGCAGCGGGGTGAACGGACCCTGCTCCGCCGGCACCCAACCTGCGGCGAGGCACTGCGCGGTAAATGCCCGGCTGTGCGGGTCGCCTACCGTCGCAGAGCCTTCCGGAAATCCCGCATAGCGAACAAGTTGGTGGTTGCGCAGCCGCACAGGGTCTGCCTGGCCGGGTTGCGGCGGGCGCGGCGCGAACACCGTGATAGCGGAGCGGATGTCACCGCCGTGAAATGCAAATTCGATGTGGGATTCGAGGCGGGCGGTGACTTCCGCGGCCGTGCGGACTGCGCGCGCATCAAACACGTGCAAGGTGCGGTAGAGGTGCCGGCCGATGCAGCGGTTGCTGTTGCGCCACGCCAGGCGGGCGCCGAAGTTGAGTTCTTCCGAAGTGTGCGTGTACGTCCCCGTATCCGCGATTTCCGCGTGGATGGCCTCGAGCCGGGTGGTGCGTGCGGACTCCGTCCCTTCCGGCATGGCGTGCAGCAACGCCTTGGCCGCTTCTGACAATTCCATGACACGCGCTGAATTTTCCAAAATTCTTTCTTAAGTTGCGCAAGACCAAATCGTTCCTGCGTTCAAATTTCACTCGTGATGCTCCGAAAACCCACTTGTTGCTTCGGCTGGGCGGCTTTTTTAAGCGCCTGGTGCTCACCCGCGATGGCCCAAATCGCCGAGCAAGCCTATCACCTACCGCAACACCAGGACCACAGTTTTGTTCTTCAGCCCGCGACGTGGGGGGGAGACCGGTTGGTCGGAGCCACACTGTACACCGATCCCGCTTCGGCATCGGCCGCGACGAATTTCACGCTGCAGCGCCAAGCGGCAGATGGAACGGTGGTTTGGCAAAAGGAATACGACTACGGGGACATCGAATTGCTCGGCCACGCGGAGGTCAACGGGACGGGGTCCGAAATCGTCGCCGTGGGCAGTGCAGAAAGCGTCCAACTCGGTGTGGAGAAGGCCTTTGCGGTGCGCATCGACGCTACGTCCGGGGCGGTCCTCGGCGGCACCGTGTGGGCGCCTGCAAACAACACGGATGTCCGCTTGCTGCACGTGGCTTACGTGCCCGTCGGAATGAACAACCAGCCCATGTGGGTGGCGGCGGGTTGGACCGGCGACGACACCTCGAAAAGTGCGACGAAGGAGGGCTGGGTGGTGGCGTTTTCCACGACGCTGAGCACCTTGTGGCAGCGGGGCACGAATTCACCTGTGGATCCTTCTTCGGTCAACGATTGGGACATGACGAACCACGTGCTGCCTGTGCCCGGGACGGGGGTCATGATTTCGGGTTCCTGCAATGGCGCTGCCGGCGATTTGATCAAGGACCAGGCGGGGCTTGCGTGGATGATTAAGGAGAACGGAGACTTGAAGTGGAAGCATGCAACGCATTTGGCCACTGCGCCTTTGAACGCACGAATGGTCACGGCCGGGGGCCACGTTCAGGGAAGTTCCATTGTCCAAATTGCCAACGAACTCGGGCCGCAGTGCTTCGCCATTCGGCAACTCAATCCTGTAACGGGAGCCCAAATCAGCGGCTACCGCGTCGACGTGAGCGGCCCCTCTGCCGCGGTTCCCAAGGCATTTGATACACAAGTCCGCGGGACGGGATTTGTGCTCGCAGGCTACCTCAACGATTACACGTGGACGGTGACCACCCCGAACGGAGGCATTGCAAAAACAGAGAATCAGCCCTTCCACCTCCTGTTCACCCCGGCCCAAACCGGCGGATTCCCCGCGCCCTCAGGCAGCTTCGTTGTTCACCGGGTGGACCCCGTCAGCGGGGCCGGCGAACGGGTGCAGAACGACTTCTTGTCCGCCTTGCGGCCCACCGAGCAGCCCTACATCTTTCACCCGCGCATGCTCGAGTTGGCGGTGGATACGGGCGTCGTGCTCATGGGGTGGCGCGACCGGTACGTCCCGAACTCCCACGACCAGGAGTGGATCATTTCGAACTTCGCAGGAACGGCGGGTTCTTGCGATCCGGCCACGTTGCCGGTGACCACTTTGTCCAGCAATTGGGAGGTCAAAACCGGCCCCAGCATTCTCGACATCTTCTTTGCCGCGACCAGCCAAATTCCCACGGCCTCCGATCCCTTCGTGGAACTGATCCCCTGCGGCGAAATCGGCTATCCGGCCTGTCACCCGAACTACGCGGCCACCTTCGTCCAAGATTGCGATCCCCGCGCCGCAACGTTCACGGCGTCCCCCTCGGGCTTCCCGGTCACGCCGCCTGCGGACATGCTGTTCACCTGGGACTTCGGCGATGGCACCGTCGGGTCGGGCCAAACGGTGAGCCACACCTATGCCGCGGACGGCACCTACACGGTCACGTTGACCTTGGCCTGTGTTTGGGACCCTACCGCGACCGTGACCTCCACGGTGACGGTCACCTTTGCCTGCAACGAGCCGTGTCTTCTGCCTCTCGTAGGCCCCCTGGGAACGGACTGGATCCACAGCTGTGGCGAAACGCCGACGTTGCGCGCTGTCGGCCTGCTCATCTCGCCTCCCACCTACGTCGCCTCGGGGTATTGTTCGGGTTGGGAAATCGACGGGGTTGCAGCGGACGGAGCGGGCATTGCCGAGTTCGAACTTGCGCCCGGCACGCACGAAGTGTGCCGCGTGGTGTGGTGCTGCGATGACCCCAGCGACCGACGCGAGCGGTGCGTGGAAGTAGATGCCTCGGCATGTCCGCCCATTGATGGCCTCGATTTCACCATCACCGCGCTGTCCGGTTCAGATTGCGCGGGGTGCACGAAAGGGCTGACCATCTCAACCGATGGCACGCCGCTGGAGGATTGCCAGGACCTCGTTTGGGACTTTAGCTGGACCGACTCTGAGCCGTTGGCTTCTCCGCTGATGTCGGTGACCGCGTGTGTGCCACCGGTTCCTTTTGGCCACCGCATCTGCTTGCGCCAAATCTGCCCCGTCACCGGAGCGGTCATCCAGGAGGTCTGCAAAAACGTCTCTTGCTGGCACCTCGCCCTCGAATACGACCTCGATCTTTCCTACCTGCTCGCCGGCAACTGGCTCGTCCCCGAGGTTTCTACGGGGCCGTGTTCCCTCTCGGTCGGCATCGGTCCACTCGAGGACCTCATCGTCGAACAGGGTTTCCACGGCACCTTCGACGGTCCGTTCCTTACCCCGTCAAATGAAACGGACGGGTCCGTGGGCAATGCCTTCACGCAGTACACGTTACCATCCGTTGAATTCCCGCTCGTAGCAGTGGAGAACGGGTGGGCCATCGTCGATGCGGCCACTGGATTCCCGGTCTTCGAAGTGCCAGGTGCGTTGGCCATCCGCGACACGGATTACGGGTTCGAGAGCGCGATCGGTGACCGTTTGGTCGAAGGATTCCCGTCCTCTTCGGTGGTCGTATTCAACATCACAACGCCTCTGGGGCTCATGCAATGGACTTCAGGACCGTACAACTTCGGTTGCGCGAATTCGGATGCATGCGCCTCCGACCTCAACGACGATGGCTTTGTGACCGTGACCGACTTGCTCTTCTTGCTCGGAACGTTCGGGGAGGCGTGTGAGTGAGGTCGCGGCTTCGCTGCTCGTGAGGGATGAGGCGCCGCTGCGCGTCTTTAGGTAGGGGTGAGTGTGAAGGGATGAGGGGCGCTTCGCGGCTGTGCCGCAGGAAACAGGGATGAGGCGCGGCTGCGCCGCGGGAAACAGGGATGAGGCGCGGCTGCGCCGCGGGAAACAGGGATGAGGCGCGGCTGCGCCGCGGGAAACAGGGATGAGGCGCGGCTGCGCCGCGGGAAACAGGGATGAGTGTGAGGAGCGGACAAGTAGCTCCGCCATTCCACCCTCAACCCCAACCTCGTCCCGCGAGGCGAAGCCTCGCCTTAACCCCAACCCCAATCCCAATCCTCGTCCCGCGAGGCAACGCCTCGCTTGTCCCTCGCCCCGCGAGGCAACGCCTCGCTCGTCCCCAACCCACTCCCCTTACTTCATCCCGTTGATGCTGTACGCACGGAAAGCAGAGGCAGGAAGGGGTGGGGTGGAAGTTGCAGGAGCAAAGGATGGGGTCCACGTGCGGTCGGGCCAAACCCAGTGCGCGTTCTCGGAGAAGCGGCCCGGTGCATCGGTGAAGAGGCCTACCAGGGCTTGGGGGGTGCGGGAGCGGACGGCGAGTGCGGTGGTGCCTGCGGGGCCGGGTTCGGTGGTGAGGGACAGGGCAGAGGTGGGCCAAGCCATCTCGCCGGGAGCGAGCGGCGACCAGCCTGCTTCGGCGCGGCGGACCTTGCTGCGGTCGGGGTTGACTTCGTTGAGGTCGAAGCGCAGGACCCAGTGGGAGGGGGGAAGGGTGTCGAGGGCGGGGAAGGCTGCGGCAGGCCGGTCCGACCACGCGGGGGTGGACCATGTTCGGCGGGCGATGGCGGCGGGGCCGACCGGGAAGACCCGACGACCGAGGAGGGTGCCGTCGACGTGCCACGCGGTGGCCACGAGTTCGAGGGTGGTGCCGCGGCCGTCGGTGGGGGCGGAGGGGCCGTCGCCGAGGACCGCAACCGTAAGCCGGTTCGCGTCGCCGTACAGCGAGAGGGCGAGCGGAGCGGCGGCTTCGGAAGCGGCGTAGTGCGCGAGCTTCCACGTGCCGGTGGCGTCTACGGTGGACCAGGAGACCGTCGGCCAGACATCGTTGAGTTGCCAAAAAAGGGAGCCCATCGTGGAGGGGGCGCGGCGGCGGTGCCCGGTGATTCCGGCCTTGAGGGCTTCTGCGTGGGTGATTTGGGACGCGTAGACCGCCAGGTCGAGCGGCAATCCGCTGACTTCCCGCCCGGTAAGCCTTCGCGCATAGACATCCAGCATGTCCCAACCGTCGAAATCGGGGGCGATCCACGGCATGCGTGAACGCTGGCGAAACCGCAGCACGTCGCCCGCCGGACCGCGCCAGTCCTCGACGAGCAGCGCGGAGTCCATGGCCACAAGGGCCGCGCGCCCCGGGAGGGATTGCACACCATATTCGCTGACGAAGCGACCGGCGAGCTCGTGGTACGCCGCGAAAGTGAGCGTATCGAACCAGACGCGCCACGCGTGTTGGTCCCCGGCCCCTTCGCGCTCAGGCAGGCCCGGTCCGGCGCTGGGCGAAGACGACCAGTAGGGCGTTCCGCACCCGTGCGCGGCCACGATGGACGGCAAATCCCGGTGAAAATGGCGGTTGTACGCGTCGGCAATGCGTGTCGAATCGCGCCGGCTGAGCCCTTCCGACCAGCCCCAGCGGGTCCAGCCGGTGAGCGATTCGTTGTTGCCGCACCACAAGGCGAGGGAAGGGTGGTTGCGCAGCCTGCGGACATGCTCGCGGGCTTCGGCGAGCGTGTTTTCGCGCCATGCGCGGTCGGCCGGAACCATCGTGCAGGCGTGTGCAAAGTCCTGCCACACCAGCACGCCCGCCGCATCGCACGCGTCGAAGAAGGCATCCGGCGGATAGGTCCCACCGCCCCAAACCCGCAGCGCATTGAACCCCGCCGCCGCCGCATCGTCCACCAGCGCCACCCATGCGGAATCGGCCGCGCCCCCGCGGTCCCCGCGGGGCAAAAAGAAGTCCGGCGGCACCACGTTTGCCCCCCGCAAAAACACGGGCAATCCGTTGACTTCAAATGCAAACGCTGCGCCGATGCTGTCCGCATCGGTCCGCAAATGCAACGACCGCACGCCCAGCCGGTCGGTTCTGCCATCCAAGGTGTCGGCCCCGCGGACGAGCGTTGTGGTCACGTCGGTGAGTTCCTGCGGGCCCGCACCCCGGGGCCACCACCGCTCCACGTCCCGGAAGGTGCACACGGCTTCGAGTCGGTTGCCCGTCCCCGTCGCGGTGCAGGGCGGACCGGATCCCGCGCTCCACGCCACGGTCATCGGTTCGTCCAGGCCGACGCCGCCGAGCTCGGCGATGCAGCGGTAGGTCGCCGTCCCTTCGAGGGCCTTCAGCTCTTCGACCGGCACGAACGCCACCCCTTCGAGGTAGGGACCGTCCAGCCCCACCAGTTCAACGGGTCCGGTGAGCCCGGCACCCACGAGCCGCGGTCCCCAGTCCCACCCAAACTGGAACTGCGGCTTGCGGGTCACGCCGGACGTTTGGCGCCCCTTCGGCCGCGGCTCGTTCGAAAGCGGAACGGGCGACTTCAGCGCATCGAGCCGACGCTGGCCCTCCGCCACGGTGGGGCGAAACTCCACCCGCAACTCGTTCATCGGCAGCAGGTCCACATCCTCCACCCGCCACGTCCGATGCGCATTGTCCGCCTCGAGGAGGACGGTCCCGTTCAGCGCCACCGTCGCATACGTATCCAGCCCGTGGAACACCAGGTCCCACTGCGCAAACCGCTCCGGAACCGCCTCAAATTCACATCGATACGACCAGTTCCATTCCTCCACCCACGCACACTCCGGCTCCTGCATCCCCTCGAAGGGACGCAGCCCGAGCTGCGCATGCATGGTCCCCGGTACCTCCACGGCACGCGCCACCCCGGCCGTATCGACCAGTTCCCATCCGCGGAGTCGGGTCGTATCCGGCACCGCCGTCTCGGCCGCACCGCTTCGCAGCACCGCACCCGCACACAAAAAAAGGAGAGCCATCTGCATCACGGAAGGCGAAGCTAACCTGCACCTCGGTAGTTTTGCCGCACGTATGGAAAGCTTAACGCAGCACCCGGGCTTGCTTGCCGGGTTTGGGGTCGTGGTGGTGGCGCTGCTCGCGCTGGACCTGGGGGTGTTTCACCGCGGGAGCAAAGCGATTTCGAACCGCGAGGCGCTGGTGTGGAGTGCCGTGTGGATCGGCCTTTCTATGGCATTCAGTGGCTTCATCTACAGCGTGATGGGGGCCGAGTCCTTTGCGCAGTTTCAATCGGCCTACTGGATTGAGAAGGCGCTCTCGGTGGACAACCTCTTCGTGTTCCTCCTCGTCTTCCATTTCTTCAATGTCGCGCCGGAAGTGCAGCACAAAGTGCTGTTCTACGGGATTTTAGGGGCGATTGTGATGCGTGCGGTGTTCATCTTTTCGGGCGTGGAGCTCATCCGCCTTACGTACCTGCCGGAGTTTTCATTAGGCGATCATGTACTGAAGGTCAACGTGTTGCTGACGATTTTCGGGCTGGTGCTCATCGCCGCTGGGTGGAAGTCGTGGTTTGCCTCGACCGAAGACGACGGGGAAAAGGACTTTGCAAAAAGTCCCGGAGCCCGCCTAGTTCACCGCTTTTTCCGCGTCTCGGAGCACTTCGATGGCGATCGCTTCTTCACGGTAGAAAACGGCATCCGGGTCGCAACTCCGCTGCTCGTGGTCGTTGCAGTAGTGGAGTTCACGGACCTCCTGTTTGCCATCGATTCCATTCCGGCCATCTTCGCCATCGCGCCGAACGACCCGTTCATCCTCTACACTTCGAACATCTTTGCCATCCTCGGTCTGCGGTCGCTGTATTTCTTGCTCGCAAACTCGCAGGACCGCTTCGCACGTCTGAAGTACGGACTGGCCCTCATCCTGGCATTCATCGGCGTGAAGATGGTCCTCGCGCCGATCGTGCATGTGCCTTCACAGGTCAGCTTGAGCGTCGTGGGTGCCCTCCTTGTCGGTTCCATTGTCGCCTCGTTGCTCGCACCGCGCACGACCTGAACGTTCAACGCACGAAGGCCGGGGGCAGTGTTTCAACCTTCCAGCCGGCATCCCGGAGCAGGGCCAAAACCCCTGCAGGACCAGGCAAGTGGGCCGCGCCGACGGCATAGAAGGCGGGCAGCACGGCGGAGGATTTCGACATGATGGGAATCCACGAACGGTTGCGGTCGTCGAGCAAGCGTCGGTTGAAATCCGGCAGGTCAATCATCTCTTCTTCAGTCATCTTGCGCAGTCCTTCAAGGTCTTCGGCGAAGTAGAGGTCGACCATTTGTTCGAAGGCGGCCTTGCCGAAAACGTCCGGATCCTGCAGCATGGCGAGCTGATCTTCGAGGGAGAAGCTGCGCATGAGGTCCATTTGGAACGCCAGGGTTTCCAGGCCGTTGATCAATTTCTTCTGCTTGTTTGCTGCGTCCCGCAGCTCCAAATCCACCGCCACCACGTCGTCCAGGCCCATCTGCAGCACGGCGGGCACCATGAACAACGGCATCAGCCGCCCGAGTCGGGCGAACTTCTTCGGCTTCACGCCGATGGCCCGCGCCTCCTGTTCGAGCCGGGCATAGAGTTCAGGAGTTACACGTTCCTGAAGCGGCGGATCCATCATGACCTTGCTCGCCAGCGCGACTTGCTCGGACAGTGGGATGTCCGGATCTACCTCGAGGTACAAGACTTGGCTTCCTGCGAGGGCCTCTTCCACAGCAGGCGAGAACTGCAGCCGATTCTCCGGCACGAGGTGCATGGTGCCGAGCAAGTACGAAGCCTGCCCGCCCGGCGGTGTGATGCGGTAGAAGAGTTGTGCGCTGACGGACGCGAAGGCGGCGAGGAAGCACGCGAAGGCGAAGAGGTGTTTCATGTCCGTAAGATGCACAGAGGGGTTCCTTCTTACATCGCGGGCCCGTAGCTTCGGCGCATGGAAACCCGGATCGAGCAGGCACTGGCCGCTACGCGGTTCAGCGTCGTGGGCAACATCTTGCTCGCCGGGGTGAAGTGGATTGCGGGCATCTTCGGCAATTCGTATGCACTGGTGGCCGATGCGATCGAGTCGACGACGGACATCGGGGCTTCGTTGCTCGTTTGGGCCGGGCTGCGGTACGCGGCGCGGCCTGCGGACAAGAACCACCCCTACGGCCACGGCCGCCTGGAGCCGCTGATCACCTTTCTGGTCGTCGGCTTCCTGATTGCCTCCGCCGTGTTCATCGCCCACGAGGCGATCGTGCACATCCGCACGCCGCATGCACCGCCTGAACCGTGGACCCTCGGCGTGCTGGCGGCCATCATCCTGTGGAAGGAGGGCTCGTACCGCTGGGTCATCCGCCGCAGCCGCGAAACCGGCAGCTCGGCCCTCGCGGCCGATGCGTGGCACCACCGCAGCGATGCGATCACCTCGGTGGCAGCCTTCGCAGGCATCACCGCGGCGTTGCTGCTCGGTCCGGGGTTTGAGGAGGCGGACGACTGGGCGGCGTTGTTCGCCTCGGTGTTCATCCTGTACAACGCGTGGGGCATCTTCCGGCCTGCACTCGGCGAACTCATGGACGAACACGTCCACGACGAAATGATTGCCGCAATCCGTACGTCCGCGGAATCTGTTTCAGGCGTGGCAGGTACGGAAAAGTGCTTTGTGCGCAAGGCCGGCATGCGCTTCCATGTGGACTTGCATGCCGAAGTGGACGGGGGGCTGACGGTCACCGAAGGCCACGAAATCGCCCACCGGATTTCAGATGCTGTCTGCTCGGCCTTCCCGGAGGTGGCGCAGGTACTCGTTCACATCGAACCGGCTGGCATCCACTCACTTCAGCAAGAACCGGATGGGCAAGGTCAGGCGTGAAGGGACAAACTCGTTGTTGATCCGGGCGGGCAGAAAGATGGGCATGCTGTCGATGACGCGGCGCGCCTCCGCATCGAGGGCGGGGTGCACCCCGCGGAGCACTTCAACATCGTAGGCAAAGCCATCCACGCCGACGGTGAACTGGATGATCACGGTGCCTTCGATGCCTTCTTCTTTGCAGATTTCCGGGTAGGAGATGTTCCGCACCAGGTGCTCCATGATCTTCTCGTCGGAGCACTTTTGTTGCGCCTCAAATCCGGGTTGGCCGCCGCACATGGCCACCAGGGCTGGAATTTCGGGGGTAGGGAAGCTGTCCACCGGGGCGTTCAGGGATCCGATCAGAAAGGGGAGGAGGAGGGCTTGCATGGGCCAAACTTAGCGCACCTTCCCGCCGCACGCTGCGCATGCGGCGGGCTTTTTGCGCCCTTTTCTCGCCGCACGTGCGGGGCCCGGCGGCGCGTTTGGGCGCAAAAAAAACCGGCCCTGCTGGGCCGGTTCGGTGCGCTTCGGTGTGGGGCCCGAGCGCGGTGCGGAAAAGGGATTGCTCGCAGGCCGCGTGCCGCAGGCCCGCTCGCGTTCCCGGAGGGGGAGGCGCATCCGCGCGGGGGAGGCAGGGGCGCCGAAGCGCACCTAACCGCCGCACGCTGCGCATGCGGCGGGCTTTTTGCGCCCTTTTCTCGCCGCGCGTGCGGGGCCCGGCGGCGCGTTTGGGCGCAAAAAAACCGGCCCTGCTGGGCCGGTTCGGTGCGCTTCGGTGTGGGGCCCGTGCGCGGTGCGGAAAAGGAGGGATTCGAACCCCCGGTACCCGTGAAGGTACACCTGATTTCGAGTCAGGCCCGATCGACCACTCTGGCACTTTTCCGCCGCGAATTTACGGATTTCTTTGCCTCGAAGCACCGCCGGCGCAAAGGGCCGGATGTAACCTGTTTTCACTTCGCTGCGTAAGTCAGCGCATGGCATACGCT
>Ga0315904_10005668_pt1 | contig 17283 bp, 14 predicted proteins | sample LakEriMetagenome_6_FD_203529 | JGI IMG/M metagenome (GOLD analysis project Ga0315904, IMG submission 203529) | Freshwater fungal communities from buoy surface, Lake Erie, Ohio, United States - Buoy 12 MA120 | ecosystem: Environmental > Aquatic > Freshwater > Lake | place: USA: Lake Erie, Ohio...
CATCGGGATCACGATCGGCCTTGTCGGCGGGCCGGGCTACGAGCCGGCCGACGACTGGGCCGCCCTGATCGCCTGCGGCGTGATCGTGCTCAGCGGGGTGAACCTCCTGCGGATGGCGGTGCGGGAGTTGCTCGACGCCGCGCCGGCGAAAGACTTCGAGGAGAAGGTCCGGGAGCTGGCCTCGGGCGTCGCGGGCGTGCGGGCGCTCGACAAGTGCCGGATTCGCAAGAGCGGTACGCGGTATTTCGTGGAGCTGCACGTGGAGGTGGACGGGCAGGCCACGGTGCAGGAGGGGCACGACATCGGCGGCCGGGTACGGAGCGCGCTCCGCGGCTCGCCCCTCCGCATCGCCGACGCCTTCATCCACATCGAGCCGGCTCGGGTGGAGCCCGGCTGACGGCCGGCAGGATTCGACTTCCGGCGGCGTCAAAACGTGGCGTTGGCGCGGATGCCGTACACGAACGCGTTGTCGGTGGAGATCGCCCCGAGTCCGGGGCGAATCCACTGCACGTCGGGAGTGACGTTGAGCCAGGGCGTGGCCTGCACGTTGTAGAACCACTCCACGCCCTGGCCATCACGCGGACCAAAGAGGGCCGTGGGCACCGGGCCGAACTGGTCGCTCGCCCCCACGAAAAACCAGCCCATGCCGAACGTGTCGCCCCGCATCCGCCCCAAGGGGCTGTAGCCGCCAAGGCCCGTGCTGAGGAAGTAGCGAATGGGGTTGGGATTGCCGTCGGCGATCGACGCGCGGCCGAACAGGCCCCAGCCGCGGTCGGGATTTTCCGTGTAGCGGGTGAAGTATTGATCGAAGCCGTAGTAGAGCGTGTAGGAGTCCCAGAGCGTCGCCGGGCCGCTCGCCGGCGGCTCATAGGTGGGCTGCGGCGGAGCGAATGCGTACCGCAGGTCGAGCTGCTCATCGTGCTTCCACACGCCGCCAAAATGCTGCTGCCCCGGAAGTCCGAAGAACCTCGTTTTGAACTTGATCTCCGCGCCGATGATGATGCCCTGGTTGAACAGGTCGCCAAACTGCATGAAGTCTGCCGTGCGGTCCTTGGGGTCCATCACGAACATCGCCATCCCGCCCCAGTCACGGGGCGACACGACCCCGGCGGTGAAGAACGAGTAGGGCATCCCGAGCAGGAACGAAGGATTGGCGATCAGGGCCTGATTGACGAACTGGTCGGTGCCGTCGCCGCCGGCGAAGATGTCTTGGTCGAACGAGCCGAGCACGTCCTTCTTGCCGCCGAACACGACCCAGTTGGGCGAGAGCGGCTGCGTCAACAGGAAGTTGGTGATGTAGGGCACGCCGGCATCGTTTGGCCGAGGCGGCAAGAGGGCGGGAAACACCACCGGCGTGAACGTGCCCGCCCGCAGCGACACGTTGCCGTACTGGCCATACCACTGCTCGGCCCGCACGAGCAGCCGCCCGTGTGGCAGTCCGCCGAACTTCTCGAGGTCGAACACCGCGTCGTACTCGCTGCGGCCGGTGTAGACAAAGCCGTTTCCATCCTCGAGCGGGAAGGGCACCGGCTGATCGATGCCCCCTTCGAGCCCGAAGCCAAACTGCGTGACCCGACCACCGAACGTGACCCCCGACTCCTTGGTGGAGAAGAGGCGGTCGAAGGCGTCGCCGGTCACCGTCTTATGGCCGAAGGGATCGGTGACTTCTCCCGAGGGTGATTCCGACGACGACGGCGATCGAGCCGCGGCCGTCTCCGGCGCTGCCTCGAAGGGCGGCGCGGCCGGATCATCGGGCAACAGATCGATCGAGTACGGGTGCGCCAGTCGTTCCGTGACCACCTGATCGCCGCTGCCGCCGACGTCCTTGGCCTGTCCGTGCGCGACCATCGCCACGACGAGCAGGCCCACAACGATCGACATGCATATGGTCTTCATGCACCGCACCCTTTAAAAAACGGCCACGATCTGGGCGCGGACGAGCAGGCCGGTCTGGCCGGCCACGAATCCGGTTCGGTTCTGCCCGGCCGGAGAACTCTGCAGCCAGGCGGTGTCGAACGTGAAGAACAGGTTGTCCTTCCCCGGCAGGAAGAAGCGGTTGAAGCCGCCGCCGAGTTCGTAACCCGAGCCATAGGCGCCGGTGACGTACGAACTCCGGGCATAGATCTCGGTCTCCTGCGGCACCACGAACACGCCCCCCTTGATGAAGCCGCCGAACGCAGACGTGGCGGTGATCGGCAGGGGGCCGGTGCCCTGGAGGCCGAGCAGGTCCTGAAAGTAGATCTCCGAGGAGAGCCCCACGCCGCGATACTTCCACGCCCAGTCGATCGCCGCGAGCGAGACGTCATACGACGTGAGCGTCACGCCGGGCCCCAGCGCGTTGGGTGTGGTGATGATCGTGCCGTCGGAGAGCCGGATCGGGGAGTTCTCCACGGCGTCACTCGCCGACTGATTGCCGCTGCCGAGCGCGTAGGTGTAGGAAGCGCCGAGTCGGACCGCAGCCTGCTCGTGGTGCTGGAGATCGGAGTAGCCGCGGCCGAACTCTGCCCACGGCTCCCACCAGGTCGACCCCGACCAGGCGAAACGGTTGTTGAGCGCCTCCGGTTGCAGGTTCAAGGTGTTGAACCCGTTGGACATCATCGCGTGGTAATGGAGGCCCTCGAGCGGCTCACCGATGACCCAGATGCCCTGGCTCAAACTGGGGCGAAAGAACGTGGTCGCCATGGTGCGGTCAGCGCTCTGGAGCGGCGCAAACGCGCTCTCGATCCACTCCCGGGATCCCGGCACCTTCGACTGACCGACGTAGAGCTCCAGAGCGTCGCTGAACCGGTAGCTCAACCAAAACGCCCGGAAGCCGATCGGCTGACTGGTGACGGTGTTGTAGTCGATGTTGAGCAGGTAGGAGAGATCCTGGGCCAGCGCGTTGCCCGAGAAGATCAGCCGACCGCGGGGAATGCCGAAGTAGTTGGAGTTGTTGATCGGATACACGTTGCCCGCGCTGTCGGTCCACGACGGCTCCGCGCGGGAGAAGCCGTCGTAGCGAAACATGTTCTGGTTGCGGATCGTCAGCGAGAACGGGCTTCGCGCGGGATCATTCGGAAGGATGGCGAAGCCGTTGTCGTAGGTCGCGCGATACCGGCTGCCCGACCAGTCGGAGTCGCCGCCGGTGCAACTGGTGCACGAGGCCGCCTGCGCCGCGAGCTCGGCCTCCCACTCCTCGGGCAGGGGCGGCGGAGTCGCCTCCGCGATCACGTCGACGGCGGCGGGCTCCTCGGCAGCCTCGGCGACCCAGGCTGAGGCGGCAATGAGGGCAAGCCAGACGGCCACCGCCAGGCAGCAACTGCCCGGGCCGAAGACGCACCGCTCTCGCACTCGCCCGGGCATGACGCGAAGGTTCTCCATGCACCGCCACCCGCGCAGCGTGTGCGGGGCCTGGTGGCCGGGGCAGGTCGGGCAGCGCCGGCAAGTTCCGCGCAGACCACGGCCGTGTTCGAGACCACTCCTCTGGGTTAGTCATCGGCGGATCATGCCGATTGCGTCGAGGAATCCGGTCGCACGGACTGTGCGGGCGAGCCGCTGCTCACTCCGGGATCGTCTTGCCGGGCACCGCTTCGAAGGCGTCGGCGTGGAGCAGTTCCTGGCGGCCCCGCGTGCCAGGCATGATCTCGAACCGCGGGTCGAAGTCGACCATCGTCGAGGCGAGCTTGGCGAGGATCGACACGTCGCCCTCGACCTTCGCCGTGCCATCCTTGATCTGGGCCTCGAGCGTCTTGGCGCCAGTCATCGTCTGCTCGAGGTCGGAGCGGTTGATCGTGAGCGTGAGGTCGGGCTTCTCGGCAAGGAACCCGGGGAGGTTCGTGAGCGTCGCGTTCTCAAGCTCCACGAGAAACTTCTCGCCGTTGTCGGGCGTGATCAGGTTCATGGTGAACCGCATCCCCTCGGCCTTGCGGCTGTCCATGCGGATGCCGAGGAAGTCGAGAAACAGCTCCGTGCTCATCGCCCGAATCACGTCGGGGCCGCTCGACTTGGGCGAGGCCCCTTCCGGAACTCCCTCGCGGAGCTCGTAGGCTCCTGCCAAGAAGCTGTTGCGGAGGCCGGGGTTCTCCTGCTGATAGCCGATCTGCTCGAAGACGTCGGCCAAGAGGTCTTTGGCCGCCTGGTTCGTGGGCTCCGCATGCACGAGCTTGTCGAGGATCTCGCTGGCAAGCAGGTATTCGCCGCGGTCGTGCAGCACGCGGGCCTTGGCGACGATCTTCTCCGCGCCCCCCATCATCTCCACGTACAGCGGGGCCGAATCCTCGGGGGAGAGCGGGATGAGCGTGGCTGGATTGCAGTCCCAGTAGCCGAGGTAGCGGTTGACGACGGCCCGGGCGTTGTGCGGCACCGAGCCGTGGTAGCCGCGGCAGTCCCAGCGCTGCTGGAGGCTCTTGGGCAGCTCGTAGACGTTGTGGATCTGGTTGACAGTCACGCCCTGGTTGGCGAGGTGGAGCACCTGATTGTTGAAGTGGGCGTAGAGATCACGCTGGCCGCGGAGAATCTCCTGGATCCGCTCGTTGCCCCAGCGCGGCCAGTGGTGGGCGCCGACCATCACCACGGCCTCCTGACCGAAGCGGTAGAGCGCCTCGTTGATGTACTTCGACCAGTTGAGGGCGTCGCGGACGAGCGCTCCGCGGAGCGTGTAGATGTTGTGGAGCGTGGCGCACACGTTCTCCGCGATCCACAGCGCCTTCATCTCGGGGATGTAGGTGTTCATCTCCGACGGGGCCTCGGTGTTGGGCGTGTTCTGGAAGATCATCCGCACGCCGTCCACCTCGATCTCCTCGATATCCTTCTCCACGATCCGGGTCGGGGCGATCAATCCCGACGTGCCGCGGGAGATGCCGTGACCGAGCCCCTGGGTGACGTAGCCGTAGGGGCTCACCGGGAGGAGCACGCCGTATTGGTAGAACATCCGCCGGTTCATCGCGTTGCCGGCAAACACGTTCTCCGAGATCGAGTAGGTCATGAAGTCGCGGGGGGCGATGATCTGCACCTTGCCGGCGCGGACATCCGCCTCGTTCACCACGCCGCGGACGCCGCCCCAGTGGTCGCCGTGGGAGTGGGAGTAGACGACCGCCGTGACCGGCAGGCCCTCCCCCTTGTGCTCCTGAAACAGTTTCCAGGCGGCCCGCATGGCGTCGGCGGTGACGAGGCAGTCGAACACGATCCAGCCGGTCTTCCCGCGGACGAACGTGGTCTGGGCGAGGTCGATGCCGCGCACCTGGTAGATCCCGGGCACCACCTCGTAGAGGCCGTAGTTGTTGTTGAGCTGGCCGATGCGGTGCATCGAGGGATGCACCGTGTCGAACTCCTCCTTCTGGTCGAGAAACTGAAACCGCGTCATGTCCCAGGCCACGCCGCCGGCGTCGTTCTTGATCTGCATCTCGGGCATGCGGGCGACGAGGCCGCGCTGCTGCTCCTCGAAGTCGCGGGTGTCGGCGAAGGGAAGCGACTCCTTGGCCTTCTGCAGCACCGCCTTCGTGAACTCCGATGGCGGCTTGCCCTTCGGATGAAAATGCCCCACGGCGGGTGCCGCGGCCGCGGCGACGGAATCGTCGCTGCCGGTGAGGTGGGCCGCGACGGCGAATGCGGGAAGGCTCTGCACGAACTGGCGACGCGTGGTCATCGATGAGTCTCTTTCAGGGGTGTGGGTGTATCGGTGCGGCAGCCGCCTGCCCGCTCAGTCTTGGCCGCCGGAGGTAGTGAGCTTTTCCATCACCTGATCGAGGTTGAAGGATCCCGCCTTCTGCCGCGGCGGAAACTCCTTGAACGTCGCCAGGAACTGGGCCACGTAGGCCTGGGCCGGCACGAGGAAGTAGGCGCGGTCGATCATCCAGTCGTAGTAGGTGTTCGACGTGAAGTAAGCCCGCTCGTAGGGGTCGCGGCGGAGGTTGAAGATCAGCGGCACCCGCAGCGGCTTCCAGGGCTCGATCCACGCCCGCAGCGTCTCCTTCCGCGGCTGCTCCATGAACATCAGCTTCCAATTGTCGTAGCGGAGCGCGGTCAGATCGCCTTCGTCGGAGAAGTAGAAGACTTCCTTCCGATCGCTCTTCTCGGTCTTGCCGGCGAGCAGCGGGAGGATGTCGTAGCCGTCGAGATGCACCTTGTAGGTGCGGCCGATGGCCTGCACGCCCCCCTTCTTCAGCCGATCCTTCACGTCGGGCGCGCCGGCGGCCGCGAGAAACGTGGGAAACCAGTCCATGTGGTGGACGATCTCGTTGCTCACGGAGCCGGGCTTGATGACGCCCGGCCAGCGGATCATGGCGGGCACCCGCCAGCCGCCCTCCCAGTTGGTGTTTTTCTCACCCTGAAACGGCGACCACGCGGCGTCGGGCCAGGTGTTCATGTGGGGGCCGTTGTCGGTGGAATAAAACACGATGGTGTTGTCGGTGATGCCCAGGTCGTCGAGCTTCTCGAGCAGCTTTCCGACGTGCATGTCATGCTCGACCATGCCGTCGGCGTATTCATCTTGGCCCGACGTGCCGCGAAGCTCCGGCTTGACGTAGGTGCGGAAGTGCATCCGCGTGCCGTTCCACCAGCAGAAGAACGGCTTGTCGGCCTTGCTCTGCCGATCGATGAAGTCGATCGCCGCCGCCACCGTCTCGTCGTCGATGGTCTCCATCCGCTTGCGGGTGAGCGGCCCGGTGTCTTCGATCTTGCCGCCCGCGGTCGAGCGGATCACGCCCCGCGGGCCAAACCGCTTCCGAAACGCGGGGTCCTTCGGGTAGTCCTCGTTCTCGGGCTCTTCCTCGGCGTTGAGGTGGTAGAGGTTGCCGAGAAACTCGTCGAACCCGTGGTTGGTCGGGAGGTGCTCGTCGCGATCGCCGAGATGGTTCTTGCCGAACTGGCCGGTCGCGTAGCCCTGCGCCTTGAGCATGGCGGCGATCGTGGGATCGTGCGGCTTGATGCCCAGCTCCGCCCCCGGGAGGCCCACCTTGGAGAGGCCCGAGCGAAACACGCTCTGGCCGAGGATGAAGGCCGACCGGCCCGCCGTGCACGACTGCTCGCCGTAGTAATCGGTGAACATCATCCCTTCGCGGGCGATGCGGTCGATGTTGGGCGTCCGGTAGCCGACGAGTCCGAACGTGTAGGCGCTGATGTTCGACTGCCCGATGTCGTCCCCCCAGATCACGAGGATGTTGGGCTTCTTGCCAGACGCGGCCGCCCGGGCGGTGACCTCCTGATTCCGCTGGGCCAGTGCGGCGTTGAGATCGGCCGCCGCGGTGTCGGCGGCGGTGGCAGCCCGCGGCCTCAAGCCGCCGCTCACGGCGATCACGCAGCCGAGGGCGGCGAGGAGGGCGAGCGTCTGCAGTTTGACTCTCATCAACATCGAGTTCTCTCCGGGAAGAAACGCCCTTCAGGACTTTGTCCGCTGGCGTTGGAAGGCGAGGCGCTGATTATGACCCGCGACGGCCCGGGCCGGCATGGGTTACCCCGCGGTGCCAGTCAAACCCGGGGAACGGAGGGGTTGCGCACACGTTTCACCGAAGGCGAGACCGGACTCTTCGGCAAACTCGCTAGCGCCGCCCCAGCGCGAGGCTCGCGAGAGCCACGGCAGGCATCACCCAAATCGTGGCCAGCCGCCGCTGCCGCGAGATGGTGCCGATCGACGCGAGCCACACGAGCCCGATCGCCACCGTGATGTCGAGCACCCACTGAAAAGGCACCACGCCCGACACGCCGTTGATCCAGTCGACAAGCGGCGCGACGGCCATCCGCACGCGATCGTCAGCGGGCACGCCGATGAAGCAGCTGCCGAACACCCGCAGGCCGAAGGCCGCAAACGGGATCAGGCCGGCGACCAACTCCACGCGCCGCGAGAGCTTCGGCAGCGGCGCCGCCCAGATGGCGGTCCAGAGCGTCGTGAAGAGGAGCAGGCGAATCGTGTCCATGCACGCAGAGTGTAGCCCTCGCGCCGCCGACTTCCGTAGGCAGCGGCTCAGGCACTCCGACAAGTTTGGTGTATCGGTCGGCCTTGTTCATCAATGAATGGAAGTCATCGCCTTCGCCTCGAACTGAAAGCAACTGTCGGCGCGCCGCACGCACCTCGGCGACGATTGGATCGTCCTACTCCTCGGCTTTGGGTTCATTGGTCATGTTCTCTCCTCATCAGCTCGGCTGGTGGCTTGGCTCATGCGCTCCGCCGTACATCAACTGCGGGCAGGTGCCGATGAAGCACTTGTCTTCGTCCGACCACGCGACAACTTTCAGGTATCGGTCGCCTTTCGCCATTGGTTCACCTCGTCGATGGCCTTCTGCGTGTTTGAAAAGAGCCGCGTCCCCTTTCACTCGTCAAGATCACGCTGGAGCGCTGCTTTCATCTCGCTGAGATCGAATGGCACGGTTTCGCCACGACTGATCTGCTCGATGCCGTGGTTCATGTCCTCGATGAGCTTTTCGCGACGCCGCAGCAGGCTGACCGCATCGTCGAGGGCTTCGGTTCGATCGTGATACAGGCCACTGGAGATGGCCCGGCCGAGAAACTGTTCGTTTTCAGGTGACAAGCCGCTCATGTTTGGATCTGAAGGGAATTTCTATTACCCGTTCACGCGGGCGCGGCGGCTGGCGTGGAGGATGGTCACCCCGATCACCTCGTCACCCCGGTAGTGCACGATGATGTCATCGGGCCCGAGCTCGCTATCGGCGGCCTCGGTTTCGACTGCCCCGGGCATCTTGCTGATGAGGACGCGCCCGAGATCGAGCTTGTTGCCCGCATTGTCGATGTCGATTCCCACGACCTTCCCATCGGCGTCGTAGTCCACCACGACGCCCTCGGAAATCTCCCGGCTGTCGACGCTTGGCCGTTCGGAAAACTCGATGTAAAGCGAGTCGGTGTCGAGGTGGTAGTTCAGCTTCATATCCGGAACCCTCGATCGGGAAACGCGTTATGGATGGTGATTTTATCGTCCAGCGTGCCAGCCCGCCCTCGCACGCATCACCGGCGATAAGGACGCACGATCGTGAGCCCCGGAAACATTCGGTAGTGTCGATCGTTGAAAGTGTTGAGCACGCTGCCGTGGCCAACTGCCGTCGCGGCGATCAGTGAGTCGAGCAGTCCCAGGCCGTGCGACAGGTGAAGCTGAGCGAATTGGTCGAGTGCTGACTGGCGTTCCGCCGGGGATGGCCAGACGACGTCGAGGCTGTCGACGAAAGCAAGAGCTTTCCGCACTTCGTCGGAGTTGCGGGCATCCTGCACCAGCTCCATCACCACGAAACCAGGAACCGCAATGTCCTGGTCGGTCGCGAACCATTCCTCGGCGGCCCTGAAACCCCGCTGGACGTCGATCAGCACATCCGTGTCGACGAGTTCCATGCGGCACGGCCTCAGGCACTGACGCGGCGCTGGGCCTCTTCGCGCAGCCGGCGGGAGTGGGCCTCGGGGTCGGTGATGTCGGACCGGTAGCCGATCAGGCCGAGGTCTCTCCATCGCTGCACAAGTGCGGCACCGGTCAGGCGGACTTTGGTCTCGCCAGTCGCCGTGACCGAAGTGGCCTTGGCGAGCCGGTCGGCCACGTAGTCAGACACCGTCATTCCCGCCTTGGCCGCCTCGGCGGCGATCGTGCGTTCCAGTTCGTCGGGCAGGTTGACGACGATGCTCATGGCAATGGCTTTGGCTTGGGGATGACTGTCGAACGCTGTATTGTCCGGCCGCGTTGGGCGGTGAGGCAAAGTATACGCCCGTACATATCTGCGTCAACCCCGCCGGGACCAAGGTTGTCCCCCCGGTTTGGTAGTCTGCCCGCCATGACCTCCCAGCCCGGTCCGCGCCTCAACGCCGCCTTCTACGCCGACAGAGTCGCCGCGTTCCTTCGCGCCTCCGACGACGAGGTCTACGCGTTGCTCGCGAGCCCACATGGCTACACGCTCGCCCCTGAGCAGCTCTCCGCGTGGCGGCTGCAGTTGCCCGTGCTCCGCGCGGCCTTGGCTGAGCAAAAAGGTGACAGTCACCATTTCCGCGGCCCTTTTTGCCCCGCAAGAGAAACGGAGGCAGCCATGCCTGGACTGATGATTACCGGAGACACATCCCTTTTCGATAACGTGGACGAATACGACTTTCGTGATGAACTTATCCGCCACATGCTCGTCACGGTCGAACGGGGGCCTGGGAAGGTGCTACACGTCAGGGGAGTTCATATGAAGGATCTCGCATCGTTTCGAGGCCCGGTCTTTCAGGTCGATCGCGACGAAGCTAATGACGCGATCGTGCTCCGGCAGGTTCAGTTCAGGTTCTGGCCGTGGGATTCGTCTGAGTCAGCCGTAGCCTCGCTCGAGGATTTGCTTCGCACCGCCTTCGAGGACTTTTACGAGTCGCTGTCGCGAACCGAGAAGGGCTGGTTTGCGAAAGAGCGCGACTGCGTTAACCGCTTTGTCATGGGGCACCTCGTTCCCCGCTGTTCGCCGGGGGCGCCCATTGAGCATCCTGCGCAGATCGGCATGGAGATCGCGGTCAAGATGCCCGATGGCCGAGGCAGTCGACCTGCGTCGCCCAAGGACATCGTGATTTGGGATTCACCGTTTGGGACGTGCTGGACGCCAGAGATGGAACCGTTGCACGCTCCGCTCGCCGTACTCGAATGGAAGTCCCAACACCCGACCGGCCCAAGCCAAAACACCTCCAACGACGAGGCTTGGCTCCGGGACTTTTGTGAACAGAACCCGGCCAGCGACGGGTATTCTGTGTCGTTGGCCTGGACGCCCCAAGGATTGCTTCGGGAGATTAGCGTCAAAAGGTGTCGCACAGGGAAGTGGAATAATGCGTGGTTCCGCCGGCCGCTCTGATGGAGCAAAGAGTCACCATGGCCTCCTCTTCCGCCCAGCGGCTCAAGCCCCACGCGATCGACATCCGGGTGAACATCGACCCGGTGCACTGGTTTTTGAGCCCGCCGCGCGACACCCGCTCATCGCTGTATCTGGAGGATGCGGCGACGGAGTTTCAGGTGCAGGGGCTGGAGCTCGACTGGACGAAAAGTCACGTGGGACGCCGCCTGACGCTCGAGTGGGAGCGATTGGAGCTATCACAGTTTTCGTGGGGGCCAAAAAATGAATTTAGCCGGACCGACGTGAAGAAGCCCGAGCGGCGGCAGTATCTGAAGAACGCCTACCGCGTGTTGCTCACGCGGGCCCGACAGGGGATGGTGATCTTCGTGCCGCCGGGGGCGAAGCGGGACCGGACGCGGAACCCAGGGTTCTACGAGGGAGTCTACGACTACCTAACGGGCATGGGAGTGGCGGCGGTGTGACCGCCGCCGCGTATGAACGCCGGACGAAAAGTGCAGCGCAGAACCGTACCGCGACTCGCCTTCACTTTCGGGGCCGTCCGATAGAAACACTCCCCCAATACAAGATTCCCCGTCCCGAATTTACTTAGTTTTGGGGAGGGCATCTCGCCGGGATGCCAGGAGCCCGGAGCCTGACCGACCTGGCCGAGCAGCCTGGAACGATCAGCTTTAAAGCAGCCGCGAAGCCCACGGGCCTGCGAATACACGCCGTGAACGACGCCGCTCCGATCGCGAAGAGGCTGCCTAGCCCGAAGATGCGATTCACGATAGCACCGTCAAAGTGCCCGTCCCACCACAGTGAGAAGACAATCCCGGTGAGGTCGGTGGCGGAAACGTATCGCCCTCGCGGACCCACAAAGTCAGTGAGTTGGAGCAGTGCCCGTTGCACCCGCACAAGACAGTCGCCTGCCGCATCGCCCGCCGAGCGTCCTGCCTTCATGGCATCGTGGATCGCTGCATGCAGCCGATCACCGCGAATGATGCGCGCGAGGCCGACGGCCACAGCTCTCGCGACCGCTGCCTTCTCCGCAGTATCGAGTGGAAGGAGGTGCATCGCTCCGTGGTCGAACATACCGATGGCGTTCGTCTTGGTGTCGATCCGCAGCTGCGCGCCATGACGATCGTGATCGAATGCCCCCCCGCTGAAAATGTTTCGCAGCTCGATCGCGATGCACGCTTTCGCGACCGCCTTCTTATATCGGCTCTCCTCGGGGGTGTCCTCGTCCAGGTCGTTGAAATGCACCCCCGGCATCTCCTCCTGCTCTCGAAACTCGTCGCCGAACGCCCGCCATGCCGCAGTGCGGCAGGTGAATAGGATGCCGTCGGCCTCAACTCGCACGCCGCCGTAAATTTGATGCGCGCATGAGACCTGCTCGAAGCCATGGCGAGAATCCGTCTCCAGTGCGGCCATATGCTCAGCGTGCTTGACGATCTCCAGAATGGTGTCGCAGAGATCCTCACGCTGCCCCGCCGGGCGTTTCTCAGTCACAGTCGGGGGCGTGTCCCGCAGCCTCTGCACGAAGTCACGAAGACGGCGAAAGCCGCTGACGGCCTGTTGTCTCGCGTGCTGCCGCTGAACAACCATCACCGTGCGTTCGCCGCCTTCTCGCTCGACAGCGACGGTCGTGAAGTAGGAGGCGCTTCCCTTCAACTCGCCGATTCTCATGAGCGTTCCGCGGTCGGATTCAGGGACGACCTCAAGCAGCCGCTCAATAAGTTGCCAGCGAGTCGGGGGATCAGCCTGCGACTTCAGTCTTGCCATGTCATCTCGGATGGCATTTGGCGTCTGCGGGTGGCTGTGGATCGCCTGCCCCAACTTGCGTTCAGCCGGCCCAAGATATTCCAGAAGCATTGCCAGCCGCTTACCGATGCTTACATGCTCGCCATGGGCCGATGCACGATGACCAGCCGCCAACAGCGCCGCCAGGAAAAGTCCCCGCTCGTATTCCGGCACCACGTCGAGATAGGCCTGCACGAAGCCCCGGGATTCCGCGGCATACTCCATGTCCAGAGGGAAGACCCTGTCCACGACGTTTTCGAACACGTGTGTCGCGTCAAAATCCGGGCTTGCTCGTTCTAGCGATCGCCCATCCGGCCCTGGGGCGGCTGGTGCTGGGATCGCGGGTGCTCTGCCCTGATCCGCGCCGGCCCTCTGGGCGTGCTGGCCTTCTTGTTGCTGCTGCCGTTCGCGGGCCAGCATCATCTCCTCGGCAGTCTTGCCACGCAGCGATCTCGCCAGTCCGCTGGAGCCCGAGGCTTGGCCGCGCAACAGCTGATCCATGACCAGAATCCTGAGCGACAGGGGGGCGTACCAAAAGCCCTCGTAGAATCGCTGCACTTCCAGCCTCGTCGTGGCCGACCGTGCCCGCTTCCGCATGGTCTTCCGGTCGTAGCGACGGGCTTCCTGCAGCACTTCGTCTGGAGATAAGAGTCGCGGCCGCTTGACTTTCGGCATGCCGCCGGCGATGGCGTCGTTCTCCCGTGAAGCTTGCTCCTTGGATTTTGGCTCCTGGCGGTAGTATTCGAGCTTACGGCCACTGAGGATGGCCGCGATAACGCGGTCCTCCTCGATCGCCTGCGTGACCATCGCGTATTCGAAGCTCGACTCTTCGGTGAGAGGCTTCGCCAGCAACCGCACCGTTGCTTCCCGCTTCACAGAATCGTCAAGGATGTCGCTGAGCGACTGCTCCCCGAGCACGAGCATCAGGTGAGCGTCGAGCATTTGCTCGCGGCTCCGCTCAAAGATCGCATCTCGCAGTTCGTAACTGCGGTGTTGCTGCGTTTCCAGCCGGTTTGCCAGTCGCGAAAAAAGTTCCTCCCTGGTGGCGAAGTCGCCACGCCGACAAACCCTCCCGATCACTGCACGAAACGGGGCCGCGGTTCGCTCGAGGTAGGCTTGGGTGCCGTCGTCGATGCCGAACAACACGGCGCAATCATGCAACCACACGGCGATCGCCGCCTCGCGGACGTCGCGATCTCTCACGACCGCCTTCATGCCGTTGTCGTCGAGCCAGCGGGTGGATGCGGCCTGCAGAAGGATCGCTCGACGGCATTTTTCGACGAGGTCCGTCGCGTCGTGCATCTCGGCCTTCATGCGTCGCAGGTCGCGCAGGGTGTGCCTCGGCTCCACGGGCGCGAGCAAGAGTTGCTCGGCGAGTGCGATTCGACGATGGACGTCGCCCTCGGCACGGATTGCACGGATCATCCGATCCACGAACTCCGTCCGCCACTCGATGCTGGGGAACAACCGAGCACGGTCCAACACCCGATACGCTGAAACGAGCGTCGCAGGATCGTCGGCCCATGTGGTCGCCTTGAGGACATGTTTCGTCAGTCGTGAGCGGCACACGTTGCGCTCCACCTTGCGCTGGGCGCCCGTTACCGGGTCCGCTTCGCTGACCGAACGTGTGAAATCGGCGGCGTATCGGACGGCCAGTGGATACTCCGTGATCAGCCTGACGATATCCCAAGCGGAAGGGTCGGCCTTCACTGCGAACCGCGCGACTGTCAGGCCCACGCGTCGCTGGATGTACGGCACGCTCTCCACGCCGGGCTCGCATGCATCGAGCCAGTGCCGGAGATCGTCATACGTGCGCGGGGCATCCGTGACTAGCACCTGCTTCCACTCGCCCGTGGTAAGTGTGCGTTCAGCGCCTGCGATGAACGCAATCTTTTCGCGACGCGACAGCAGGTGATCAGGATCTTGGAGAACGGCGTAATTCAGCAGAGGGTGGTGCTGCTGGAGGGCCGATGCCAAGTCGTCTAGCGAGTCGAACACGTCATGCTCGGACTCTTTCCATAGGCCGATCCTGGCCGGCTCGAGGATTGCGTTGACATCCCTGCCGTCGTCCCTGCCCACGAAGAAGCCGCGTACGAACTGCCGATACTTATCCGGATCGACAGCGAACCCAGGATTCGCGTTGGCCTGCAGCAAGGCACGGAACGATTGAACCAGTTCACCGGCGTATCCAGTGCGGAGGATTTGTTCGTCCCGCAGCGAGTCCCAGCCGGGAAAGTCGGCAGCGCGGGCGTCTTGATACCTCATGGGCACCGACCGCAAACGCGACGCAAAGTGGTCGAATATCTTCGGGAACTGCTCAAAGAATATCGCCGGGGGGATGGAACGGATGTCGTTCGGCCATGACGTGACCGGTGAAACCGAAGGCGATGTCGCCAGCGGCTTCGGCGGAACTGGTGTCTGGCCTGGTGGGGCCGCTACAGCTGGTTTTTTTGGTCTGAGAGTGGCAAGGCGGCGCTGGAGAAAGCCATGCAGTCGCTGTGCATCCTCCCGAACTTTGCTGTGTTGGTTTAGATAGTCGACGACCCATCCGTCGCGATCGAGCTTGACGGCGAGGTAGGCATCACCCCCCGCCTTGGTTTGCGGAGGGCGCGGCGTCGACAGAGGCGGCATGGGGGCAAGCTTCTCGAGGACGCGCCGATCCGCTTGCGCGATTAACGACTGCACGCGTACGCCCAGGAACCAGAGCACCTTGTGCGGCCGGGAATCATTCTCGTCGAGAGCGGCTTTTGCCGCAGCGAGGTGCGTTGCCCAGGGGGGGGCGATCGCCTCGTGCTCCCCCTTGGCATCGTCGATGTCGCGGCGCCGCAAATGCGGCCTGAGCAAAAAGCGAGGCCAGTCGATCTGGCGGAGCGTCGTCATCGCGCGATAGTCGATCCCGCGCAGCAGTGAGACGACACGCTTCGCGGCCTTTCTCGCCGATTCGGGGCGTGAGCTGTCGATGAACCGTTGTAACCACTTCGCAACCAGTGCCAGTCGCCCGAGCGGCGGATGGAGCGCGTCACGGCGGCGGGCGTACAGGCGATTGGCGACGATTCCATAGAAAACGTCATAAGCAGGCCCCCAGCTGCTCAGCGCAGCGTCGAGAATTCCGACAAGAAGGGGGTCATCCGCCGGTATTTCGGCAATTCTCGCCCGAAGAAGGGCGGCCAGTTCGAAGTAGTGCTGCCGGCAGCCTTTACGCACCAAGCCGAACTCCGGTATCAGAGCCTCCAAGGCCGCGCGGGGCTCCAAATCTTCGAAATTGGGATGGCGGGCGAGGAACTGATCGCATCGCGACTCGTAGCGCAGCCCGGCGAAATCGCAGCCGATGGGTGTCGGTTCGGTCTTTAGTTCGCCGACCCGCCGCGACAGCTCGAACAGCGCGGCACGAATCGCATCGATGCGAAACGCCGGCAAGCCATGGACGTCTGCGGCCCCGGCGAGGCGTTTGGCGCGATTGCCGCCGGCTGATCCAAAGAGCCGATGTGCTACGTCCAACGCTGCTCGGGGGGCGTATCCGGCGTCGTGCAGCCACTGGATCGGGAGAATGTCGCTGGCGTACTCCTCTGTCTTGGAGTTCGGGCCGTCGCCAAGCTCGTTGGCCAGATGCAGGTGCGCCAGCTCGTGTCCCATGATGAATGCAAGCTCATCTTCGGAACGAAAATCAAGAAGCAGTGCCCTCGTGAAGCAGACGAGAACGGGCGAGGCTTCGGTGATGACATGGGCATTCTGCTCATTGGAGTTCTCGGGATCCGAGACAATAAACCGCACGGGCTGTTGCTCATGCGAACGCTCGGGCTGCAGCCTTGACGCGACGTTCAGCACGTAGTCATGAAACCGCTTCGCGGCCGGTGAATCAGGCGCGACGATCCGACGCCGCTCAACAAACGCTTCGCTCATCGTTCCATCATGCCGCGCATCGGCGAGCAGCGACCGAATCGCAAGGGCGTCGAGATCCTCTGGCGAGATGGGCATCCTCATGCGCGGGCTCCGCTGGGGCTTACTGCCGACCGCCGGCATCCCCTCATCATAGCGGGGCGTGACACCTTTGGAGTGGGCAGCGATCTAGCCCGGCGCGAACATCAAGTCGGCATCGATGCCCCGACGCTCGAAGGCCGGCTTCAGCGGTTCGTGGGCCTCGTGCAGTTGGCAATACACGCTCGATGTATGGACGCCGGTACGTGGCTCCAACTTGCGATTCGACGGCGCCTCCTGGAGTTTCAGCTGGACGGGGCGGAACTCGTCGTTCAACTCACCCAGGCAGTCATTGACGATCTGCCGCATCTCTGCATAGTGGATCCAAGCCCTCGAGCCCGCCGACTTAATAATCGAAGGTGAACGTGCTTCGCTCGTTGAGGTTGAGGAATCCCTCAACAAACACCTTGCGGTCGGCCTCGTGCCGCGGCAGAATTTGGCACCGCAGTAGGGCGACGTTCCTCGGCCCGTCACCGCGGTCGCGGAGCGCCACGACGGTCGGCACCCGCGAGTCGAGCAAGTGGCACTTAGGGGAGGGTCGGGAACGTTCCCACCTTAAGAACGGCAGTTCCCAGCCGCCATCCGACCCCGATACGTTATCCCCCCCACCCCCCTTTCACCTGGCCGCCTCGATGCGTGCCTTCCGCGCGGAACACCTCTCCCGCTTCGTGAAGGCCCTCCTCGACGGCGAGGCGGAGCTCGGCCGCGAGCTCTTCGCGGAGTTTCGCGACCACTATCCCATCGTGCTCACGC
>Ga0315904_10005669_pt1 | contig 17283 bp, 34 predicted proteins | sample LakEriMetagenome_6_FD_203529 | JGI IMG/M metagenome (GOLD analysis project Ga0315904, IMG submission 203529) | Freshwater fungal communities from buoy surface, Lake Erie, Ohio, United States - Buoy 12 MA120 | ecosystem: Environmental > Aquatic > Freshwater > Lake | place: USA: Lake Erie, Ohio...
CAGAACGCGCAGAACGGGCTCAGGAGCGCGAGAAACTGGTGGCCGAGGCCCTTGCCGCCAGCGAAGCCGCGCGAGCCCTAGAAGCCCGCTGGCGAGCCCAGCACACGGAGGTGCAGACCGATGCCCAGAACCGAATTCGCGCTGCGTCGGCTGACGCTGCCCGCGCTCGCAGTGCTGCTGACAGCCTGCAGCGTCGCGCCGAAATCATTGCCGCCCAGTGCGCCAATCCCCAGCGCGACCGTGCCGACCCTTCCTTCGGAGGCCAGGCAGCCCCAGACCCCGGAGTGGTGCTCACCAACCTGCTCAGAGGGGTTGCGCAAGCGGCTGCAGAGCTTGCTGCCGTAGCCGACGCCCGCGGTGCTGCCGGCACTGCCTGCGAGCGGGCCTATGACGCTATAGCAGCGCCGCAGCCCCGGCGATAGCGCCGACGATCACGATGGCAATGACGAGGTGCCAGATGATGAACTGGGCCGCGTCGTCGAAGTCGTCAGCGCCGATTTCGGTCGCCGCCTCGGCGGCCTCGGGATGGCGACCCTGCTGGTCGCAGCCGGTGGGGATGTAGCTCATAGCTGCGGCCAGAACAGCAACACGCCGACAGCGGCCAGCACGGCGCAGACAATGATGTCGATGGTCAGAGCAATGTCCACAGCAGGGCTCCCAGTGCAATGCACGCAATGATAACTGCGGGCGCTGGAACGTAACTCGAACGCGGCTCCGCGATGCTGTAGCCCGTGGTGAATGTGCAGTCAGCCAGCGTTCGTGGGGTGGTGAGGTGGCTGGGTTTCATAGCGCTGTTTCCTTGATGAGGCGGGCGATGTACCCACCGTAGTTGGTGTTCGGGTGGTCGCGGTCGAACTCGCGGGCGATCCGGGCGCAGCGTTGGCGTTCTGCTGCCAGCAGTATGTACGCAAAGCGCCTGAAGTGATGCTCCGTGCCCCAGTGCTGGCCTGCAGTTTCGTTCATCAGGGTGGCGATTTCGTCGTTGGTCATGTCTTGCTCCTCGCTCTGATTTCTGCTGCACACCGCTGCGCGATGCCCTCAATGCTGGCGTGCTGGTCGCAGATGTCTGCGCAGGCGGTGCGCTCCGTCAACAGCCCCTCAGCAATCTGCGTGCCAAGGTGGTCCAGCAGATCCTCTATCGTGTCGCCGTGTCCGGTGGCGTAGCCCATGCTGCGCATCCAGTGAGCGACTTTCTCGCGCTCTGCTGCGGCGACGAAAACGGCGAAACGATACCGCGTGAAGTCCTCACCCGCCTTGATGGCGTCGTGCTGCGCTTGAAACCACATGGTGTCAAGTTCTTTCACAACTCCGCCCTCCCGGTCAGCACCCAGCGGATCGGGAACGCCACCAAGCGCAGCAGTCTGCCGATTGCCGACGAGCCGCCAGAAGTGTCAAACACCAAGACGTACTCTTTGTAGGCTGGCCTCATGTCCTTGCCCTCTCTGGCCACGATGCGGGCCGCTCGGTCCATTCGATGTCGTCTGCCCGCCTGATGACTTTACTTTTAGCCTCCAGTTCAATGCTCCAGCGAGGCTCTCCTTCGTAACAGGGTCCACCCCAGTATTCGCCATCCCACCAGCGAAAGCATTTCGCATCACGGGCTGTACTCGCCGGCCACCAGCCGATGCTAGGCGGCGGGCCTTTTCTCCATGTGGTCATCCGCGCCTCCCAATCCAAACGCCTAGTAGCAGGGCTACAACGGCAATGATGGCAAGCTCCAGCTTGAGCGTGCGGAAAACCTGGGCGTACTCCATGCATTCGAACGGGATCATTTCGGTTCCTCCGCGAGTCCGCGCCAGGGTTCCGCGAAAGCTACAACCAAAGGCAAGAGTTCTAATTTTTCTGCTTCCCACGGTGTGCGTTCTCCCGCACACCAATTTGCACCATCCCAGTAGCGATACCACGGCGTAGTACTACTGATCTCGTAAACCCCCGCCCTTACAGGCTTGACGTTGGCGGGGAACCACGGGGTGAGTTTCATACTTTCCTCCTAAGCCACCGCCACAGCGGCAGCAGCGTCAATCCGTTGGCGAAGCCGCGCAGAAAGGCGCGGAGTTTCATGGCTTGTTCCTCTCTGCGAGCATGGCGTCGGCAATGATGTAAGCGTCCTTCGCAATAACCTGCGCACTATTTGTTTTTGTGCTGGCAAGAAGCCCCTGCATTGCCTTCGCCGCGAAGTAATCGCGCAGGGTCATGCCGTCTGATTCACCACCGTGTTCATAGAGCATAGTGGGAAATGCCGGTCCTCCGGTGTCTTTCATTTCTGCTCTCCTTCTGCTTTGGCGATGGCGGCGTTGATTCGCGCCACAACAGGACATTCTTCGAAAAGCAAATGCCGATCTTTGTGGGCATGGTGCAAGTACTGGCAGTCAATGCTCGTTAGGCGCAACGCCTCCAGCAGTTCCTGATTCACCGCGCTCAGGCGACGCAGTTCGGTTGCGGCTTCGGGTCCGCAGTCGCTAAAGCCAGCCGCAAGAGAATCAGCCAGCCGCAGGGCTGTAGGTTGGTCAGCCATTTTCTTCCTCCACAGTCACATCACGCCACTCTCCGGGCGCACCGTTCACCCAGTGCACGTCGTGCGCGCTGCTCTCCCACCACTGCTGAAGGATGCGAACAGGGCGTGTGGCAATCCATTCGTCAGATGAGTTCCCGTAGTCGATTTCTTCGCGCACAACGAAGCGCAGCTTGTTGGTCGGAGTCATGCGTTTTTCTCCTTTAGCGCGGCTAGGATGGCGAGGGTAAGCCAGTTCACAGACTTGTTGCCCTTGACCATCGTGCGGGACAAGTCGTCAATTTCCTCCTCGCTCAACGACTGCCACTCGCGGCGGGGTGAGATGCTCTTGATCTTGCGCAGCAAGGCCACTCGCTCCATGTCCCAGCCCTTCTGCCGCTCGGCCATCGGGCGGTTTGCGATGGCATCGCACTGCGCGGCGTGGCGCAGTTGGACCTCGATCATCCCGTCGATCAGTTCAAGCTCTCGGTCTGTCCACGCCACCGGCTCCTGCTCCTGCTGCGCCAGCGCGGCGCGGAGGGCGGTGATGGCTTGGTTCAGCTTCACATAGTCCGAATCGCGCATGAAGCGCGTGGCTTTGTCCATTGCCTCCAGCGCCTGCTGGGCGGCTTCTCGTAGGGCGGTCATTCCGCCTCCTCCTTCCTCTGCCGAGCCTCATAGGCCAGAACATCGGCAAGCCGGTACATCACGCGCCCCTGCTGGGTGCGGCCAAGCCGGATGAACGCCGGCCCGCGCTGATTGGCGCGCCAGTGGCGCACGGTGCGCTTGGCCACGCGCCATCGCTCGGCCAGTTCCTGCTCAGTCAACAGGATGTCATTCGTTATCATCGGCACTCTCCTCGGCAAACCACCAGTCCTCGATGTCGGCGGCGATGTCGTGCGCCTTGCCGGCGGCCTTGCCGTGCTCCGGGTGGCTCAACAGCGGGAACGAAAGCTCATAGATCGCCACCAGCAGGCGGTCGATGTGCTCGCGGGCGGTGCGGGCGCGGTCGTCCGCGACGGCGTACATGTCCTGCACGGCTTGCAGGCGGTAGTGCAGCGCCGCCTCGGCCTGGGTCATCACTGGTGCGCTCATACAGTGCCCTCCTCGGCTTGGATGATCTGCGGGTCGCCGGCAGGCGGTTCCTGCTCGGCGCGGATCTGGTCAACGCGCCGCGTGGCTGCGGCGATCACGCGGTTGCGGTCGTCGCCCTTCGGCATGCGGCGGATGTCGGCGCGGAGCATCTCGAGGCCCTCCAGCGTGCTGGAGAGTTCGATCTGCTCCAGCAGTTTGTCGGCGTCAATGACGATTTCCACGGGCTCGGGGGCGGGCGGGGGCGGGGCTTGGCGCACGGTTGGCGCTGGGTCCATGTCCTGAACTTCCTCGGGGGTGTAGGTGCCGACGGTCACGCCGGGGTAGACCGTGCGGATTCCTTCGCTGATGCACCTGGCGCGCAGCATGGCACGCGGGTACTGGTTCCACGTTGGGTTCTTGGTCAGGCCGGCGCGCTTGGCCATCTCAATCGTCCAGTCGATCTCGACGCTGCCGCCTTGGGCGTGCGAGAACTCGCCTGCCACGCGCTGGTCAGTCATCGAAGTCCACTTGACCTTGCCGCCTGCGGCTTGAAACCTCGCCAGCATGGCGTCGGCCTTGAGCGCGGGGCGCCCTTGGATGATGTGGTACTCCTGCACGGCCTTGGCTGGATGCAAGCCCTCGGCTTCGCAGATGGCCATCAGCGCGATGGCTTGGTCACGGGTGCGGACACCGAAAAGACCGGACTTGCAGAAAGCGTCTGCAAGTTGTAGCTGCTGTTCGAATGGGACAAGTGCGGTCACGATTGACTCCTGTACTTTCGGCTCCAACGCTTTGATGCCTCGTTGGAACATTGGTGACAAATACGCCGACCTTGAGAGTTGACGCCTGTGTACTCATGCCCCTTGGGGCAAGATGTCTTGGTGCGTGCCGGGCACTTATGGCGGCCCTTGCGCACCATGTCTTTTGAATTGTCCGAATGACTCCCTATAAACAAGTGTTGAGGATTGATGCAGGCCCTGACGTCACACGAATGAAGCACGCACGCGCCGTCAGGTATAGCGCCGTTGAATGCGGCAAATGAGGCCCTGTGAGCGCCGACATCTCTGTTTCCGATCCTCAGCTTTCCGTAGCCAGAGTTCCCGACACTTTTTGTCCACAACCAACATCCGCTTGTCGGCTCTGGCGATGCGGCGCTCAAAAGGCGGCGCCGCAGAAGTTCAGTTTCACTTGACATCATTGGCGCCGCTCCTTCTGTCAGTCAGTCAGGCCGGCAGGCATGCCGTCGTCGTCCACGCCGGGAACGCGGGACGCGGCCACGGTCGTCTCGACGGGCGTGCCGCCGCCCATCAGGGCGATGATGTCGTCCTGCGTGGCGAGCTTGGCCTCGTAGCCCGACGATGCGTAGCGGATCGCCTCGGCTGCGCTGATGGCGCGGATCAGGCGGTCCATGTGGTCGGGGTGGCTCACGACGTAGACCTTGACGGTGCGGACGTAGGGCCGCTTGGGCTTCTCAGTGCTCATTTCTTGCTCTCCGCGAGACGCCGCAGCGCCTCGACTTGGGTGCTGACCTGCTGCAGGAAAATCGTGATCCGGGCTTCCAGGTCAGCAATGAAGCCAGGGTCACGGTTGATCCGCTGAATGTGCAGTTGCAGCGGCTCAGGCATCCGGGGATCGTAGGAGACAAAATCACACCATTGGCGGCCAGTGATCCACATCTGGCCCTGCACCTGCGCGGCGTGCTCGTCGGGCATGCCACGCAGCAGCGTTTCGATGTGGACGGCGCTGTTGTACGGGCACTTGATCTCGATGAGACCGTCCCAGTCCAACAAGCCGTCAGGCGAGCAGCCCGCCAGCAGGGTGTCGTGGGCGATGAAGCCGGTTTCCTCGACGCTGGTGCCGGTGACGCGCTCGTAGGCCGCACGCGCTGCGGGTTCCTGCTCGGTGCCCCGCTGCATCGCGGAGGTAACGTAGCGCTGGATGGGTTGCTGCGTCAGGCGCTCGACTACCAGTTCGGTGAGATAGTCGAGTTGCGCCTGCATGGGGTCGCCGGGCAGGTTGTCCTTCTTCTGCTTTTCAGTCTGCTTCTTGGTGGCAATGGCATCCTTGAACCTGCTGGCCGTGGCCTTGCCGATGCGGGCGGCGTACCAGTCCGCATCGCGCTGGGTTGCGGTTTCGAGGATCATTCCGTCCGCTCCTCGTCAACAATCGAAATCTGCTCGGGCTTGCCCTCGCTGGCAGGGAACAGCGCGATCTTGGTCTCGCGGCCGTCAGCGTCCGTCAGGACAATATGCCGCCAGGTGTAGCCCTCAGCGCTGATGCGACGGTCGGCGCGCACGCTGACGATCTGGTGGATGTGGATGGTGGTCATGTTCAGATCTCCCAGTCATACGGATCAGAATCGGGCTCGCTAGACGCGAACATCGCGTCCGCAATCTGCTGGATGCGGTGCTCGTTATCTCGCAGGAATCGGTTCTGCAGTTCAAACCGAGCCGCATCGGCCTGCGCACGGGTGCCGGCGAACAGGCATGCCAACAGGACGTCGGCGTGAGCCGTAACCATGTCCTCCTCGCGGACATTCACGACGTCAAACGCGGCGCCCTCGCGGGCTTGCGAAACAACCGAGAACCATAGTTGCCAGTCCGCAGGACAGGCCAGCAGGTGGTCGCGGGCTTCCGCCTCGTTCGGGTGGTCGCCGTTGTAGCCGGCGGGATACGTGGGCCACGTGGCTTCATCGCCAGGCCCGTAGGTTGTCGTGTACATTGTCTGGACTCCTGTGTCGCGCTCGCATCGGCGCCGACGCATCATGCCACTTTGTGCCGCCCCGTGACTATTGTTGACAGAATTGCGGGGTCATTCTGCGCCGGTTGACTGCCGGCAGTCGGCGGGTTGACACTTGCGGCCCCGACAGGAGGACAACGTGACCCCCCGACAACGCGACGCATTGAACATCGTCATGAACCACCAGCCGGTGACGACGGCAAACGTGGCCGCCCACTTGGGCGTGCAGAAGAACGCCGCCAACAGATACCTGTTGCATCTGAAGCGGGCCGGCCTAGTGGTCGCGGATGCGATCAACAAAAACAATGTCTGGTATCGGGCGACGCGCCAAGCGGAGGTAGGCGCGACCGCGCGGCAGGCGTATGAGCAGGCGCCGTCGGTGTGGGCGTATGCGGCGCGGTGCGCGCAAGGGGCGAAGCGATGAGCGGCGGAAGCATGAACTACATCTACTCCAAGCTGGAGTACGAGGCGACCTTTACCGCAGACACGCCAGAGCGGCGGGCGTTTGCAAAGCACTTGAAGCTGGTGGCCAAAGCCCTGCACGACATTGAGTGGGTGGACAGCGGCGACTACGGCCCCGGCGACGAAAACAAGGCGATTCGCGATTGCCTAGGTGATGCGGTGATGCTGTCCACAGTGCTGGAGATGGCGAAGGAGGCGGTGGCTACGCTGCAGGCAGAGATTGACAAGGCGGAGGCGCGGCGATGAGAGGCCGCAAAACCCTGCGCGAGGTCATGCAAGACCATCAGCGCAGCGAAGACACCCTAGCCGCCATCTGGGGCAAGCCGCGGCGCGAACTGCCGATCCCGCCAGAGCCTCAGAAACGCGCCCCGGCAAAGCCGAGCGGCGAGCCGTCAGAGGCGCAGATCCTGCGGGCGATTCTGTCGCTGCTGCGGCATCACCCGAAGGTCGCCAGCCACTGGCGGCAGAATTCCGGCACCTTCGCGGAGCGCAACCGCGACGGCTCGACGCGGTACATCCGCGCGAACACGGCGCGCGGCATGAGCGACATCATGGGCGTGCTGCGCGACGGCCGCACGCTAGCCATTGAGGTCAAGAGCCGCACCGGGCGCATGCGTCCCGGGCAGGAGGAGTTCCTCGCCACGATCCGGCAGGCCGGGGGCGTGGCGGGGGTTTGCCGCAGTGTCGAGGACGCGCAGCGGCTGCTGGGTGACGCATGACCCGCAAGCGCTCCTCCTACCGCCCCCGCGGCGTCAACCCAACCGCGCACCTGATGGCAATCACAGGTGCAGCCTTACTCAGCCGCGACGACCGCACAGTCTGGGCGCTCCAGATGTACGACGCCCTTGACGCAGTGGCCCGGGGCAAGGCCCAGCGCCAGCAGTGGGGCGTGATTTTTGATGCCGTCAACCTAGCCGAGGAACTCACGCGCATGGGTCTGGCATCCGACCCTGACGGCGTGATCGCAGACGCGCAGGCAGCGTGCGCAGAGATCATCCGCCGGCAGCAGGCGACGGGCACGCGAGCGGTGCGCGCCGGGGAACTGGCGGCGCTGCGGTGCTTGGAAGCGGCGATGATCGACATCTTGGCCGCCGTCACGCACAGCGAGCGGTTCCGCGCCGAGGAGCGGATCAGGGCTCGGACGCGGGAGGCACAGGCCGGCAGGATCCCGGGCGCAGAGGTGATTGACCCGGCGGTTTTGGAGGGGAAATGACAACGAAACTCGACTTCAGCGCACTCGCACAACGCCTACTCATCAGCGCCGACACGCTGGTCCCCCAGTGGCTTCCTGGCGGCAAACGCAGGGGCCATGAGTGGGTCTGCGGCGACTTGGCTGGCGGCGAGGGTGATAGCTGCTCCGTCAACCTGCTCAGCGGACGCTGGGCCGACTTCGCCACTGGCGACAAGGGCGGAGACCTGATCGACCTGTACGCCGCCATCCATGAGATCGATCTGGGCGAGGCGTACCGCCAACTGGACGGCACGCCAGCAGCGCCAGCGAGGCCGGCGCGACCGCCGAAACCGCAGCGCACGGTGATAACACCGGTCCCCAGCGAAGCGGCGGACTGCGACTGCAGGCATCCCATATTCGGCGACCCATCGCAGATCTGGACGTACTACGACGGCAACGGCGACGTTCTGGGCTACGTGGCCCGCTACGATCCCGAGGGGCAGCGCAAGCAAATCGTGCCCTGGACGTTCAGCACAGACGGCTGGGGCATGGGCCAGTGGCCGGTCCCGCGACCGCTGTACAGGCTGCAGGAACTCGAGGCCCGACCTGACGATCCGGTGCTCGTCACGGAGGGCGAGAAAGCCGCCGACGCAGCGGCAGGGCTGACGGGCTCGCCTTACGTCTCATGCACCTGGCCCGGTGGCGCGCAGGCGCTGGGCCGCGCGAACTGGCAGGTTCTGCGGAACCGGAAGATTCTGCTGTGGCCTGACGCTGACACTGCCGGCATTGAGGCCATGCAGCGTTTGGCGGCGATCCTGGCGCCTATCGCGGCCGAGGTCAAGATCATCGACCCCAGCGGGCAGCCTGACGGCTGGGACTGCGCCGACAGCGGCTGGACCCGGTGGTCCGACGCTCGGGCCTGGATCGCGCCGCGCGCGACACTCTGGAAGCCGCCAGCGCCCGAGCCTGCACCGGAAACGCCGGCAGAGCAGGCAGTCGCAGCGCGGGACGTATCGACCCTTGAGCCCGCAGAATGGTACGCACGCTGGGCCTATATGGTCCCGGATGACGGATTCTTTGACCTCATTGAGCGCACCGAAGTGAGCCGCTCCGCGTTCAATGCGCTATACCGGCGGGTGCGCTGTCATTCGATACACACCAACACCAGCGGCGCGGCACGCAAGATCGAAGCGAGCGTGAGCTTCGACGAAAACCGCGCCGCGATGGGCGCCCGCGTCCTGGCCGGCGCGACCTACGCGCCTGGGGCGTCAACGCTGTGCGAGCATCAGGGGCAGGCGTTCGGCAATAAATGGCGCGACGGCAGGCCGCAGATCACCAGCAGCATCGATCCGCAGCCGTGGCTTGACCACGTAGCCCGACTGATCCCCGACGAAGCCGAGCGAAACCATATGCTGGATGCGTTCGCGTTCAAAGTGCAGCGCCCCGGGATCAAAATCAATCACGCGATCCTGATCGGCGGTGTACCTGGCGCGGGGAAAGACAGCATGATCGCGCCCCTGCTATACGCGATTGGCGGCGAAAACAAAACCAATTGCGCCTCGGTCGAAACCGCAGAGCTGCAGGATCAATGGGGATACTATCTCGAGAACGAGGTGATCATCTTCAACGAACTTCGGCAGTCTGAAGCGGTGGACCGTAGGGCGCTGGAAAACCGGCTGAAACCGATTCTCGCGGCGCCGCCAGAGCTACTTTCGGTGCAACGGAAATTCGCCCACCCGATACAGGTGCGCAATCAGGCGCTGGTGCTGGCGTTTTCGAACTACCGCGATGCAATAGCGATACCGTCAGATGACAGACGATGGTATGTTTTATGGACAGATGCGCCCAGAATGACCGAGGAAGAATCCACGCGCCTGTGGGGCTGGTTCGCCCGCGGCGGACTGCAAGCCGGGGCGCTGTATCTGCGGCAGCGTGACGTTTCACGTTTCGCGCCCGGGGCCACGCCGCCGTGGACCGAAGCGAAACAGATAATGGTGGCCACCAGCCGCAGCGGAGCGGAATCGTGGTTGGTGGATCGGATAGAAAAGCGCATTGAGGAATTCCGCCTCGGCGTCATCAGCGGCCCGTGGCAGCCACTGGTGGATCGCCTGCAGAATCAGGCGCCGCAGCATATCAGGCTGAACCTGCAGGCCCTGCAGCATGCGCTAGCTGAGGCCGGGTGGCAGGATCTCGGCCTGTGCAAATCGCGCAACAACCAGACCGCGCGCCACTGCTGGGCGTCGCCGGACTGGCGCGGGACGAAATCGGACGCGCGCGACGCGACCGAAACCCACCTCGGGTCTATGCCGACGCCGATGCGGCGGGTGATCTAGCGGCCCCTGCCGGCTCCGCGCGCCATTCCAGCGCCACGCTGGCGGGTGCGTGCCGCCAGCGCCCATACATGGCCAGCACGGCGGCATCCTCGGCCGTGTACCACGCGCGCAGGGCGTCGCGGTCGAACAGGGCGCCGAAGCTGCACGCCTCGGCGGCGCGCCAGGCCGCGACGGGATCGGCTCCGGTGTCGGCGAAATACCGCGCGGCAGCGGCGACGCCACGGGCGCGGGTTTCAGCGTCGGCGTCGCAATGGGTGATTATCAGCATTCTCGATGCTCCGAAAAAGACGCCCCGGGCGGAGATGGGCTCGACGCCCGAGGCGAACTGGCGGCACGGCCAGAGGAGGAGACAACGGTCCCGAGAGGGACCGGGCGATTATAGGTCCAGAATCACTGCCAGCAGTAGGGCCAGCAGGATGGCGAGGAGCGCCAAAATCACGGCGCACCCGTGGCGGCCCGGATAACGTCCAGCGCATAGGCCAAATCGTCGTCATCGGCCGCGGGGTGCGTTAGGCGCTGCAGGGCGCGCAGGAGCTGGGGGGCGGCAGAGATCAGGGCGGCGTCGTTGTCGTTATGTATGTCGGCAATCAGGCCAGAACCGCTGCCGGTCAGTTGCTGGTAATTTACCGCGCAGGCGCGCAGCGTCCACGGTCCAGGTGTGTGCATCGTCGTTGCTCCTCAGAACAGAGCCGGCTCGGCATCGGCCGGCGGGATTACGCGGCCCACAGGGCGCGCGCAGGGCGGCATGCTGGGGTAGTCCAGCAGCTGGGGCGGAAAGGGCCACAGCGGCCCGCGTAGGGGCTCTGCGGGGGTGTCGGGGGCGGGGGTCACAGCAGACCACGTTCGGCGAACGACACGCAGGTATCGCCGACGACGACGTGATCCAACACGCGCACGTCCACGAGCATCAGCGAGTCCTTCAACGTCCGCGTCAGATACTCATCGGCGCGCGACGGTTCGGCCGTGCCAGACGGGTGATTGTGCGCCAGCACGACAGCGGCGGCGTTACGCATCAGGCATTCTTTCGCCACCTCGCGCGGGTAGACGCTGGTTTGCGCCAGCGTGCCGCGGAACAGGGTACGCGTTTCGATCAGGCGGTTTTGCTGATCCAGGAACATGATGGCGAATTCCTCGCGGCCGGCGGCGCTGGCTTCGGCGAAGTGCAGGCGCAGGTAATCTTTCACGGCGCGCGGGGAGTCCATCAGGGGGCCGGTGCGGATACGTGCGTCCAAGATGCGCATGGCGTGCGCAAGAATCGCATCCTCTCGGCGCGCGACGGCATCGGGGCCGGCTTCGGCGTCCACGCGGTATGGGGCAGGGTCTTGCTGGCGGGCTTGTGTCTTCGGCATGGTGCCTTCTCCTGTGTCTGCGCCACCGTGGCGCATCCCAGAACCCCGCGCGCGGGGCTCGGCGGATGCGTCAGTAATTGACGACGGCATCAGTCACGGCAAACGCTGACGGCAGGTCATCAGCGTAGACCGTGCCATCGGCGCGCTGCAGCTTCCAGCCGCGCATGCCGGCAGGCAGCAGCGTCAGCACTGCGCCGTCGCGCATGCGAATTGTCGTGCCTCGCTCCACATGGCCGCGCATGGGGTGGAATCCGTCTTGGGTCGTCGTCGTCGTCGGGGTCATGGCGTCTTCTCCTATCTACCGTCAGTGTCAGAGCCCGAGCGCCACCAGGGCGCCCAGGGCGAGCCCGAACGCGACTGCAAACGCCACGCAGGCGGGGGACAGGGGGGTGTCGTGCATCCTCGTTCTCCGGTGCGCCCCGGTGCGGGGCGTGTGTAGTGTCGGGGGCTAGGCTGACGTGGGGCTTACGCCGCCGCCTGCAGGCGCGTGAAAAACCCGCGCCCGTGGTTCATGCCGCCGCAGGAACACTCGCAGGTGCCGTTGGGCTTTCCGCCCATGCACCGAGCGTCGCACTCGTGCAGCGATGCAAAGCGCTTGTACTCGATGGCACGCTCCACGGGGAGTTTCCGGCCGTCATCAGTGACGCCGACTAGGCGGCTGAAACTGTCGATCCAGTTAGCTTTAGACGGCACGCCGCCCAATGCGATGAACTGCGATTTCGGCGCGCACCACACGCGCATTAGCTGGTCGGTGCCGTGGAAATATCGGGTCTTCGTCGTCATTGTCTCTCTCCTATCGGTTCAATCAGTAATCCATCGTCTCACGCTCCTGCCGCGCGAGAATCGCGGCTTCGTAGTCCGGGCCTTCGGTCCGGTGCCGCATCGGCTTGTACGTGGTTTCAGCGTGCCACGGGTGCTCTGCAGCATCAGCCCGCAGGGCGTCCTGCGCCGCGCGGGTATAGGCCTTCCAGGCCGGGTGGCCGTGCCAATTCGTAGAACGCAACACAATGAAGCCTGCGGCCTGCAAGCCTTCCAGCATCCAGCGTTCGCCGGACACGAAAGCCCAGCCGTTATTGCCCATCATCACATCCTGAGCGGCGCGCAGGATCGCGGCGGACTGCTCGGGCGTATATATCGTCGTCATCTCATCTACTCCTATCGTTATCCGCGCAGACCGCGCGCCATAACCCCGGCTCGCGGGGCTATAACTCGGGGTCTTATACCTTCGCCAATGCAGCCCGAATACGCTGCGCGCGCATGCTGAGTATTGAAGCGCGCCGCTCCAATTCTGCAATATTACGTTCCACGGCTTGCGTGGCCGTCTCTCCTTCGTTCATCATGAATTGAACCTCCATGACGTCAGTTTCCAGAATCGCATAGCGCGTATCTCCAGTGTGGATACTGCGCAGGGTTTTCGTCGTGTTCATCGTCATTACTCCTATTACCGGGCCCGCAGGCCCATGGTTATTCGATCGCGATCACGATCTCGATCACGCCGTCGTCCGCGACCTGCAGGTCGGTCCAGTACGCGCCGGGATAGCCCGCAGTGAACGCGTAAGCGGCGTCCAGGTCGGCGAACGTGAGCATCATCGTGCGCGCCGTGTCGGCGCCCACGTTCACAATCTCTACCCGTGCTTCCATCTCTCTACTCCTATCCGCACCGCCAATCGGCGCGACAGAGACAGTGTCGGCGACTTTCCTGACGCGAAACTTACAACTGCCGTCAGGAACGGTAGGTGCTTTCCCTAATCCGAGCACATCAGGGGCGTGGTGCCGGTGTGTGTAGTCCGGTGGCGCGGATGTGGCGGTGGCTCTCCCTCTTGGTGGCAAATGTGGCAGTGGAACACTAAACCCTAATTGCTTATACCATTCTGGTGTATTAAATAGGCGTGGCATTGCCACAATTGCCACAAACGCCATTGGAGCCACGTGGCAGCTGTGGCAGTCCGTCGGCGCGCCGATCTAGACTCCCGTGGCAGTTGCCACAATTGCCACACTTGCCACGCGTCTAGCGCGCGTTACGCCACGCAGCGTCAGCCTACGTTGACACGTTAGTAAGCACTCACTTGCACTCGAGCCGGTTCCCAGCGCTGCACTCACTCTGCCGGCATGTGCTGCGCTGCAGCATGGCGCAGGCCAGGCCGTGTGCATGCGCATCGTCAGTGTGCTGATGATCAACTCGAGGATGATCAGTGTGCTGACGACCAGGTGGGGGGGGGTACACCAACGATGGAGGGTCGACGGTGTTCGTATGCGGAGCCCCCGCACGGAATTTTTTTTGCACTACACTTCGCGGATGTTCCGCGACCTCCCCATCCGCGCCCGCGAGCTAAAAGCCACGCCCGAAATGCTGGAGCGCATATACGATGCCGCTCGCTTGGGTTTGCGCGGAGAATCTCTTGCACTGGCGGCAGGTATGCTGCCGGCCGAGTTTGCGCGCCTGAAGATAATGGACCCGATAGCCGAGGTAGCGGAAATGAAAGGCCGCGCCGACAGCGAGATGGAAATGTCCCGTGTGGTATTTGATGCTGCGCAGGCTGGGGATAGTAAGGCGGCGCTGGAGTTTTTGAAGCACCGCCACGATTGGGTTTCCACCCAGAAAGTCGAGGTGCAGGGCTCAGCGCAGATTAGTATTACTGTGGCCCTGGAAGAAGCCCAGAAGCGCGTGGAGCGTATTGCTGCGGAGGATGTGGTGGATATTGCTCCGCGAGTATTGCCGCTGGCGCGGGAGACACTGGGGGAAGCGATATGAGCCGATACGCGCCGATATAGACCATGCAGTCCATAAAATACACACCGGCCGAAGAACAGGTGCTGATGACCCGCATGTGGTCGCCTGCGCTGCGGGACGACCCCGAGGCGTGGGTGATGTTTGTGTTTCCCTGGGGGCAGGCGGGCACGCCGCTGGCGAAGCGCACGGGGCCGCGCCGCTGGCAGCGGGATGTGCTGCGGCAGATCCGGGATCACGTACGCGAGAACGGCACACGCGATTTGTTTGAGGTGATGCGCCTGGCGGTGGCGTCGGGGCGGGGGATCGGGAAGTCTGCGCTGGTGAGTTGGCTGGTGCTCTGGATGCTCTCGACGCGGATTGGCAGCAGCGTGATCGTCTCAGCGAACAGCGAGAGTCAGTTGCGCAGCGTGACTTGGGCCGAGGTGACAAAGTGGCTGGCGATGCTGATTCACTCACACTGGTGGGAAATCAGTGCGACGCGGATCGTGCCGGCGAAGTGGCTGACGGACCTGGTGGAGCGTGATCTGAAGAAGGGCACGCGGTACTGGGGCGCGGAGGGGAAACTCTGGAGCGAGGAAAACCCGGACGGGTACGCCGGGCCTCACAACGACGACGGCATGATGGTGGTGTTTGACGAGGCGTCGGGCATCCCGGATGCGATCTGGTCGGTGGCCGCGGGGTTTTTCACGGAGAACACGCCGCACCGGTTCTGGCTGGCGTTCTCGAACCCGCGGCGGAACACAGGGTATTTCTTCGAGTGCTTCCACGCCAAGCGAGCTTTCTGGCAGAACCTGCAGGTAGATGCCAGGGCTGTGGAGGACACGGACAAGGGTGTCTACGAAGCGATCATCGCGGAATACGGCGAGGACTCACGCGAGGCCAGGGTCGAGGTGTACGGGCAGTTTCCGTCGTCGGGGGCGGACCAGTTCATCGCGCCAGCGTTGGTGGATGAGGCGGTGGCGCGCCCGCCGTGGAAGGATCCCGATGCGCCGATTGTGCTGGGCGTGGACCCAGCACGCAGCGGGCTGGATTCGACGGTGATTGCCGTGCGCCGTGGGCGCGACATCGTAGCGTTGCACAGGTATCAGGGCGATGACACGATGACGGTAGTGGGGCACGTGATTGAAGCGATTGAGCGGTACGAGCCGGCGATGACGGTGATTGACGAGGGCGGGCTTGGGTATGGAGTGCTGGACCGATTGAAAGAACAGCGGTATGCTGTGAGAGGTGTAAACTTCGGGTGGAAATCAAGCCGTCCCGTGATGTGGGGGAACAAGCGCGCCGAGATGTGGGGCGCGATGCGCGAGTGGCTGAAAACCGCGAGCATCCCTGTGGACAAGGCTCTGAAGGCAGACCTGACGGGTCCGAAGACCAAGCCTGACAGCAGCGGTACGGTGTTTCTGGAGTCGAAGAAGGACATGAGATCACGCGGCCTGGCATCGCCTGACGCAGCAGACGCGATCGCGGTGACGTTCGCGTTCCCGGTTGCGTCGCGCTTGGATAGTGGCCAGTCGTCGCGCGGAGTGTCCGTGTACGCGGTTCCGACCGTGAATTTCTGGGGGTCGTCATGCCGCGTATGAGCAACGAAGAGCGGATGCGCAGCGTCCACCAGCGGGCGCTGGACGAGTTCTCGAGCATCCAGTCTGCGCTGCGCGACGAGCGCCTGCAGTGTTTGCAGGACAGGCGCTTCGCGTCGATTTCTGGGGCTCAGTGGGAGGGCCCGCTGCAGGATCAGTACGAGAATCGTCCGCGGTTCGAGGTGAACAAGATTACCTTGGCGGTGACGCGGATCATCAACGAGTACAGGAACAACCGGGTCACTGTTGATTTCATCAGCAAAGACGGCAGCAAGCGCACGAATCTTGCGGACGTCTGCAACCGCCTGTACCGCGCCGACGAGCAGGATTCCGCGGCTTCCGAGGCGTACGACAACGCTTTCGACGAAGCGGTGACGGGCGGTTTTGGTGCCTGGCGGCTGCGGGCGGTGTACGAGGACGAGTACGACTCGGAGAACGACCAGCAACGCATTCGGATCGAGCCGATTTTTGACGCTGACAGCAGCGTGTATTTCGACCTGGACGCCAAGCGGCAGGACAAGGCAGACGCCAAGCGCTGCTATGTGCTGACGGCAGTGTCGCGCGACGCGTACACCGAGCAGTGGGGCGACGATCCGGCGTCGTGGCCGAAGGAAATCTACCAGTACGAGTTTGACTGGAGTACGCCTGACGTCGTGTTCGTGGCCGAGTATTACGAGGTCGAGGAAGTCTCACGCGAAGTGCGGACGTATGTCGGCATTGACGGCGTCGAGGAGAAGTATCACCAGGACGAGTTCGAAAAAGACCCAGACCTGGAAAACAGGCTGCTGGCCACTGGCAATGTCGAGGTGCGTCGACGCCGCGTGAAGCAGCGCAAGGTTCACAAGTACCTGATGTCTGGCGGCAAGGTGCTGAGCGACGAGGGTTTCATTGCCGGCGATCAGATCCCCATCGTGCCGGTGTACGGCAAGCGGTGGTTCATCGACAACGTCGAGCGGTGCATGGGCGTGGTGCGGCCGGCGAAGGACGCGCAGCGGCTGAAGAACATGCAGCTCTCGAAGCTGGGCGAGATCAGTGCTCTGTCCAGCATTGAGAAGCCGATTCTGACGCCCGAGCAGGTTGCCGGCCACCAGATGATGTGGTCCGAGGACAACATCAGGCAGTACCCGTACCTGCTGATCAACCCGGTGACGGGGCCTGACGGGTCGCAGCAGATCAGCGGCCCGGTGGGCTACACGAAGTCGGCCGCGATCCCGCCTGCAATGGCGGCGCTGTTGCAGATCACCGAACAGGACATGGCCGACCTGTTGGGCAACCAGCAGAACGGCGACAAGATCGTCTCGAACATCAGCGGCAAGGCCGTTGAGATGGTGCAGCAGCGCTTGGACATGCAGGCGT